>Ga0209993_10078_pt1 | contig 15119 bp, 18 predicted proteins | sample Antgeofumaro1A2A_FD_188082 | JGI IMG/M metagenome (GOLD analysis project Ga0209993, IMG submission 188082) | Geothermal fumarole subsurface microbial communities from Mt. Erebus, Antarctica - 1A2A (SPAdes) (version 2) | ecosystem: Environmental > Terrestrial > Volcanic > Fumaroles | place...
TGTTTGCGCAGCAACTCGAACAGTGCCATCCTGGAATCGGTGGTCATCGGCGAGTACCTCCCCTCGTTTGGGTAGTCCAACCCGAAGGGAAGCCGCCGGTGACCCCTTTTGTCAAGGAGCACCAGGCTCGGGCCGCCACGGCCCGCGATTTACACCACTACCTGAGACGCTAACCAACTCACGCCCCCAGCACCGAACCGGTCGCCATGGGAACGAGCACCTCCGATAATTCGTCCCGCCATTTGACCGTCCTGGTCCGAAGCCAGCGCCCGATCCCTGCCATTACTGTGGGGAGGCTGACCAGAATGGCGGCGGTCCCGGCCTCCTTGATGGCCATACCATTATTAAAAGTCGGAGGGTAAAGGCACTCACCCCAAGGTTAATGGGAACCGCCTGCCGCAGGGGATAGCCCAGAAGCCCAACGATGGCCGGCAACCTAAACTCGGCGCCCCCGAGGCCGATGAGGCCTGCCAGGATACCCGTTGTCAGGCCCACCCCGAGGGAGAAGACGGCCCGTCGACCCCTCAAGCGGACACCTGCTCCCGGCCGAGGAGGAGCCGAGACCCAACCACGACCCCCGGGGCCATAAGTACTAGCAGGACCGAGAGGGCCAGCGCCCGGCTCAAGCTCGACTCCATCGCCGTGTACACCGCGAGGGTGAGCGTCTGCGTCCGGCCCGGAAAGTTCCCGGCAAACATCAGGGTCGCCCCAAATTCGGCGGCTGCCCGGGTCCCGCACAGGAGCAAGCCCGAGAGGATACCCGGCAGGGCGATGGGAAACGTCACGTGACAGAAAGTCTGCCATGGGGTCGCTCCGTCCACTGCCGCTGCCTCCTCTACTTCCCGAGGTACGGTTCGGAAACCGAGGGCGGCGGCTCGGATGTAGAAGGGCGCCCCCACGAAGAACTGGGCCATGACCACTGCCGCCGTGCTAAAGGAAAGGATCAGCCCCAGCTGTTCCAAGAGCGGCCCGAAAAGCCCCCTCCGGCCGAAGACCATCAAGAGTGCCACCCCGGCAACGACCGGGGGCAGGGCCACGGGCAGCTCCACTAGGGCCTCTACCACCGCCTTGCCCCGGAACTCCCGTCGGGCCAGCAGGTAGGCCAAGGGCGTTCCGGCGGCGAGGGCCGCCACCACTACGATCAGGGTAGTGAAGGCCGTAAGGCCCAGGGCCGCAAGCACTGGGGGTTCGCCCAAGGCCCCCAAGGTCTCGAAGCTAAGCCCAAACCAGAGGATGGCCACGACCGGCAATGCGAAGTAAAGGAGAACCAGCAACCCCAGACCGAGGGGGAGGCCCTCCACGAGCCGCCCTCCCGGCCAGGAAATGGGTTTGCGCGGGGCTTTAACGCCTGCCATTTGCCTCAACCCCTCGACGCGCCGGCTTGAAGCCCCACTTGGCCAGGATTTGCTGGCCCTCAGCAGAGAGCACGAACTCGACGAACGCCGCAGCCCCGGCGGGGTTCGGCGGGTCTTTAACCACCGCGATGTAGTAGTCGGCCAGCACATTAAACTCGGCCGGGATCTCGACCACCTTAACCCGACCCCGAACCTCGGGTGTAACGTCGCTCCGGTAAACGAAGGTGGCATCCGCCTCGCCCAGCACCACCTTAGCCAGGGAGGCCCGGACATTCGGCTCTTCGGAGACCACGTTTTTAAGCACCCGGTCGGCAAAGTCGGGGCCGTAAGCGGGGTCCCGACTGGCATTTTGAAGGATCTGGCGAGTGTAGCCTCCGATGGGTACCTCCCGACCGGCGACCACCAGCCGGAGGCCCGGCCGAACCAGGTCCTTAAGGGCCGTAATTCCGGCCGGGTTGGAAGTGGGGACGACGATTACCGGCTCGTTCCGGACGAAAACCTTCGGGTCGCCGGCAATGATGCCGTCCTGCCGGGCGGCCCGCATATTGCGCTCATCGGCCGAGGCGAAGACGTCGGCCCGGGCGCCTTGGGCAAGCTGGGTGCGCAGGGTGGAGGAGGCCGCGAAGTTAAAGCTAAAACTGAGCGCCGGGTACCTACCCTGGAGGGTCTGAGCCATCTCTTTAAACGCGTCGGTTAACGAAGCAGCGGCAAAAACTACCACCTCGCCCCGGGGCCCGGGCGGTTTGGGGACTGAGGCTGGTACCCGTGCACCCGCCGTCCCCCCACAGCCAAGCAGGAGTACAGTCGCCAGAGCTAACACGCAAGGAAGTCGTCGGTTAAACATTGCCCCCTCCGGTCAGGCCGCACTTGGGAGCTGGGCGATTACCGTCCCAGTCCGGCTGACGTCATAGCCCGGAAGGGCCCCCAACTCGGCCCGGAACGGGCGGGTCTGAAGCGCATCCAGCAGGCTAGCCACGGCCGGATGGTCCAGCAGGTCCCGCGGAATGACCAGGTCGAACCTGGCCTCGGCCAGGGGAATAAAATCGAGGCCCAGGGCCCGGGCAGCTGCCCGCAGGGTTACCCCCACGTCGGCCCCACCCCCGGCCACCACCCGGGCCACTCCCAGGTGACTGCCCACCACAAAGTCGTAGCCGTTAACCTGACCGGGGTCGACCCCAGCCCGGGCGAGAAGTTCATCCAGAAGGGCCCGACTGCCCGAACCGGGCTCCCGATTGACGAACCGCACGTCGGGTCGGGCTAGGTCGGCCGCACCCTTTATCCCCTTGGGGTTGCCCGGGCGAATGGCAAAGCCCAGCTCCCAGACGGCGAAAGCCACCACAAGCCCCCCGATTTTGCCAAGGGTTCGGCGGGCCTGCCAGAGGTTGTAGTTGCGGCCGTCGGGGTCGGGCAGGTGGGACCCGGCCACGTGGGCCTGTCCCCAGGCGAGGCTGGCCAGGGCGGCCCTGCTGGGGGCCCCAAGCCACCGGAGGCCCACATCGGGGTTAACCCGCTCAACGTGGGCGGCCAGGATGCTCAGGGCCGGGTCACAGCCTAGGATAAGGGCTGTTCGCTCCAGTCTGGACCTGGGAACCCCCAGCTCCAGGATTTCCTGGTCCGCCAGAACGCCGTCGGCCGGGACGAAGCCCTCCTGAAGCCCCCGCCCCTCCCCGAGGGGATAGCCGACCCAACGGCCCCGGACGCTGGCCAGAAGGAGCCGGGTCGGACCCGGACCGGCCGAATCCGCCATTTCCACGGCGGAAGCCGGGACTGCATCCGCCAGAACGAAAAGGTCTTCGACCCGGCAACCCAGGGCCCGGGCTAGGCGGAGGGCCACGGCGGTGTTGGGCAGGTAATGTCCAGCCTCGACGGCGCTGAGGGCCTGGCGGGTTATGCCGGCCCGGCGGGCCAGCTCGGCCTGGGAGATTCCCCTGGCCAGCCGGACGGCCCGGACGCAACTGACAAGCTTCGGCTGGTCTTGTGCCATCGGCGGCCTCTCCATTGGTTTGGTCAAGTATACCGGACGGAATGTCAACATTTCAAGACAATTTGTCCGGTGAGGTTCAGTCAGCCGGCCCTACCGAGTGACACCCCGCAGGCCCAGACCGCCTGGCTGCCTACCAGCTCTCCAGTGGTTACGTTTGGCAATCGCCGCTGACCCCGGCCCGGTATTCAGGGTCGGCAGCGACGGGCGGCCGTTAAAACGCACCCTAACCCGGCCAGGCTGTACGTGACGCAGAAGACCAGCCACGGCGCCGGCGTGCCCACCCTCACGTCCCCAACGGGCCACTCCGGCCACCAGAGGGAGAGGCCGCTTACCCAAGCAACCTCGGTCAGGGCGGCGGCCGAAACCGGGTGAAGGCCGGCCAGGCTAATCAGTACTGCCAGGGCCCACTGGAGGCGGCCGATCCAGTCCGGCACGCCGCCCGTGAACCACACCGTTAGGATCGATATGCCGAACACCGCTGGGGCCACCACCAACCCCAAGAAGACCAGGCCTTGGGCGATAATGGTCGCCAGGATGCTGCTCCGCACCAGTGTCGAGGCCAGCAGGCCCACGCCGCACAGGGCAAAGGCCAAGGCGGCCAGAATGGCGGTGGCCACCAGTACCTCTTCGGCCGCCACCGCACCCATCAAGAAGGAGAGGCTGAGTAAGGGCAGGGCGGCCAACAGGAAGAGGCCCACCAGCCCGAAGCCGGCCGTTGTCCAGCAGGACGATGTGAACTTCCCCGGGGCCGTGAACGCCGGTGGTGAGCGTAAGCTCGATGTCCCCGGTGCGGCTGGGTCCGGTGATGAACGAAACGTAGCTGCTGAGCTTCTGGCCGGTGGCGTTCCGGGGAAGGACCTTTAGGATTTCCAGGGCGTCGTCCAGGGTTGGCACGATCTTATCGATGCCCACCACCGCAATGTGAACCGGGGGCAGGGTTGCGACCAGCCTGTCGTTACCCTCGTTGGTCACCACCACGATGGTGCCCGACTCGGCGATGGCGATGTTGGCCCCGGTGATGCCCACATCGGCCTCAATAAAGGCTTGCCGGAGGTGCCGCCGGGCCACCTTTACCGGCTCGGCCACCTCGGGGGGCACCGACTCCCCGAGCTTCTCGGCAAAGAGCTCGGCCACCCGCTCCCGAGTCCAGTGAACGGCTGGGGCGATCAGGTGGGAGGGGTGCTCCCCCGCCAGCTGGATGATCCACTCCCCCAGGTCGGTCTCAACCACCCGAATTCCCAGGCCTTCCAGGTAGCGGTTAAGTTCGATCTCCTCGGTGGCCATCGACTTGGACTTGACCACCAGCTTGGCCCCGTGCTCCCGGCAAACTTGGCCGACGATTTCCCGGGCCTCTTCGGCTTCAGCCGCCAGGTAAACCCGGGCGCCAGCAGCCTCGGCTGCCGCCTGCCCAACTTGAACTTCAAGCTCCGCCATGGCGACAGCCTGCTGCAGACGGTGGGTGACCTGGACTTCAGCCCCTTCCGCCGGGCCGAGCTGCCCATCCCGCGCCACCTCAAGGGCCGCATAACCCAACTGCAGGGCAAAAAACGTCGCTTCTTCCAGGGCGATCCTGCCCTAAGCGAAGAGATGCTCAAAAAGGAAGAGCAGGACCTCTTCCGCGATATCCTCGCCGAGCGCATTCACGCCCTTCAGAACGAGATCGCCCGCAAAGAGAAAGAAAAGCGTGCCCTTGTTTCCCAGACCGCCCTGCCCGGCATGGGGCGTTCGAAAAGCCATCAGGAGGCAGAGCGCCGGCTGGAGGAGGAGACCCGGGAACTGCGGGAAAAACTGGAACGCTATCAGGAAGCCCGCAACGCCCTGAGGCCAGATCAGCCCACCCCCTATTGTAAGGAACGTGGAACGCCAGGATCATAGAAGCGATACCAGGGACGCTCCATAGTCGCCTCCTGTTGAGAACCGTCTCTTCTGTAATTATAGCATGGCTTTGCCGCCATCTTGGGCGCGGCTATAATTGAAATACCCAAGAGGATCCCCGCAAGAGGTGGAAGGGAAAATGAACCGGCTTTGGCGGGACCAGCTACACGCGGAGCGGACGCGGTGGTTTGTCGGACGGGATCGGGAGCGCAAGCGCTTTCAAGAGGCCTTGCAGTCCGGAAAGGGGCCGATCTTCTATGTGTTCGGTCCCCCTGGCATTGGGAAGACCACCCTGTTGCGTCTGTGGCAAAGCATCGCTGAGGAGCATGGCCTTGCCGCCCTTTTTATCGATGGTCGTTTCCTTGATCCCCGGACGGACGCTTTCCTCGAGGTCGTAGGCCAAGCCCTGGGGATCTCTCCGGGGTACCGGGTTCTCCAGACCCTTTCCCAGCGATCCGAACCGCTCGCCTTGTTCCTCGACACCTTCGAAGCTCTGCAGCCTCTGGAGAACTGGCTGCTAGAGACGTTCCTGCCCCACCTCCCTCTCTGCACTTGGGTAGCCATTGGGAGCCGACATCCCCCCTCCTTGGCCTGGCGAGCCGACCCGGGCTGGCGGGCGCTGGTGGAGGTCTTTCCATTGCGTAACCTCACCCCCCGCGAAGGCGAGGAATATCTTCGCCAGCGGGGGATTCCAGAGCCCTATCACCGCCCCCTGCTCCATCTGACCTGGGGTCACCCGCTTGCCTTAGTCCTCGCCGCCGATCTGGTTGCCCAGCAACCCAACCGGCCACCCCCAGCCGAGCTCCCTCCCCACCTGGTTCAGACCTTGCTTCATCTTTTTCTAGCGGAGCTCCCTACGCCGGCCTATCGAGAGACCTTGGAGGCCTCCGCCCTAGTCCGGTGGCTGACTGAGCCGCTGCTGGCCGAGATCCTTGGGAAAGAAGAGAGCGCACAACTGTTCGAGTGGCTGCAGCGGCTCTCCTTCATCGAGGCCGGACCCCCCGGGCTGCGGCCCCATGATCTGGTCCGCGAGATCCTGCTGGCCGACCTGCGCTGGCGCAACCCGGAGCGATACCAAACTCTCCACCGCCGCGCCCATGCCTATTACGCTCGCCGCCTCCGCGAGCTCCCGGAACCCGCGCAGATCGAGTTGCTTATTGACTTCATTTACCTTCATCGCGAACATCCGCTGCTGCGCCCCTTCTTCGCCGAGCTCCGTCTGCGCTGGTCAGATGAAGAATCCCTCTTCTTGGACCGCCCGGAGCCGATGGAGTATGGGGAACTACTTGCCATGATCGCCCGGCATGAAGGCGAGACTTCCGCCGCCATCGCCGACCATTGGTTCCAGCAGCAACCAGAGGGGATCATGGTCGTCCGTTCCCAGCACTTGCGCATTGCCGGCCTATTGGCGGTCCTGCGCCTAGAAGCTATCTCTCCCGAGGAACGAAAGCGGGACCCCGCCATCGCAGCAGCCCTCGCATATTTAGAGCGCCATGCCCCTCTACGCCCCGGAGAGCGGGCTCTCTACTTCCGGTTCTGGATGGACCGTGAAGTTTACCAGGCCCTCTCCCCGGCCCAAAGCCTGATTGGCGTTCAGATGGTCCGCATGTGCCTTACCACCCCAAGCCTCGCCTTCAGCTTTTTCCCCTGCGCCGATCCGGCCTTTTGGGCGCCTGTGTTCGGCTATGCAGAGATCCCCCGCCTCCCCGAGGCAGACTTCGAAATAGACGGCCGTCACTATGGAGTCTACGGCCAGGACTGGCGGGCGACTCCCATCCCATTGTGGCTGGCCCGCCTAGGGGAGAAAGAAGCCGCCCTGGTGCCCGACGCGGAGATCCCCAAGCCTCCAGAGCCGATCGTCGTGCTGAACCTCCCCGAGTTCCGAAAGGCCGTTCGACAAGCCTTAAGGGATCTGCATCGACCGGATCACCTGAAGGCGAACCCCCTCGCCTACTCTCGGCTGGTGCTGACACAGACGGGACCCTCTGCCTCCGCTGAGCAACGCGGCACGGCTTTGAAGGCCCTGCTCCTGGAAGCCGCGAGGCGTCTGCAGACCGACCCCAAAACAGCCAAACACTATCAAGTCCTCCACGCCACTTACATAGAGCCCCTTGGCACTCAGGAGCAGGCCGCTGAACGCCTGGATCTTCCCATTAGCACCTACCGCCGTTACCTGAAGACCGCTCTCGATCAGATCACGGCATGGCTTTGGGAGCAAGAATTGAAATATTAACGGGAACGCAGCACCACAATCCTCCGAACAAAGGCGAAAAACAGCGTCAAGAAAGCGACAACATTCATGGTCTCGGCCAACACATGAGAAAACATAATCGTTGTAATATTTAGATGATAAACAAAATACGAGAGCTGGCCTCCCGCATAAAGGAGGAAAAGCCATCCAATCGCAGATTCCCCAGCCTGGAAAAGACGAAGCGCAAAGTAGGCTGCGATCATGAAAAATAGGCCGTGCAGCAACAGGAAGGCCGGGTTGGGGATCATATCTACGAAACTAGCACAACCGCCGTGCATGAGGAACCTCCTCCGGCTGAGATAAAGCAATTTTACCATGCGGTGGGACGCGGCCAAAACAAGGGTGCTTCCCCAAGAACCGCAGCGTCAGAGCTCCCCCTCCCTGTTATCCGCTCCTTCGTGCAACCGCTGCCGGCATCCCGAAACCTACGATGGATAACACGATCCCTAGGCCCAGGTGAAGCCAATTGTCCGGCATGTTGATGGCCAAGAGGGAGGCCATCAGGCGCGGGGCCACGAAGCCGATGAGGGCGACCATTACGTAGATGATGCCGAACGCCCGAGCATAGAGGGAGGCCCAGCGCTTCCCCGACACCCCTGCCGCCAGCAGCCCAAGGATCCCCGAGGCGAGATGGACAAAGTTGTGCAGAGGGTTGATCCCAAAGACCAAAAGCACCGGACCGCTTACAAACCCCAGAATCCCCACCAACGTTAAAACAACTCCGATGAGGCCAACCACCCAACTCGCCATCATGAGAGCCCTCCTCGAAAAAGGATCTCTTGGAGGGGCTGGGGGGCTCGAGCCACCCAGCCCCCACTGCGATCAACGGAACTTGTCGGGGAACTGCTTGACGATGGCCTCCGCCAAGGCATCCGCGATCTTCTGCATATGAGCCGCCGCCTCTCGCAAGCTCCTATAGGTCTTGTTGGCGTCTCCCGCCGCCTGGGCGTCGATCACGGCCTTCAAGGTCAGGACGTGCTCCTTCACCAAATTGACCACCGCATCCTTGGGAAGATTCGGGTTGGCGGAGTTGAGAAACTTCCCAAATTCCTCGAGGTAAGCCATCAGATCCGCTATCGCCTTGTCCTGCTTTGCCTTGTCCTTAGTTGCCAAACCGATCGTGTATTCCACCACAAAATCGATGTGCTCACGCCACAAGTGCAAGAACTCCTTCTCCGCATTCGCCCCATACACCGAACCCACTGCCTTCGACAGGTCCACCGAGTTCGCATCCAACGCAGCCGCGGCCGCCTTGAACTCCGCATCCCGCTTCCCCAAGGCCGCCCCCGTCGCCGCTGCCGCCAACACCACATGCTCCTGAAGCAACCGGTTCAACGCCACCCGCAGGTCCGCCGCTTTCGTCGCTGACGTTGGCGGCGGAGGGGTGCGAGTGGCAGCAGGAGTGGCGGCCGGCATACAGGCGGCCGCCGCCAGGCTGAGGACCACAACCAACAGCCATCCTTTCTGAGCCTGAAACGATCGGAGCCCACGCAACATGGCAACACCTCCTCCCAATCGGAGAATTCGGCCGGGGATGACCGTGCCATCTCCATGGCAAAAGACTGGGGCGCTCAGCTCCAGACCATGGAGCACTCAAAAAGGGGAAAGAAGCGCTCAAAGAGCGCTCGCCAGAAGCTCGGGGGATCCCAGGGAACAGCCGCGGGCCTTCCGCACGCTGAAGACCACCTTGGACGTGCGGCCGATGTACCACTGGACGGAGCCGCGGGTGCGGGGGCACGTGATGGTCTGCTTCCTCGCCCTGGTGCTGGACTGGATGCTGCAACGCAAGCTCCGCGACGCGGGCTTTGAGACCCCCACCGGGACCGTCTGGCAGGACCTCGAGTCGGTGCAGGCGGTGCGCGTCGAGCTGCAGGGTCACGCCTTGCTTGGCCGCACGGAGCTGGCCGGTACCGCCCACCAGGCCTTTCGGGCCCTACGCATGGCCCCACCGCCGCGCTTGCAGCCCCTCGTGGTGCCAAAAACCGAGGCCTAGGCGCCGTATGCCTTAAGCCGCAAGGGTTTGCGGGTTCCAGCTGTCAAACGCCAGCCGGGCACGGCCAGGGCAAGAGGCAGGTGGGCCCGTTGTCAGTTCACAGAACCAAGGAAATCCATCAATATGGTGTTGAAGAAGGTGGGGTTATCCTGGTTGGCCATGTGACCTGCATCGGGGATGACCACATACCGCCCGAGCGGTTCTCGCTCCGCCCAGACTGGCACGTGTTTGCGGACGGTACCCACACGGTCGTGCGCGCCGTGCGTGATCAGGAGGGGCTTGGCAAACCGGTACTCCGGGTTCTCGCGCAGGCACCGGCTCACGGCGACCCAAATGTGATAGAACTCCTCCTGAGACAGCTGCCTAAACGCCTCGTACGCGTAGGCCCTCACTTCGTCTTGGACAGCGCTGTGATACGCCATCATGCGCTTGAGGGCTTCCCACGGCATTATTCGAAAGATGGGTAGAGACCATCGTAGAGCGAGCCGTTCCCAAGCAGGGTACCGCATGGTGATGGGAGTAGCACCGATGGCTACCACTGCCGCCGCTCGCTCCGGATAGCGATAGGCCAGCTCCTGCGAAATGTAGCTACCCATGGACTGCCCGACCAGGATGGCCTGCCGGCACCCCACGTGGTCCAGAAGGGCTGCCAGGTCCTGCGCCGCCACCGCGATGGAGAACTCCCGGGCAGCCGGCCGCGAACGGCCGTGTCCCCGTACATCCCAGACCAACACGCGGTACTGCTCGGCGACCACCGCCACCTGCGGCGCAAACGTACGGTGATCGAGACCCGCTCCGTGGGTGAATACCACCAGTGGTCGGTTCGTCGGGCCAAGCAAGGCATAATGGATGGGACAGTCTCCGTACTGGAACACGGTAAGGGGCAAGTCCACGGGTACGTCACCATCCCTGGTCATCGCCGAGGCGCCAGCCCAGCGGGCCCATCCTACGGCTGTGACGAACGTGACACAATAGAGGGTAAGGAGGCCCGCCCACTGCAGGAAAGGCTGCCCCAGCCGCGCGATCAAGGGCAGCAATGCGGCGGCAACCAGGGCGACAGCAATCCAGGTGATCGCCCCGCCAAACACTCCGATGGCCCAGGGCCGCAAGACCGATCTGGTGCGCGCCAAGGTTCCCCGCATGATGCACCTCCTACTGATACTCTTGCAGGCTACACACCGCTAATGAGGTTTCGTCAAGAGCTGTGTAAATGCTCAGGCGGCGACCCGCTCCTCCGTGACCTGGATGCCGTCTTCGACCCCAGCGTAGACCTTGTCGTACGCACACACTCATTGTCGGGTCACATCGGGGCTCAGCGCATGACCAAGCTGTTACGGACCAGGAACCGACCGTCGAACCGGATCGGCACCCCCTCCCCGTCCGACACCGACCCGGAGCCGGTCTTGACCGCGTGGATGTGCAGATGAGGTTCGCGGGTGTTGCCAGAATTCCCTACCCGTCCAAGAAGCTGACCCACCTCTACCTGTTGGCCTGGCTTGACCGCGACGCTCCCATTCATCATGTGGGCCAGCCCCACGTCGACCCCTTGTTCGGCGCAGCGGACCAGCACATGGTTGCCCGCCAGGTTCTTGCGGTCCGAATCAGGCGGCTTGTTGTCGGGAAGCCCGTCCTTGCTTGCGACCACCTCACCCGCGCACGGACTATAGATCGGTTCGCCGAACACCGCGTAGCGCGCAGGATCGGAAGGGTAGAGCCCAGCGGCTCGCGTCCCGGCAGCATTCAACTTGACGATGTCTAGGGCGAAACGTTGGGCTTTGTCCACGGAGTGGTGGTTGAGCATGGGACTACCTCCGCCCTGGCCCACGTAGTAGACGCCACCTTTCAAGGGAAAAGAAAGTTCCACAGCCCGGGCATTTCCGTGCCCGAGTCCCTGCACCGCCCCGACCGCCAGCCAGCCAAAAACCGCGGCGACGAGAGCATCGGTGACCAGCTCGGCCCAGCCGCTCGCCGATTCAGGTCGACGCCACCAGGGAACCTGCCGGGGCAAAACCCTGCGAAACGAACAATACGCCGCCCCCAGAAAAGCCAGAGGCAGAGCGATGCGGAAATAATAGCTGACCCAAGCCCAGGCCCCTATCATCACCATGCCCGCGACGTAGGCACCCAGCGCAGCCGTGCTGACCAGCCACGAGATCTTGCTCCGGAAGGAACCCCGCCACAATCTCGCGATGAGAGACCAGGGCACTACCAGATGCGTGACCACAACAACGACCATTCTCAGCTCCATGACCGGTCAAACCTCCCGCCAGTCGGGCTACACGTCGCTGTGTCCTGGTATGTGAAAACCTGCGGAACGTAGAAGAACAGCCACTCAAGCACACGCTGAGCCGGCCAGGCCCTGGCGGCTTCGTCAAGGCTTTCAGGGGTGGCCGGTCGCACGACGCGACTCTCGTCATCTACTCAGTTCGGGAAGGACTTTTGACTCGGCATCTACACCTCTTCTTCCCACATTATAATATGCCTCCGCTTGCCACTTGATCTGAGGGCGGGGAGCATGCAAAAAAGGGGGTGCTATGCCCGATGTTTGGGTCTGAAGCACGGAGATGAGCTCACGTAAGACACTGACCGAGTCGAACACGGAGAGGTCATTGGGAGGCCAGGAGCGCCCGGAGTCGGGGGTCTCGGAAGCGCCGGGCGAGATAGGTGCCGGTGGTCCAAAGGGCCAGACGTTCTAATGGGGCCAAGATCCTGCGCACGATACCGCTCAGCCGGCCGGGAAGGGTCTGGGCGACCACGTAAGCCCGGAACCAGCGAACCGCCCGGCGGACGTCGGCGAAGCACCGGGCGATGGCGCTCCGCTCCTCAGGAAAATGCTCCACCAGCGCTTGCCGGAAATCCTCCTTGCCGACGGGCGCCTCAAATGTGAAATCGGGGTAGACGAAGCGCTCTAGGGGCGAGGGCATGGGGTTCCACGCCACCCGGCCCTGGGTGATGAAGTCCATCAACTGGCGGGGAAGCCTCCCCGGGGCCATTTCGCCAACGTAGTGCAAGCCCACGTCCCAGCGGTAGCCCCCGGGCCGTTGAAAGGTGTGGGTGAACCCTCTCAGTTTAAAGTGCTGCTCCAGGACCAGCACCCGCCAGCGCCGCATCTGGGCCAGGAGGCTGGCGACCGTCAGGCCCCCCATCCCCGACCCGATGACGATGGCGTCAAAGTACCACCGCAGATGGACGTCCGTCACGACGGAACCTCCGGTCATGGTCTCCGGCACGGATGCCGCTGGGCATGCACCCGCCGTGCTCCACTTTCTCGACCTGAGCCGGCGCAGGTGTGCATGCAGGACAACCCTGTAGCGCCCCGGCGGTACCCTGTGAGGGCGGTGCGCCTCGCGTCAGCCCTTCGCTACAACCGCACCCGAATCCGGCACTAGCCCCGCTCGACGGGCTTCCCGGCCTCCAGCCAGCCGCGAATCCCCGCGGGCATGACGAACACGTTGGCGTAGCCCATCTGCTGGGCGCGCCGGGCGGCGAACCGGGACGCTCCGCAGCCCGGATCGGAGCAGTAGAAGACCAGCGTGACGTTCCGGTCGGCAGGTAGGTCGGCGGCGGTGAAGTCGGCGGGATCGAGGTTGATCGCCCCCGGGACATGCCCCATAGACCACCGGGCCCGCGGGTTGACGTCGAATACGTGGAAGCCGTTCTTCCCGAGGCTGCCGGCCACCTCGTCGACCGACAGCTCCCGCAACTCGCCCTGACCGAACGCCGCGCGGATAATGGAAAGCAGCTTGAACACCGGTGTCTCCTCCTTCGGCCGACGGGGCCGTCGGCGCGCTGCGAAAGTTTCACACATTGTATAATTAGGCGGAAGTTCGTCAAAAGGTGCGTAAATGCTCAGGTGGCGACCCCCTTCTCCGTGACCTCGATGCCGTCTTCGTACCGTGCCCCCGCGTAGACCTTGGCCAGCAACCGCCCGGTCTCACCCGCCGCACCAGCTCCGCCGCCCGCACCGGGGCCGGCTTGCGGCGTCTGGCACATCGCCTTCGCCACAAGCGCAAAAAGTAAAAAGACCCCGGACTCCGGGGTCTTTTTTTGTTATATTTGCACCTTATCGCGTATAGAATTCAACGGTTGATTTAATATTCAATGGCGTCAATGGTGCCGCCCAACGGCCTGCGCTTCACCTGCGCCGCGAAGCGGAGCGGTGTGGTGTCAGGTGCAAGCGCGTGTTGGGCGGCGTCGAATGAACACCCACAGCAATCAGATTCACCGACCTCATGACTAGTCTACCGACAAAGGCGGCCCGAGTAACTCCATGCCATAGGCGCGCCACAGCGCCGGATCTTGCGGCGGCATCGCGTTCTCCCTCGTCACTTCGCGAAAGAAGGCTTCCATTTTGCCGGCAGGCATGAACGCGACCAGAATCCTGCCGCGTACGTCGCCGACGTAGGCCCAAACGTGGGGTACCTTGCGCGGCGCCAGGAGCGAATCGCCTGGTTTCAGCCTGAACTGGTGCTCTCCGACTTCGAAGACGAACTCACCTTCAAGCACGTAGAACCACTCGTCCTGGTCGTAGTGCAAGTGCCGCGCCGGGCCGCCCTTGGCGTGGAAAGTGTTCTCCAGAATGAAGAGGCCAGTGCTATCGCACACCTTGAAGGCAATGGAGCTAATGCCGAGACCGCGGTATTCGCCGAAGCGGTCTTCGCCTGCGGCGACCAGAAGCGCAGACGGATAGTTGGTTTGAGTTTCTAGTGAGTTATCCATCAAGAACCCTCCTTTTCGATTGATAGCTGTTTGGTAGTAGCCGCCTAACGAGTAATTAAGCCGCACCCGCGGTATAACACTCTTTGAAGAGGAGTTATACCAAAGTGGCCGATGCCGATAGGCCAAAAGTTTTTATTTACCCAAAACATCCCCTTTCCTGGGCTCGGTGTGGGAGGCCATCAGGGTTCGTCATCTAGCCCGTAGCACACCGAGCAGTCCTATTTGTACTAGACTAAATCGGTGTAGTATATCAGGTTCTAGAGGTCTTGTCAAGAGGTGTGTAGATGCTCAGGCGGCGACCCCCTTCTCCGTGACCTCAATGCCGTCTTCGTACCGCGCCCCGGCGTGGACCTTGGCCAGCAAGTCCGGGGCACGGAGCCGCCGGAACCTCGTCCGGGCCACCATCCGCATCTTCCCGATCACCGCCGTGGCCCGCTCCACCTTCTTGAACCGCTGGGCCGCGTCCGTACGCAGCCGCAATGCGGCAAAGGGCGATTCGACCACGTTCGTGGTCCGCAGGTGGCGCCCGTGCGCCTTGGGATACCGGTAGAAGGTCACCATCCGCTCCCCGTCCCGCCCCCGCGTCTGCGGCCGCCTTCCCGTCCCCGTGCCGGTGGCACCACGCCGCGAACTCCTGGCGCGTCCGTTCCGCTTCCGCCCGGGTCGGGGCAGAGGCGATGGCCCGGAGCATCGGCGTCGCAACCCCGTGCTCGCGGCGGGAACCTGCTCCAGCACGTTGAGCCAAAAGTACGGGTCCACTACTGCCCTCTTCTTCTGCTTCATTCGGTAGCCGACACTGTTGCGGAGCTAGTTCCCCAGCACAACGATAGCGGATCTGATGGCTTACCTCGAGGAATTTGGGAAGTTTCTCAACTCCGCCAACCCGAATCTTCCCAAGGATGCGGTGGTCAATTTGGTGAAGGAGCACGTCCTGACCTTGAA
>Ga0209993_10080_pt1 | contig 15083 bp, 15 predicted proteins | sample Antgeofumaro1A2A_FD_188082 | JGI IMG/M metagenome (GOLD analysis project Ga0209993, IMG submission 188082) | Geothermal fumarole subsurface microbial communities from Mt. Erebus, Antarctica - 1A2A (SPAdes) (version 2) | ecosystem: Environmental > Terrestrial > Volcanic > Fumaroles | place...
GTGTTCGGGGGGGCGGCGCATTTACGCCGCGGCCTACCACGGGTTTGAGCCCCTCCTCTACCCCGCCCTTTTTGGGGGCCTTGGGATGCTCACCCTGGTGGCCGCTAGTCGCCTTATCAGCTTCACCGGCGGGGCAACGGCAGCAGCCCTCTGGTTCACGGTTCTGCGGGTGCTCATCTGGGCCGAGCTTTCGGCCCTGGGCCGCACCGTCCCCCAGCTTCCCTTGGTCGTTCCGGCCGCGGTCACCTTGGACGCCATCCTCTACCTTACGGGTGGCCGGCTTTTCGGGGCGCTGGCCGGCGGGGCAGCGGGCGGGGCCGTCCTCGGCTATTTTGTCCAACCCCCCTTCGGCCACGTGGCAGCAACCTCGTCGGTAATGGCGGCCGCCGCGGCCGGGGTCTTCGGGGCCCTGGTGGGCGACAGCCTGGGCCGCCAAATTGCGGCCCTAACGGCCCGGCCTACCCCGGGACGAAAGGGGACGGAAGGTGCCTAACCGGCTGGCCAACGAAACAAGCCCTTACCTGCGGCAGCACGCCGATAACCCGGTCGACTGGTACCCTTGGGGCGACGAGGCCTTTGAGCGGGCCAGACGGGAGGACAAGCCAATTCTCCTCTCCATCGGATATGCCGCCTGCCATTGGTGCCATGTCATGGAGCGGGAGTCCTTCGAGGACGCGGAAACCGCCCGCATCATGAACGAGAACTTTGTCAACATAAAGGTCGACCGGGAGGAGCGGCCGGACATCGACCAGGTTTACATGACGGCCGTCCAGGCCATGACCGGCCACGGCGGCTGGCCCCTGACGGTGTTTCTCACCCCCGATGGGGTGCCCTTCTACGGTGGAACCTATTTCCCCAAGGAGGCCCGCCACGGCCTGCCGGCCTTTAAGGACCTTCTCCGGGCAGTGGCCGAGGCCTGGCGCAACCGCCGGCAGGAGATTCTGGCCGGAACCGCACGGGTTCGGGAGTTTTTAGAACAGCAGAGCAGGGCGGTCGCGCCCCGGGACCAGCTTGACGCCGAACTTCTCCGCCGGGCGGCCCGGGCCCTTTTGCAGGGCTACGACCCGGTGAACGGCGGCTTTGGGACCGCCCCCAAGTTTCCCCAACCCCTTAACCTGGAGTTCCTGCTACGGGCCTACCGGCGGTTTAAGATTCCCGAGGCCCTGATCGCCGTCGAGCACACCCTTAAAGCGATGGCCCGGGGCGGCATCTACGACCAGGTCGGGGGCGGCTTCCACCGGTATTCCACCGACGACCGGTGGCTGGTGCCCCACTTCGAAAAGATGCTCTACGACCAGGCCCTGCTCCTGCGGGTTTACCTCGGCGCCTACCAGCTGACAGGGGACCCCCTCTTCCGCCAGGTTATCGAAGAGACCTTCGGGTTTGCCTTCCGGGAGCTCTACCACACGGACGGGGCCTTTTATTCGTCGCTGGACGCCGACAGCGAGGGGGAGGAGGGCAAATATTACGTCTGGACCGCCGCCGAGGTCGACGACCTTCTCGCCCCCGAAGAGGCCGAGGCCGTAAAGCACTATTACGGCCTAATTTACGGCCCCAACTTCGAGGGTAAAAACATCCTCCATGTCCGAACAACCCCGGAGAAGGTGGCCGGCCAGCTCGGTCGGAGTCCCGAAGAGTTGGCCGAAACCCTGGCCCGGGCCAAAGCCAAGCTTTTGGCCGCCCGGGAACGGCGGGTACCCCCGGCCCGGGACGATAAGGTCCTGACGTCTTGGAACGGGCTGATGCTCCGGGCCCTGGCGGAGGTGGGAGCCGCCCTGGACCGGCCGGAATGGATCCGGGCGGCCGAAAGGCTGGCCCACTTTATCGAAACCCGCCTCGGCCGTCCGGATGGGTCCGTCTGGCATTCCTTCAAGGAAGGCGTGGCCCGGGTCGAGGGCCTGCTGGAGGACTACGCCTTCTATGCCGATGGCCTGCTCAGCCTCTATGAGGTAACGGGGGAACTGCGATGGTTCCGCCGGACGGTGGAGCTTGCCGGCCGGCTGATCAACCTCTTCTGGGACCCCTCCCTGCCGGGCTTCTTCGACGCCACGGCCGCCCACGATAACCTCCCGGTCCGGCCCCGCAGCTTCATCGACAATGCCCTTCCATCGGGCAGCTCGGTGGCCACCGAGCTCTTGCTCCGGCTGGGCGCCCTCACCGGCGAGGGGCGCTACCGGGAGGTGGCCGAGGCAAATTTGCGGGCCCTGGCCGACTTTATGCTCAGGGCCCCGGCTGGGGCAGGCAGGCTCCTCTCCGCCCTCGACTTTTCCCTGGGACCGGTCAAAGAGGTGGCCCTGGTCGGCCCGGCCGAGGACCCAACCTGGGCGGAGATGTACCGGGAGGTCTTCGGCCGCTACTTGCCCAATAAGGTTGTAGCCCTGGGCCCGGGGGCCGCCGAAGAGGTGCCCTTACTGGCCGGCCGGGAAGCCATCGCCGGGCGCCCGACGGCCTACGTTTGCCAGAACTTCGTCTGCCAACTGCCGGCCCGAACGGTGGAAGAGCTTCGGGCCCAGCTGGAGGGGGACTGAGGGGTGCAGGCGCCGCCCATTCCCACCGAGATCCGAGTGGATTACCAGGGGCGCCAGCTGGAAATTAAATGGTCCGACGGCACCAGGGGCTACTGCACCTTCGAGGACCTTCGGTGGAACTGCCCGTGCGCCGTCTGTCAGGGGGAGATGGACCAGCCCGGACTTTTAAGCCGGCTTTCGGAGCTTTCTCCAGAACAGACCGAGCTTGAAAAGATCTGGCAGGTCGGCTACTATGCCATCGGCCTGGCCTGGAAAGACGGCCACGACACCGGGATCTATCCCTTCGAGCTTTTGCGGCGGCTCTGCCGCCCGGAGTAAGCCCAACCGAACTCCATGTCCGGACCCGACATCCTGCTGGACCGCATCGCCGGGCTGATCCTTTACCGGGGGGTGCTGGCCGACGAGGCCGGCGGCCTCTACCAGGAGCTCCTGTGGGGAGTTGTCCGGAACCCCCTGGACCGCCTCGGCCTTACCGACCTATTCAGCCGCCTGGTTCGCCGCCTTCTACTCGACCACCGGGTGCCCCCCGGGATCGACCCCTGGGCCTATCACCTCGCCGACCGGGTCCTCTTCGATGAGAACCCCTTCAGCCTGGAGGCCGAAGGCCGCCCCTGGGAGGACATCCGCCCGGCCCTGCGCCGCCAGGCCGAGGCCGAGCTTGCGGCCTTGGGCGAGGTTGCCGCCTTCGGCCTGGGCCGCCTTGCCCAGCTCCTGGGGGTGGGCCAAGCCCTTGCCGAAGGGTTCGGCGGGGGCGCGCCCGGCGACGAAAACCTGCGGCTCCGCCTGGCCACCGCGGCCGCCTGGGCCAGCCTGCTGCCGGAGCTGGCCGGGCACTACCGCTGCCACGGGGTGAGTATCTTCGGCCGGTACCGGGCCTTCCGCTGGCAGCGCCTGGACGGCCGGGGCCGGCTGGTCCCGGTGGAGTACCCCGACCAGGTTCGGCTGGCCGACCTGGTCGGGTACGGGCCCCAGAAGGCGGCCGTCATCGCCAACACCGAGCGGCTCCTGGCCGGCCTCCTGGCCCAGAACGTCCTCCTTTACGGCGACCGGGGAACGGGCAAGTCGTCCCTGGTAAAGGCCCTGGTTAACGAATTCGGGGACCGAGGTCTGCGGCTCATCGAGCTGGGCCGGGAGGAGCTGCGGGACTACCCCGAGGTGCTGGCCGTCGTCCGGGGTCGGCCCCAGAAGTTCATCCTGATGATAGACGACCTCTCCTTCGAGGAGGCCGAGATGGGGTATAAAAGTTTAAAGTCGCTGCTGGAAGGCACCCTCGAGGCCCGGCCCCGAAACCTGGCCGTCTACGCCACATCCAACCGCCGCCACCTGGTTCGGGAATTTTTCGGCGACCGGCCGCCCCCGGGGGACGAAATCCACCCGGCCGACACCCAGCAGGAGAAGCTCTCCCTGGTGGACCGCTTCGGACTCCGGGTCCGCTTCCTGGCCCCCGACCGGGACGGTTATTTGGAAATCGTCCGGGCGCTGGCGGCCGGCCGAAGACTGGCTCTCGACGGCCACGACCTGGAGACCGAAGCCCTCCGCTGGGCCCTGAGCAACGGCGGCTGGTCGGGCCGTACCGCCCGCCAGTTCGTGGACAGCGTCACCGTGGCCGAACCATCCCCAGCCTAAAGCCAGCCCCGCTGCCGACAGAAGGCGGTCAAAACCGGCACGTCGAAATACTTCCCCTGGTAAGCCAGGACGGCATAGTAGATAAACAGGACCACCGCCAACAGGGCCGCCAGCGGTAACAGGCAAGCCAGCACCAGACCCAGGCCGAAGGTTAAGGCAGAGACAACACTCCGACAGTGGGCCGCAGCCATCCCAACGACCACGTCAACCTGGGCCAGTCCTCCAACGATGTCATCCCGACCGCCATCCACCTCTCGGTGCTGATGGCCCTGCGCGACGACCTGCGTCCGGCGCTGGAGCTCCTGCACCTGGGATCTGCGGGCCAAGGCCGAGGAGTTCTGGCCGATCATCAAGACCGGCCGGACCCATCTTATGGACGCCACCCCCATCCGGCTGGGACAGGAGTTTCTGGGCTACGCCGGCCAGATCGAGCGGGCCCTGCGGCGGCTGCGCTACGCCGAAGAGGAGTTGAGCGAACTGGCCCTGGGGGGGACGGCCGTCGGCACTGGGGTCAACACCCATCCTGAATTCGGCCAGCGGGCGGCCCGGCGGCTGGCCGAGCTGACCGGGCTGCCGGTGCGCGAGACCGACAATCATTTCCAGGCCCAGGCGGCGATGGCCGGGGCGGTGCTGGCCAGTGACGTCCTGAACACCATCGCCGTTAGCCTCATGAAGATCGCCAACGACATCCGGCTGATGGGCTCGGGGCCGCGGGCCGGGCTCTTCGAACTGCTCCTGCCGGCCGTCCAGCCGGGCAGTTCGATCATGCCCGGCAAGGTCAACCCGGTCATCCCTGAGGCGTTCATCCAGGTCTGCGCCCAGGTGATGGCCAACCACCAGATGGCCACCGCCCTGGCGCCGGTCCTGGGCTACGACCGGGCGGCGGCCATCGCCAAGAAGGCCTTTGAAACGGGCCGGACCATCCACGAGATCGCCCGCTAGAAAACTGACCTCACCGACGAGCAGCTGGCGGTGCTGCTCGACCCGGCCCGCCTGGTCGAGCCGGGGCTGACCGGGGCGCCGGTCAGCGGCTGAGACGGTGACCTGGCCAGCTGGCGGATTGATGAGTGTCTGGTAGGGCTCCGGCGGCAGGATGGACAGACCGTCTCGTCGCCGGGACGCGGAACTTGTCTGGTCCTGCTCCCTGGCGGAGCAGGGGGCGTGGGCCTGGGCCGGGGCTTCCGCTCACCCCGGGCTGGGGAGAGTCGGGCGCGGTCGCGTGGGGCTCCTGACGGGGGTGGTCGGGGGGACCGTGGTCGCCGGTTTGGCCGGGTGGTTGGGGGACGGGTGAGAGGGTAGACGGGCGATGCCGTACTGTCCGCGGTGTCGGTGCGAGTACGCGCCGGGGGTGATGCGCTGCCCGGATTGTGGGGTCCTGTTGCGGGATCTGCCGCCCAAGCGGCCGCCGGGGCGGCCGCCGATCTTCATCGAGGACCTGTACGTCCCGGGGGCGGCGCTTTTGACGCTGCTGGTCAGCGCCGGGCTGCTGTACCTGCGGTTGGCGGCTGAGTGGGGGCAGGTGCCCGAGCCGTTCGGGAGCATGGTGCGGGCCCAGCCGCCCTGTTTCACCGCCTTCTACGCCATCGCCACGGTGGCGGCCGCCGCCATCTTAGCCCTCGGCTTCCCCAACTGGCTCATCCGCCGCGACTGAGTAAGCCATGCCGCAGGGCAGACGTCGCCGACCCCATGATACAGGCTGGCGGCACGCCCCGCCAGGTTGCCTCGCGCGGCTTCCAGGACACCTGGCGGCCGCCGGTGTCCCTCTGGGCGTGTGAGGGCGCGGGGCTTTAACAGGCCCGCAGGGCTACGCCTTGACCGCTCCAGCTGTCAGCCCGCTGATGAAGGGCAAAACCTTGCGGCCGGGCGGGGCCGCGTGGTAAGGTTAGAGGCGAAGTAAGCGAAGAATGCGTGTTCTCCTCACCGGTGGGGCCGGCTTCTTCGGCTTCCATATGGCCAACTCCCTGGTCGCGCAGGGCCACCAGGTCGTCCTCCTCGACATCGCCCGCTACATCGAATCCGACTACCTCGGACCGGTCGCCTTCCATCAGGGCGACGTCCGCCACCGCCCTACCGTCGACCGGCTGATGGCCGGAGTCGACGCCGTCATCCACGCCGCCGCCGCCCTCCCCCTCTGGCCCCGTCAGGAGATCTTTTCGGTCAACGTCGAGGGCACCCGCACCGTCCTCGAGTCCGCCCTGGCCGCCGGCGTCTCCCGCGTCGTCTATATCTCCTCCACCGCCGTCTACGGCGTCCCCAGAAAACACCCGATCGAAGAAGATGACCCCCTGGAGGGCGTCGGCCCCTACGGCCAGAGCAAGATCATGGCCGAACAGGTCTGCCAGGAGTTCCGGCAGCGCGGGCTCACAGTCACCATCATCCGCCCCAAGACCTTCATCGGCCCCGGCCGCCTGGGCGTCTTCCAGATCCTTTTCGACTGGGTCGAGCGCGGCAAACCCATCCCGATCATCGGCGCCGGCCACAACCGCTACCAGCTCCTCGAGGTCTCCGACCTGACCGCGGCCATCCTGCGGGCCCTGACCGTCCCGGCCGACCGGGCCAACACCACGTTCAACATCGGGGCCGAGCGCTTCGGCACGGTCCGTCAGGACGTCCAGGCCCTCTGCGACCACGCCGGGACCGGCGCCCGCGTCTGGCCGCTCCCGGCCGGACCGGTCAAGGCGGCCCTGGCCCTCTTCGAAGCCCTCCACCTCTCCCCCCTCTACAAATGGGTCTACGCCACCGCCGATAAGGACTCGTTTGTCTCCATCGAGCGGGCGATGACCTTTCTGGACTGGCGGCCCCGCTACAGCAACGCCGAGGCCCTCATCCGGGCCTACGACTGGTACCAGGCCCACAAGGAGGCCCTGGCCGACCAGGTCGGGGTGACCCACCGCGTGGCCTGGCGCCAGGGCGTCCTCCGCCTCATCCGCGATCTCTTACCGTAAATGCTTACGGTAATCAAGATATTTATAAACGAAAATGGCAAACCAGGCAACGTCCAGAGCCAGGGCCTGAACGGCGTGGTAGCGCTGAAACGGCCGATTTCTGGCATCGGTAAGCAGGATGATAATGGGGACGACGAAACCGATTATATAGGCCAGTAAGGCCATCAACCGGTCGCTATCGGTAGCCTCACCCTCCGCGGCAGGACGAATATCACTTGCCATGAGCGGCCCCCTGTCTAAGTTTGATCTAACTCTAGCACACGCCCAGACCACCGTATAGCTACTTTATGGAGAAATTGCAGATTTCTAATGGCCAGTTAGATTGCAGCGTTCAGCAGGCCAGGCCCGCGGCTGGACAGTTTGGCCAGTTCGGGCGTATACTCGGGCCGAAGACGGGTATCCGGAGGGGCCAATGCGTTACTGGTTGGTCAGTGCCCTTTTGCTAACCGCCGTGGCCGGCCTGCTGGTCCCAGGCCCGGGGGCCCTGCGGGCCCAGGAGCCCCTGGACTTCCCCCTCACGGACGGCTCCGGGCGGGTGGTCGGCCACTTCTACAAGCAGGCCAACGGTCAGGGTGGGGCCGGAAACCTCGGGTTCGCCGTAACCGACGCCGAAGGTATCCCCTTCTGGTCGACCTTCAGGGCGCTGGGCGGCCCCGAGGTGGTGGGCTACCCCATCTCCGGCCGGTTCCTCTGGGACGGGCTGGTGACCCAGGCCTTCCAGAAGCTCATCTTCCAGTGGAACTCGGGCCAGGTGGCCATTGTCAACGTCGTAGACCTCTTCACCAGGTACGGCCGGGACGACTGGCTCCAGGTCCAGAAGCAGGTTCCGCCCGTCGCCGACTGGTCGGCCGACCGGGGGCGAAGCTGGGCCGAGGTCGTGAGCGCCCACCAGGCCCTGCTGGACCGCTTCCCGGCCATAAGGGAGGTTTACTTCCGGGCAACCGACCCCATCGCCCTCTTCGGTCTGCCCCAGGCGGTGGCCGATTACCCGACGGTGTCGGTGGTCCGGGCCCAGCGGGCGATCCTGCAACAGTGGAAGGTGGATACCCCCTGGGCTGGGGCGGGCCAGGTTACCGTGGCCAACGGGGCCGACATCGCCAAAGAGGCCGGAGTCCTGGCCGCTGTCGCCGGGGAGGCCCTGCGCCCCGTGCCGGCTTCGCTGCCGGCCGCCCTGGGTCCCGAGCCTCCCGGCGCCACCGCCCTTTCCCCCGCCACGGCCGGCCGGCTAGTGCTCAGGCTCACCGTTTCCGACCTGAATCCTCCGGCCGGCGGAAATCTGACCCTTCAGACGGAGCTGACGGATACGGCTGGAAGGCCCCAGGCCGACGCCGTGGTGGCCGTCATCGGTAGGTTCTCGGCCGACACGCCGGACCTGGCCGTCTTTCTGCCCAATACCGACCCCCAGGGCCGCACTTCCCAGACCATTGGCCTGCCGGCGGTGCCGTCGGGCACCACGGCGCGGTTCGAGGTCCACGCCTTCATCGGGACCGGGGAGGCCGTCGGCACCGAGTTCAGCCTAACCTTAAGGTAAACCGCGGTCGGAGGCCCCGGGCCACGGCCCAACCTGCCGGTTTTTTACACCCACCTGGCTTGGAAGAACCGTTACGGAAAGCCCCGGTCGACCCGGCCCGAACTTGACGTTGTTGATTTACAAGCCATATAATAGGCCAGTCTTTCAAGGGGAGGTAGTTGCAATGGTGCTTTTCCGGCCCGACCCAACCTTTTACCCCTCGCCCCGGCTGGCTATGCAGGCCCCCCCGGAAAACCTGGCCTACGTGGCCACCCTCCGCACCGATGGCCAGCCTGACGGCCTGACCGTGGTCGATTTAGACCCGAGGTCGCCCACTTACTCCCAGGTGCTCACCCGGGTCGACGTTCCTTACACCGGGGATGAGTTCCACCACTTCGGGTGGAATGCCTGCAGTTCCGCCCTCTGCCCCTACGCCCCCCACCCCTTTGTCGAGCGCCGCTACCTTGTCGTCCCGGGCCTCCGGTCCTCCCGGATTTACGTCTTCGACACGAAGCCGAACCCCGCCAATCCCCGCTTGGTCAAGGTGGTCGAGCCCGAGGAGGTAACCGGCCGAAGCGGCTACAGCCGGCTGCACACCGTCCACTGCGGCCCCGAGGGGATCTATATAAGCGCCCTGGGCGGGGCCGGGTCCGACGGACCCGGGGGTATCCTGCTGCTGGACCATTACGATTTCTCCGTCCTGGGCCGCTGGGAGGTCGACCGTGGTCCCCAGTACTTGGCCTATGACTTCTGGTGGCACCTGGGCTACGACGTGGCCATCTCCAGCGAATGGGCCACCCCATCCCTTTACGAGCAGGGGCTCCGCCTCGAAGATGTGGTCAACCGCCGCTTCGGCCACCGCCTCCACATCTGGGACCTGCGCCGCCGGCGCCACCTCAAGGCCTTGGACCTGGGCCCCGATTACCAGATGGTCCTGGAGCTCCGGCCCGCCCACGACCCCACCAAGGCTTACGGGTTTGTCGGGGTAGTCGTCAACGTCCAAGACCTTTCCAGCTCCGTCTGGCTCTGGCACCGGGAAGGGGAAGACTGGCAGATTCGCAAGGTCATCGACATCCCCGCCGCGCCGGCCGACCCCGAAAAGCTTCCGCCCATTCTCAAAGACCTCCGGGCCGTCCCGCCCCTGGTCACCGACATCAACCTCTCCCTGGACGACCGCTTTCTTTACATCTCCTGCTGGGGGGCGGGCGAGCTTCGCCGCTACGACGTCTCCGACCCCTTCAACCCGAAGCCGGCGGGGGTGGTGCAGGTTGGGGGCATCGTCCGCCAGGCCCCCCACCCCAAGGCCGGGCCTTTAAACGGCGGACCCCAGATGGTGGAGATAAGCCGCGATGGCCGGCGGGTTTACGTTACCAACTCCCTCTACAGCTCCTGGGACGACCAGTTCTACCCGGGTCTTAGGGGCTGGCTCGTCAAAATCGACGCCGACCCCGCCGGGGACCTGCGCCTCGACCCGAACTTTTTCGTCGACTTCGGCCAGCTCCGACCCCACCAGGTCAGGCTTCAGGGCGGCGACAGCTCTTCGGACTCCTTCTGCTACCCGTGAACGGCCTCTGGCCGTGGCTTTTGGCGGCGGGTCTGGGGGCCTACCACGGCCTCAACCCGGCCATGGGCTGGCTCTTCGCCGTGGCCATCGGCCTTCAGGAGAAACGCCGTTCAGCGGTGGCGGCGGCCATGGTGCCCATCGCCCTGGGCCACCTCGGGGCCACCGGGGTCGCGGTCGGCCTGCTCGCCCTGGCCGGGCAGATTCTGCCCCCTTGGAGCCTTAAGGTCGGGGCGGGCTTGGCCCTCCTGACCTTCGGCCTTTATCGCCTTGGACGAATACGTCACCCGGTCCGGGTGGGCTTGCGGGCCGGGTTTCGGGACCTGGCGTTCTGGTCCTTTCTCATGGCCTCGGCCCACGGGGCCGGGCTCATGCTGGCCCCGGCTGCCCTGGCGGTAACCGCCCACTCCCACCACCCGGTTCCCGACGCGGCCCCGGCCGCCGGCCTCACCCTAATCCACGGCCTGATGATGTTTGTGGCCGCCGGCCTCACTGCCCTGGTGGTTTACGAGTGGCTCGGGATAGGCATCCTCCGCCGCGCCTGGGTCAACACCGACCTAGTCTGGGCGGCTGCCCTGGTGGGGGCAGGACTCCTGACCCTGAGTACGATTTAATGCAAAATATTATGTCGAATTAACCGGCTTCTGGGCCAGGGGGGGTCACAACAGTCGATAGCTTATCGCGGTCTGAGCAGCGAAATGGAAGTTGCCGGGAGACCTACAGGCTCAGCCGAGGCCCCGCCAGGGTTTGCCAACTGCTGGCGATTTTACCGAACGAATGTACTAAAACATGAAAGGCCATAAGGCCTTTCGGTTCCTAAAGGCACTGGCTGTCCGGGCACGCCGCCGGTTGCGGGAACCCCGCAGATAACTGGTCAGCCGGTGGCTTTGGACCTCTAAGCTTGGGCCGAACCTGCAAACCAGACATAAATTGCTTTATGTCTGGTTTGCGCACACCGTGTTCGGAGACCCGACCGAGGTCCTGAGGCTTCCCGAACCCTGGGTCCACCACACCCCGCAGGCTTTTTAACATGATCATTCAGCCCCAAACCTAGGGCCGGCCGATTCGGGAAAAACCCTGAGCCTGGAGCGTAAAAGACCTGGGGTCCAGCAGGTCCCGGAGCCCATCGCCCACCATGTTCAGGGCCAGGGTAATGAGCACCAGTGCTGACCCAGGCCCCCAGATGAGCCAAGGCGCTTGCACCATTACGATCTTGCCATCGTTCAGCATACCGCCCCAGGTTGGAGTCGGCGGTGGGACACCCAGCCCCAGAAAGCTAAGGGTAGCTTCGGCCAGCACCGCAAAGGAGAAGATAAACGTGCTCTGAACGAGGAGAGGTTGTACCGAATTGGGCAATATATGCAGGGCCAGGATCCGCCAGTCTTGTGCCCCAAGGCAGCGCGCAGCTTCAACGTAAACGGCCTCGCGGTTTGCAAGGACCGGGGCCCGTAAGACGCGGACGGCATATGGGGTGTAAACGATGCTTAAGGCAACCACCACCGTTTCGACGCTCGGCTTGAGGATACCAGATATGGCAATGGCCAACAGGATCCCTGGAAAGGCCATTAAACCGTCGAGGGTTCTCATCACAATCCGGTCGAAAAGCCGGTAATAGCCGGCCAGAAGGCCTAGAAAGCCCCCGAATAGGGTTGTTATCAGGCTGACGGCAAGCCCAACAGTAATCGAAATCCGGCTGGCGTAAACTACCCGGCTGAAAACATCCCGCCCGAAATCATCCGTTCCGAACCAGTGGGCGGCCGACGGCGGGCTCAAACGGCTTCCCGGAAAGGATTGGAACGGGCTAGCCGGCGCAATCTCGTTGGCCAATACAGCCACCAGCCCGTAAGCCGCCAGAATCGTCAAACCCGCTACCATCGACCGATTGCGGAGCAGGGCCCGCAGCCGCCGACTGGCCCTAGCCCGCCTGACAATGGCGGTCAGCGGCTTTACAGTCAGTAACGAATCCGCGGGTCGAGCCATGAATAGACCAAGTCTACCAGCAGATTCACTAGGGCGATGGCGAAGGTCACGTAAAGGATTACCCCCTGGACGAGGGGATAATCCCGCCGCAGGATACTTCCGACCGCAAGCCTCCCCACTCCCGGTAGGTCGAACAGGGTCTCTATCACCACAGTGCCCCCCATGAGAACCGCTAGGCTCAGGCCGATAATCGTCACGATGGGGATAAGGCTGTTCCGAAGGACGTGTCGCAACAGCACCAGCCGGAAGGGTAGACCCTTTCCGTGGGCGACTCGAACGTGGTCGGCGGTAATCACCTCCAGGACCGCGGTTCTGGTCATCCGGGTGATAAGAGCAAACTGTATCAGCCCCAACGCAAGGGAGGGCAATAACAGGCTCTGCAGATGGCCAAAAATCCCCTGCCGCACCGGCACATACCCGCCAGCCGGCAATAGATTCCACTGCACCGCGACCACGTACGCCAGAAGCAGGCCAATAACAAAGCTCGGCGTAGATATCCCCAGCAAAGATGCGGCCATCAGAATCCGGTCGAGCAGCCGCCCATGGTTGACGGCCGCCACCACCCCACAAGGAACCCCCAAAACCGTCCCGAAAAGCAGGCCATAAAGGGTCAGCAAGAGCGTGGGCTCAATCCTTTCCAGAATGATGGCCGTTACCGGTCGGTCAAAGAAGAGGGAACTACCCAGGTCACCTCGCACAGCATTTATTACCCACCGCCCATACTGGACAGGCAATGGGTCGTCCAGACCGAGGCGGGCACGGAGCTGGCGCACCGCCTCCGCCGAGGCTTGGTCGCCCAGAATGACCGCCGCCGGGTCACCCGGGGTCAATCTGACCAGCAAGAAGACAACGGTTGCGACTACCAGCAAGACAGGTATGAGGGCGACCAGTCGCTGTATTATGTAAGCGCGCATGGGAGTCGCGAAATTGATTCCCGGCCGTTAAGCCGTCTTCCGGATGTTAGGAATAAAGAGGTCCTGAAAGCCGTTCCAGCCCTCGACGTTGCGGCGCATAGCATACAGGCCGTAATAATCACCCCATTTAATGATCTGGCAGTCGCTCCAAAATTGAGCCTGAATCTGCTGCCAGACTCGGTACTGGCCTTCGAACGTCACCTCATCCTGAAACTTTTCCAATAGCTCGTCTGTCTTGGGGTTGCAGTAGAATCCTGGCCACTGACCGGCGCAACTCAGAAACGGGTATGCGCTCGGGTCGTTGGGCATGGTCCAGCCTGTGGTGAAAAAATGCCAACCTGATGTCTTGCTCCGGCGGGCTACCAAAGTGGCCCAGTCTAGGACCTCCAACTGGACGTTCAGGCCTGCGGCCCGCATCTGCTGGCTGGCCACCTGGCTGGGCTTGTCGATGAAGTCATACTGGCGGGTAGACATGTAAATCAGGGGCTCCCCGTTGTAGCCGGCCTCCTGCAGAAGGCGCTTGGCCTTTTCCCGATTGTTTTGGTTGTAGAACTCCTTGCCGGCATCGGTCCACCAGCGGCCGAAGGGCATGAAAGATGGGTCTAGCCGCCAGAATTCCTGCGGACCCAGGGGTTCCATAATCGCTCGGCAGTCGAAAATGGCCGCCACAGCCTGCCGGAAGGTGAGGTTGTCGCAGGGCGGCTCCTTCTGGTTAAACACCAGCACCGGGTAGTAATACGGCTTAAGAAGGTGGGTCTTGACATCAGGCCGGTTGCGCAGCGTGGCGTACTGGTCGGCCGAAAGGTTCATTGCAAAGTCATAGTCGCCGGCCAAAAGCCCGGTGACCCGGGCGCTGGTATCAGGCTGCGGTAAAAAGTACACATCCTTGATAATGGGAATCCGGGCCCCGGCTACACCGTCCGGTGGCTCAGACCTAGGCTTGTAGCCTTCAAATCTGGTGAGCTTGATGTGTACATCCGGCTTCCACTCAACAAACTTGTATGGGCCGGTGCCTATGAACTCGCTGACCTTTTCCTTCCCAGCCTTAGTTACGACCCGCTCGGGCATGATCACGGCCGCCTGCCCCCAGTAGGCCAGGTAAGCGGGCAGCGAACCGAATCGGCCAGCGAGCTGGAACACGACGGTATATTTGTCCTTGGCGTCAAGGTTTTTAACCCTGGTAAAGAGGCTACGGCCCGTCGGTGAAAGCTCGCCCCAACGCTTCAATGAAGCCACAACATCCTTAGCCGTCATTTCGGTGTCATCGTGAAACCGGACATCCCTGCGCAAGTAGAAGATGTAAGTGAGACCATCCGGGCTTACCTCGTAGGAATCTGCAAGCATGGGCTTGGGCGCATAATTTTGGTCCAGCGCAAGGAGTGTCTCGTAAATATTCCAACAAATGACATGTGTTATTGATGCCGTGGTGAAGTGGTAGTCAAGGGTAGGTGGGTCCCCAATGGTTGCCACGCGCAGGGCAGCTTCGCTCAGTTGGGCTGCCCCCACCTCAGGTGCGGCCGGGCCCGCCTGCGGTGCAGGTGCCGGGGTGCAACCGCTCAGACCGTAGGCAGCCACGCCGGACCCCGCTAAGGCCAGCGTCCTTAGAAACTCCCGCCGGCTCAGCCGGAAAGAAGACCGACCAGGCTTTTCCATTGCACCTCCTCCAGGAAAGTGTTAACTCTCAAGGCAAAACCAAAGTTAGTATAAATACCGGTCAACGGCTTCGCAAGGATTTCGGACCCCAAATAAAACTTTCGGATGGTCGCAGGTTTCCAGCCAGCTGGGAAGCCTAATGTGCTTACCCCGTATTTGAGCCGGCCTTGACCAGCCTAAAAACGTGACCACCGGCACCCTACTTGCCGGGTAGGCTCCGGCCTGGCATCAGCAACCGCTCGGCAAAAAAGAGCAGGCCGTTGGAGCCCAGGGCAAGGCCAAAAACCAGCAAGATCACGACAAAGATCCGGCCAAGGTCAAAACTGCCCCCGTAGGCCATCAGCAAAAAGCCCAGGCCGGCCCGGG
>Ga0209993_10081_pt1 | contig 14874 bp, 12 predicted proteins | sample Antgeofumaro1A2A_FD_188082 | JGI IMG/M metagenome (GOLD analysis project Ga0209993, IMG submission 188082) | Geothermal fumarole subsurface microbial communities from Mt. Erebus, Antarctica - 1A2A (SPAdes) (version 2) | ecosystem: Environmental > Terrestrial > Volcanic > Fumaroles | place...
CGGCACTGCCTTATCTGAAGCAAGTGTTTGCCAAAACGGTGAAGCGAGGGGACATAGACGACCGAAACGAGTTGATGCCTTATCACGCCGCTGTGCTGGTTGGGCTTGTTGGACTTTCAGTGGCAATTGGCTGGGGCATCAAAGCGGGACTTTCGCCCCTTGTCGCTGTCGTGGAGTTCACCGTCTATTTGGGCGTGGTCGTTTTGGTGATGGCGCGCAGCGTGGCGGAAGGTGGGTTGATGATGACAGAAACTTCCTTTCGCCCCATTGACCTGATGCGCCTTTTCGTGCCCAAGCACCAATTAGGCGCTCGCAACTTGACCATCTTGGGCTTTCTGGATGCTGTTTTCACCCGTGACCTGCGGGGTTTGTTGGTTACCCCGCTCCTTGACAGTTTGAAGATGAGCGAGAAGGTGAATTTGTCGCGACGAGCACTCCTTCTGCCCAGCGTTTTAGCGATGGTGGTGGGGTTCGTAGCGGCGGCTATCTATCAACTGAAATTGCCTTACACGCACGGCGCCTTGACGATGTATTGGTATGCCTATCAGGGCAACCCTCGCTGGGCGTTTGAAGACCACATCGGCTCCATCTTGGGACAGGATAACCCTCCCGCTTACATTCGGGGCTTTTTTGTGGCAAGTGTAGTGCTGACTTATGGGATGGTGGTCATGCGGTCACACTTTTGGTGGTTTCCCCTGCACCCGTTAGCGTATGCCCTGAGTGCTTCGTGGACGCTCATTGTGTTTTGGTTCCCCATTTTCGTGGCGTGGTTGGTCAAGGGTTTGATTTTGCGCTATGCGGGCGTGCGAGCCTTCCACCACTACGCTCCTTTCTTTGTGGGGCTCATCTACGGCGAGTTTTTCATGGCGGTCTTTTGGGCAGTCCATTCCCTTCTGACCCGCAAGCCTGCTCCCTTCTTTCCGTGGCCGTAAGGGGCTCACCATTCGGGGCGAGTTCCCGCTACAATTTTTGTGTCCCTCCCGATGGAACGGTCTAAAAGCGCACGAAGGGAGGCGGTTTGCAATGGCAAGCTTGTTGGCAACTTTAGATTTGCCGCAAGGGTTGAAGCGTCTGACCCCCGAAGAGCGAAAACAATTGGCGCAGGAAATTCGTGAGGTCATTGTCAACACCGTCAGCAAGAACGGCGGGCATCTCGCTTCGGGGTTAGGGTCGGTGGAGATTTTCATCGCCGTCCATACCGTCTTTGACAGTCCCCGCGATAAAATCGTGTTGGACACGGGGCATCAAGGCTACCCCCACAAACTCTTGACAGGACGCTATCCTGTCTTCCACACCCTGCGCCAACTGGGCGGCCTCTCTGGTTTCCCGCGCCGCGAGGAGAGCGAACATGACTGTTGGGGTGTCGGGCACGGTGGGACAGGCTTATCGGCGGCGATAGGGTTTGCGATGGCGCGCAAGCATTGGCTCAACGCAGGTATCCCACCTGACGACCCACGCGTCAACTATCGTGTCGTTTGCGTCATCGGGGATGCCGCATTGGAGGAAGGAATGGCGTGGGAAGCCTTGCACAACATCGGGCACCATAAACCCGACATGGTCATCATCTTGAACGACAACGGGATGTCCATTGCCCCGTCCGTCGGCGCCATTGAAAACTACTTGCACAGGCATCGGCAGTTCCCTGCCGATTGGTTCCGCAAGTTGCGCTCCGAACCCCACTACTTGCAATTGAAGCGGATGGTGGAGGAAGCCCTGTCCAAAATGGGTCCTGCGGGGGAAATCACGCTGGAGGTCATCCGCCACATCAAGAACAACATCAAAGAGTGGCTCATCCCGCCTGGTATGTTGTTTGAGGAACTGGGCTTCACCTACTTGGGACCTGTGGACGGGCACAACACGGAAGTGCTCATTGAATGCTTGCATGAAGCCTTACGCATTGGTGGTCCCGTCATCATCCATGCCGTCACGAAGAAGGGTAAAGGTGTCCCGTATGCGGAAGCCGACCCGTGGAAGTATCACACGCCGTTGTTCCCCTTTGACCCACAGACAGGCGAAATTAAAGCGCCCAAAGACACCGCCCCCAGTTACACTTCGGTCTTCTCGCAAACCCTCATCCGCTTGGCGGAGAAAGACAAACGCATCGTGGCGATGACTGCTGCCATGCCCGATGGGACTGGGCTTGACAAGTTCGCCAAACACTTCCCTGACCGTTTCTACGATGTTGGCATGGCGGAGCAACACGCGGTAGGCTTTGCCGCCGCTTTAGCCTTTTCTGGATTGCGTCCCGTTTGCGCCATCTACTCCACCTTCTTACAACGCGCCTTTGACCAAATCATCCACGATGTCTGCTTGCAAAAAGCGCCCGTCGTCTTCGCCATTGACCGCGCCGGCTTGGTCGGACAAGACGGACACACTCATCACGGCATCTTTGACATTGCCTACTTGCGCTTAATGCCCAACATGGTGCTGATGATGCCAAAAGATGAGAACGAATTGCAACACATGGTTTACACGGCGCTCCGTTACGAGCAAGGTCCCATTGCCGTTCGTTATCCGCGCGGGGCAGGGGTAGGGGTGCCGAGAGACGACGAGTTGCGCGAATTGCCTGTGGGCAAAGGGGAGTGGCTGCGGGATGGGACGGACGCCGTTATCGTCGGCATTGGCCAAATTGTCTATGCAGCACTGGACGCCGCCCAACGACTGGAGCGGGACGGCTTCTCCGTCGGCGTCATCAATGCCCGTTTCGTTAAGCCGATGGACAAGGAGTTATTGCAGGAGGCAGTAGAGAGAGGGGGGCGATTAATCACGGTGGAAGAGCACAACTTGTGCGGCGGTTTTGGGAGCGCCGTGTTGGAAGTCCTTAGCGAGATGGGATGGCACAATGTGCCCGTGTTGCGCATCGGCATCCCCGATTGCTTCGTGGAGCACGGCACCGTCAGCCAACTGAGGGCGAAACTGCGCTTGGATGCGGACGGCATTTATGAACAGGTCAGGGCGTGGCTTAAAGGAAGGCAAAGGGCAGAAAGTGGGGGACAAAGGGTGACAGAGCGAGAAACGCCAGTATCCCAGAAAGGGTGAACGCAATGCCTTGCCCGTTTCCCGGCATGGACCCATTTGCGACCGTTTACGAGCGGGACGGCTACCAATACTTGCTGGACTACTGCCGTCCCGCTAAGCCCCCTTTGAGCGAAGAAGAGCAAATGTGAGTGGCGGAGCAATTGACGGTGGCAGCGCAAGTAACCTCTTGAAACCCGCTTCCGTGCCTTAAAATTCTTGCCTAAATTTACCGTGCGAACTTCCCTGTTAAGGAAGGAGGGCTGAGCAGAATGCGTCTGCAAGCAACAGTGTGGGTTTGGTTAGTGTTGGTAGCAGGTGGGATGTCTGCTGCCCAAACGACGGAGCCGGCGCGAGTTTTGCGTTTTCCCGCTTTTTTGCCTGACGGGAAGAGAGTTGCTTTCAGTTACTTGGGGGATATTTGGGTCGCCCCTGTGGAAGGAGGGATGGCGACGCGCTTGACTGTCCATCCCGCTCATGACATTCGTCCCCGTTTCTCGCCCGATGGCAAATGGCTCGCTTTCAACTCCAACCGAGAAGGCAACTATGACATTTACCTGATGCCCGCAGCGGGTGGACGCCCGAAACGGCTTACCTATCACAGTGCCGATGATATGCTGGGGGACTGGTCACCCGATGGACGCTGGATTGTGTTTAGCAGCAACCGCGACCATCGTTTCACCCAAATTTACTTGCTGGAAGTGGAGACGGGCTATGTGCGCCGCTTGACAAATGACGAAACAAACTTGCACAGCCCCACCTTTTCCCCTGACGGGCGTTACATCGTTTTCTGCCGGGGCGGAACGAGTTGGTGGCGGAAAGGTTATCGGGGAAGTGCCAATAGCGAAATCTGGCGATTGCCCCTTACCCTTGACGGCGACCGAATTACGGTGGGGTCGCCCGAACGATTGACGCACTACGAAGGGAACGATTGGTCACCAATGGTCTCTCCCGATGGCTCAACCCTTTACTTCGTCAGCGACCGAAAAGGCGTTTTCAACATTTGGCGCATGCCCTTCCTACCGCTGGGGGATGAGAAAGCACAACCTGTCACCCAACACACCGACCGGGTGCTCAACCCCAACCTGAGCCGCGATGGTCGGTTCATCGTCTACGAATACAACTTTGCCCTTTGGCTCGTGCCGACGGGAGGGGGCGAGCCAAAACTTTTGACGATTTATGCGCCCAGCGATGAGCCCCAAAACCGCTTGCAATGGCTAACCTTAACGGGACAAGCGACCGAATTTGCCCTTTCCCCTAACGGGAAGCAAATTGCCTTTGTCGTTCGGGGCGAAATTTTCGTTGTCAGCGCTGAAAAGGGTGGGGAAGCCCGCCGTATCACTGACCACCCTTACCGCGACTTTGACCTTCATTGGTCGCCTGACGGTCGGAAACTGGCGTTCATTTCCGAGCGGGACAACAACCGAGAGGTTTACATCGTGGATGTTCGCACCCGCGAACTCAAGCGCTTGACCAATACTCCTGATGCTGCTGAAAGCAATCCCCAGTGGTCGCCGACAGGAAACCATATCGCTTTCGTGCGTGGTCCTTTCGGTCGGCGACTTTGCTGGGTGGATGTCAACACAGGGGAGGAGAAAGTCGTGGCAGAAGGACCGTTCATCACTGAATTTTCGTGGAGCCCTGACGGGCGCTGGATTTGCTTCAACAAGCGCGACCCTGCCAACAATGTCACCGACCTTTACATCGTCCCGTGGAGCGGGGGCGAACCCATCAATGTTACTCGCATGCCTTACTGGAACGGGAGCATCGTGTGGACAAAGGACGGTAAGCACATTGTTTTTCGCAGCCGCCGAACCGATGACAACACCGACATCTATATCCTGCCGCTGGAGCGCCCAAAGGAAAAACTGGACGAGGAAGAGGAAGCCGAGAAGAAACCGTTAGAGCAGAAAGGCGACGAAAAGAAGTTGCCCGAAGTGCGCATTGATTTCACTGACATCCACAAGCGGCTTCGGCGATTGACGGCAACTGCCTTTGACGAAGAGGCTTTCGCTGTCTCGCCCGACAGTCAAACCGTCCTTTTCGTTGCCACACCCGTTGACCAACCCGAAATCTGGTCTGTGCCGTTGGAAGGTGGCTCATTGACCCGTTTGGCATCCAGCGTTTCCGCCTCGCAATTGCAATTCTCGCCCGACGGGAGCCGCCTCTACTTTCTGTCAACGGGTGGCAGCATCCGCTACCTAACCCGCCCCACCCACGCGCTCGGTTCAGTCAACTTCTCCGCGCGGCTCACGGTAGACCGGGTTGTGGAATTGCAGCACATGTTTGACGAAGGATGGCGGCTGCTCAAGGAGCAGTTCTACGATGAGAGGATGCACGGTGTGGACTGGGATGCCATGCGGGACAAATATCGCCCTCTCATTGAGCACATCGCCAACAAGGAAGACTTCTACTCGCTGGTGAGCATGATGTTGGGTGAGTTAAACGCATCCCACTTGGGCATCGGTGGTCCAACGGTCAGCGGTCCGGAGACGGCTTACTTGGGTGTCTGGTTTGACCCCGACCATCGCGGTCCTGGTGTCAAGATTGCGTCCGTGTTGAGGAACTCCCCTGCCGACCGTGAGGAGAGCCGATTGAGAAGGGGCGAATATATCTTGGCAATTGACGGCGTGGAAGTTGCCAACAACGAGCAACTTTGGGAAACGCTGGCGGATAAGGCAGGACGCATTGTGGAATTGCTGGTCAACGATAAGCTCACGAAGGAAGGGGCGCGCACTGTTAAGATTAAGCCCATCGCGCGCAGTCAGTGGTTGGACTTGCTCTACGAAGATTGGGTGGAGACTCGCAAGCGCTTAGTGGAGGAGTGGTCGGGAGGGCGTATCGGCTACATTCACATCCGCGCCATGAGCCAGAGCGAGTTGCGCAAGTTTGAACGGGAGTTTTATTCGGAAGTCATCGGCAAGAAAGAGGCGCTCATCATTGATGTCCGCTTCAACGGCGGCGGACGCATTCACGACGAACTCTTGACAATTTTGAATCGGCGGTTGTATGCGTTGGAGCAATATCGCGGTGCCCCGCCTTTCACGCAACCCTTCCAAGTTTGGCAGAAACCAACCATCGTGCTCATCAACGAGTTCTCCGCCTCCGATGCCGAGATTTTCCCGAAAGCCTTCCGCGATTTGGGCTTGGGCAAGTTGGTAGGCGTGCCCACCTACGGCGGAGTCATCGGAACTTCCAATGTCACTTTGATAGACGGCAACACTTTCTTCCGCGTGCCTGTGACTGGTTGGCGCACCTTAGAAGGGGTGAACTTAGAAAACTACGGCGTCAAGCCCGACATCGTGGTTGAACACACCCCCGACGACAACGCCAACGGCATTGACCGCCAACTGGAAACCGCCGTCAAGGAGTTGCTAAAGTTGATTGGTAAGGATGGCAACCTGAGCAGCCCGTCACGCCTAATCACCCCACCTTCGGTTTGATTTGCTGAAGGAAAAAGTGCGGGACTTGGAAGTGTATCGGCACATCCTTTGCTGTCCAATTTGGCTCATTGGGCTCAAACGGTAGCAATTACGAAATCCGTTGCATCCACCACAAAGTGCTGCTGTTTGCGTCGGGGATGGTAAGGGTGATGCCGTCGTGCATAAGTTGGGCACCGGTGCGAGTAAGGGATTCGCCCGTGTCGGCATGGCGAAGTTCGTAGCGTCCGTTGGGATGCAAGCCTTTCAGGCGAACGAGTAAGCGTTCATGAGGTGACTGTTCTCGGAAAGCGAGGAGGGCGCCTTGGTCGCGCTCAGGGTCATGAAATTGCCACACCGTCCATTCCTGCAAGGAGTGGGGTTGCGGAGTGAGGAGGAAGCGGCGCTTGAGGATAAAGGGGCGAAGGCGTTTGTATTCGGCGATGCAGCGTTTCGCCCGCTCATGCGTCTCTTCATCCCACTCCGAAAGGCGAGACGAGAGTCCGAAAGCACCGCCCATCCGACTGCGAAAATCGGCGACGCTCGTCCCGTCATGCAACACCCACGTATTCAGGTAACAAGGCGGTAAGGCAAACCACGCACCCGTCAAGTGGAAGCGGACATTGGCGGCACGATGGGTGAAATCGCTGAGCCAGTAAGTGTGAACATGCTGCAATATGCCGAAGTCAACTCGGTTGCCCCCGCTGGCGCAACCTTCTATGACCAAGTATGGGAAACGCTCTCGCAAAAACCCCATAACTTCGTAAACGCCCATCGTGTGGGCGTATGTGCCGTTGCCTTCTTGATGACCATGTGCTGGGTCGTTGCAACCCAACCCATAGGCGATGTTGTAGTCCCACTTGAGCCAATCCACACCGTAGTCAGCGACAATTTGAGACAAGCGCTCTTTGAACCAAGCAGCCACCTGCGGGTTCCCGAAGCACAAATGTCCGTAGCGACCGCCGCCGATAACTCGTCCGTCTCGTCGTGCCAACCAGTCGGGATGCTGTTTTGCCAACTCCGTCTCTAAGTCCACTCGCTCTGGTTCCACCCACAACCCGAACTTCATGCCCTTGCGGTGCACATAATCTGAAAGGGCGAGAAGCCCGTTGGGGAATTTACCGCGATGCTCTGTCCAGTGGCCCAAGCCGTGCCCGAAATCTTCTGCGCCGTTTCCGTCATACCAACCTGCATCCACAACAAACACTTCGCACCCCAAAGCGGAAGCAATATCGGCTTCTCGCAACAGCGTCGCTTCGTCAATGTGCGTTGTCCAGCCATACCACGAGTTGAATTGCACCCACGGAAAGTCGGGCGGTGCGGATGGGCAAAGGAAGCGCTCTTGCCAACGATGAAGTTGCCAACCGGCTTCGTCCCAATCGCCCGTGAACAGAAGCACAAACGCCGACGGGGAACGCAATTCCGAATGAGGCAGGAGCCGGTGCGTCACTTCCGTCGCCTCAAGCCGAACAGTCACGAGGTTACCCCCTCGGCGAAATGTCCCCTGCCACCGCCCGCTCCATTCCAAACCGCCAACGATGCCTTCCGTCACTTCGCCTGTCGGCGCAATGGCACCGATAGCAAACCACGCAATATCCTTTGCCGAAGAGCGACCTTCTTCGCCGCAAGAAATCGTGCGACTTGCTCCGTCGGGAAGAGGCTGTTCCGTCAGCGCAAAACTGTCGGGCGGAAACTTTTCGTCGTAACGCCCACCGGTCAAAGTGAGCAGGTGCAACGGTTGTTCCGAATGGAGTGTGAGGGTAAGCGGGGAAAGCCCACTCACGGTCACCGGCTCATTGCCTTCGTTTCGCAGGACAAACGACATCTCCAACACGGTCGTGCCATCAAAGGCGCGGCATTGGAGGATTGCCAGAAGGGGGAAGCGCTGGTGGCGGAGGCAAAACTCCAACTCGGTCACTTCGCCCCGCTTGCGATGTTGAGCGCCTGTCAAGATAAAAGCACCACCGTTGTTGGAAGGGGTGAAGGAAGTTACTGCGACACCGTTGAGGGTAGTGCCGAAGCCAAGGAAGGGAACAGGGGCTTTCACCCAATCCGTGCCCGTTTGGGTATTGCGCCATTGGAGCACAGTTAGTTGCTGCCGCTCCGTCACGCCAAAAATGAGGACGAAGGAGGGAGAATGAAGTTGCCACCGCCTTTGCTGCTTCTCAACGAGCACCTCATCCTCCTCGGCACCCATCCGTCATTGCCCCTTGCAAAGCAGTCAACCCTTTGCAGCGGGAAACTTCTCTCGCCACTTCTCGCGGAGCAAGTTGTGGAGCCGCTCTTTGATCTCGTAAGGTAACTCGTAGGGCTCGGTGCCCTTGAACAGCAAGATGGTCTTGTGCACTGTGTCTATGACAATTTGGCACGGCTCGCAATCTTTCAAATGCTTTTCCAGTTCTTCGCAGATGCTGGGGTCAATGTCACCATCAATGTAGTCGGAGATGGCTTTGAGCAATTCTTCGCACTTCACGGCTGCTTGTCACCATCCTTTCGGGCAAGGAGTTGGGCTAAGGCGCGTTGCAACACATCCCACGCTAAAGTGGCGCATTTGATGCGGACAGGAAACTCCCGCACGCCCCGAAGGGCATCCAAGTCCTCCAACTCCCCTTCGGGAGGAAATGGTTTCTCGCCCCGCATCATGCGGCGAAAATCTTCAGCAAACCGCAAGGCTTCCTCAAGGTCCATCCCCTTGACTTTTTCTGTCATCATGGAGGCGGAGGCTTGACTGATAGCACAGCCACGACCTGAAAAGCGGATATCGGCAATGCGGTCTCCGTCCATCCTCACCTGAACGGCAATATGGTCGCCGCAATATGGGTTCTCTTCGTCCGCACTGACATCTGGATGCTCCAGCGTCCCGAAGTTGCGCGGGCGCTTGTAGTGGTCAAGGATGATTTCCTGATACAGCCAGTCCAACGCCACGAACTCCTTGTCCATCGCACTCATGGGCGGTCACTCCTTCGGTTTGCGAACTTTCATTTCGCCCGTGCATCAATTGTGTCACTGTCTTGTCCCATTTTCCTTAAGTTCATTTTCATTCCTTCAGGCATTCAAGGCGAACAGGATTTCCACTCTTTGCACGAGGCTTTCGTTATATTCTTTCCAGTTTCTGTCAGGCTTCTTTTTGCTCATTACTCATCCCTCCGCCACTATTATAGTCCTTCAGACCGTTGTTCAACATAGCAATAAGGATAGCAAATCGTGCCTTGTCAGCAATCCAGACATCTGTCTCTAAGGGCATATTTTCAGGGACAGTGAAAAGATACCGATAATATTCCGCTCCTACGTCACCTTGCTTTTGTAAACAATTTCCGAAAATATAAATGTAATTTGCAGAGTCAGCATATGTGACATAATTGCCCACAAATTCAAAAACAATCGCCCAAGACCCTCTTCCAGAACGAAACATGCTTAAGCGAGTATCTGCCCACTCCATCTTCCAGTTATCTAATTCCAATAATGCTGTATCCATGTGTTCGTCCAAGTTGTGGAGGATGTCTTCTGCCATCACTTTAGTTAACCATCCCTAATTAATGTTTGATAGTGCATTTTTTATTCCAATACTGATAATTGCCTTAAATTATATATTTACCCTTTTTATACAAAATATAGATATACTTTTTATCTTTTATATGCTTTAAAAAGAGAAATACTAATAAACTAAAGGATATTAGTCCAATTACGATATTTCGGGACTTAGGTTGATTAAGAGTCTTTCTTAGACCTTGAGCAAGAAGTTGTCTTTCTTTCTCACCAGCATGGATACGACCAGGTAGTATTTCATAAAAGAAAAGTTCCCCTGTATGGGCATCAATCGCTGCTCGAAATCGGGCAGGCATTTGCGAGGTTCCAAATTTATCTTCTGTCTCTGGAGTGCCAACCGTTAGGACATAATCAAAGGCATAAGCTAAACGTAATCCACTTGTCTGCGTTGCACCGAGCACTAAACCATCAGGTAAGTCCTCAAAAGGAAAGCCCTCGTCTGACCAAACAGCGCTTGCTTGTGCTGCACCCATATTTAAAAAGGCTTGTTCCACTCGCCTTTTCACCTCTTCAGGCTGAAAAGATGGATTTAGATTCGAATAGGGAGTATAATTGTAACCGAAGCCCACGATATTACCAGAATAAGGGTCAATCCTTATCCAACATTCTGTAGCGAGAAATGGTATTTTTGTTTCAGAAAAGAAATATGGACGTAACCAAACAGAGCAACTCCATGCTATCTTTTGACCTATCTGATTCAGGTCTACATTTCCCACTTTCACTTTGGAGATATGAGCAACCTCCCAGTTTGGATATTCATTCCAATGTGGAAAGTGTTGTTTAGCATAGGAAAAGGCAATAGTCTTGAGTTGTTCATCGCTAAGCGGGTCACGGTCTATTTGTGCATTTTTGACATAAGGTTCCAATCTGAGAGTCCACGCAGTAACTTTCATCATGTCAAGGTTAACGGTTACGATATAGTCTTCGGTTAAGAAATTATACTCATTTCGTGGACCAAATAAGTCCGAAGAAGTGTTTTCAGAACCATAAAAGAGGACTTCTGCCTGGGGGTTTTCCAGCCAATTGCGAACAGCTTGAATGGCTTGGTCAAGGATGGGAGATTGGGCAAAGGCAACGGAACATACAGACACAAAAAGAATTAACCATTCCCACCGCATTGCTTGCTCCCTCCTTAACTTTAATGGGCTAATTGCGAATTGCCATCTACAAAGATAGCTTTTAAGTATTCTTGCGATAGAACATCTTGGTAAGTTATAAGGGGCTCCGATTTGGCCCTACGAACAGCCATCTGAACCATTATAGGATGGTGACCGGCTGTTGGAGGGCTTGGGCGATGCCAATTCTTTACCTTTGTGACAAGAATCCGAAACCTTTCTGCAAAACGGTCTAATGCTTTCCATGTTGTTACATTACCTGTAAAGATAACACTTTGTGCGCCTGCTGTTCTGAATTTTCCTGTCAAAGAGTTTGGTTCTGGCCAACGCACTGCATCGTCACCTAAACCAACTATCCCGCCTGTATAACATCCAGCCAGGAAGACAAGCCGAAGATGACTTAAGTTTATATTTGAAATATCATCTGTAGTGAGATCTTCTTTTGAACGCTTCTTTTTACCAGGTCCCATACGGGTACCACTATCACCATCAGGTTCGGTTGCATCCCTATGACCAGCAAGGGAAAGAACATCTACATTCTTTACCGCTAAGAGGATTTTTGATTTGTTCCAAGGCTGGACATTAGGTTCTGGTGGAGATAATCTACTCCAACGCCACTCTCTTGCATAAAGGATCGCATGTACTGCCTCATATAGGCTATAGGTAATTATCCGACATTGCACCTCCGCTAACTCTCTATTCGCTATGTCGTAGCCTCTATATCCCCACCTAACCGCATCATCAATGTAAAAATGTGCTGTCTGTAGGTTAGACCATTTCCAATTGATACCTCTTGACCAATGCCAGATTTTGGTAGGTTGTTCAAAAGAATTGAATATTAATTTAAGAACACCTTGAAACAATAAATTATATAGTCTGAAATTATATTTTATGTTCCAATAACTATTAAATGGAATCTATTGAATATTGTTTAATCTTTTCGTTTGTTAGTTATTGAACGCTGTTTTAGGAGAGTGGTTTTTGTAAGCATCTATATGTCCATTCCATGCCCAGTGAACAAAGGTATATGGAATGAATCGCGTTGACTTTAGAAGGGAAGCGAAGAATTCTACGACATTCCAATCCTCCGGCTGTGGCATTACTCCTTCTGGTAAAGTTTTCGTCGTTCCGTTGACGGAGGCGATCTTTAGAAAGTCAGGGTCATAGACATCAATAACAACGGCGGATGCTGGAACATTGTCATGAAGCAAATATTCTGCTCGAACAGTATGACTGGACGGAGCTCGGAAAGAAGGCTGTTGCTGCCACGGAGTAGCAAGGAGATATACTTTATGTTCCCCAACCTTCAATGCCTTGCTCCTTATCCCGTCCTCATCGTAACCTGGCGCAGCCCCTATCACCTCATCATCAAAAACATACAATCCTGCTTCCGCTAAACCATCCGGCGGTGGTGGCACCACATTCACCCTCCCATCCCATGTGAATGAGTAACTTCCAGGCGCTAACTGCTCCAACCATTCCTCGTAAACCTTCATCTCATTCGTTAAGTAAATGCTGTGGCATCGTGCAACCGTAAGGAAAAACTTCTTCAATTATTACCAATCCATCCACTTGATCATTAGGCCCTGTGGTAGTAAGAGCTTCATTTCTTTCAAAGTCTCCACATTTTTCAAAATTATCTCTTCTCCATCTAATGACGGACGGTGACCCATAACATAAGCAAACCAAGGTCCTTTAGGACCCCATGTGGCGAAACGCACCCATGTGCTTCCCATTAATCCCCATGTCCCTCTTCCCCACCACCTGCCTCCCTCCCATTTGGCCACCATCAAGGAAGTAAATCGCTTACCTTCATTGAGAAGCAAATATTTTTCCGTCAGGAGACCATTCCACAGGGGTGATGTGAGGGAATCCCCAATCACATGGAGGAGAAGGCCGTTCATCCCAGGCTTTTGCCAGCCAGGTTCCGATAGGTCTCCATTTATCGCTTGGCCATGTCGTCATCATCTCTTTAGGCAAAAGCATTGTCATATCGCTGCCGTTAGGACGAACAACAACTGGAGCGACGAATCCACTATCTAAATCCACGAATGTAAAGGCAATCCATTCACCTGTCGGTGACCAAATTGGCATTAATTCACAGTTGTTTCCTGTTAGAGAGGTGAGCCTTCGCCCAGGTCCAGCGAACACAGCGGCAAGAAAGAACGAGGATAAATCTGGCTCCTCCTGTGCCTCTGGGAATCTAAAAACCATTATTCTACTTTGATATCTCCTTAGGTCCATGCCTGCCGGGTAGACCTCTGCAGCCATATATTTTCCGTCAGGGGAGAAAGTTGGGTTATTTGTGGTCAGTAAATCAACAGATTTCACTAACATCTTCTTTTCCTTTACCTGCTGCGGTATCGGAACTATAAATACTCCTGCGTGAACGTCTGCATACTCAACTTTGCCCTGCAATATTTTTTTATCTACCAAAGTTTCTAAATATACTAATGACCCAAATGGTGAATTTCGCTCTATTATAGCAAAATTTGTCATATTCCCCTTTTGATATGACCATATGACAATAGGATCATAAAAATTTAAATCGCTATCACCAAATGAATTTGAATATTCCATTTCTTTACCTTGATAATTCGCGAAACATAAAGACTGACCCTTCAAATAAGCAAAAAATTTCCTTTTAGGATGCCATACAGGACGCTCGCCGCCTGGGACGAGAAGGTGAAACTTTTTATCAGGACCAAAGGGATCACAAGCATAAATACCTGAGGGGTATTTGCTGTCAAGACTATCCAGTTGCAGCAAAATTTCGTTACCGTTGAGTGACCATTTCTGTGACTTATTCTGGACTACTGGACTACTACTCATAACCCATAATCCTACCATCAACATCCCTAACAAAATTAACCTATACATTGTGGACTCCTCCTTAACGCAATGGAATTAATCGCATGCTCCTGCGCATCTCGTTAATTTCATCCAATGAATGCCATAGGCTATAGTATTGAACTCGACTACCCTTCCACGTATAACTAACCAAATTATACCAAGCATAAACAATTCCGGATTTGGAATTATTGTAGAAGAAGTAATCGTTGATACTAGAGCGCCAAATACATGTGGATACGTTTTGAGAACAATGGTTGTCATTATCGTTAGCAACATGTGTCAACTCATGGATTAAAGTATTCGTATAGCCATTAATACTCATCGATGCTGCATTTAAATCAGCTGGGTCTGGATGATTTTCGTCGACGACGTTGGTGAAAACTATACTCAGGGCCGGGTCCTCCGGTGTAAGACTCCGTTCAGCGGTTGAGCCTGGTTTACCTGAACCGCTTGGATAACCCATCACGATGACAGTTCTACGACAGGCTCTTTTCTTCTGAGCACGACTTAAGGAACGAAATCTGATAGAGGTTCTTCCTATACCCAACCAGTAGGTTTCCTCTTGGCCTGCCGTGTCGCCAGGATGGACAACGAGGGGGATCTTAGCGACTGTTTCAAATGCAAAGATGATCCAGTTCCAATAGATTTTACCAAGAAAGTTATTGTCAGGTAAGGTGCTAACCCAAATATCCAATCTCTCCCTTACAGTAGATTGATTCCTATCCAACGCTGCTTTCACTTGATGGTTCTTGTAACTATCGGCATAGTCATCGTAAAAGTGTAACACAAACCGATAAACTCCTGCCTTCTCCATCACCGAAACCGGAACCCTCAAAATAACCCCATGCAGTAAACCTTCAGGATGTGCCTTCAAACCATCGGTAGCCTCATGCTCTACGCACCACAACCCTGAAACTACCCAACTT
>Ga0209993_10082_pt1 | contig 14858 bp, 15 predicted proteins | sample Antgeofumaro1A2A_FD_188082 | JGI IMG/M metagenome (GOLD analysis project Ga0209993, IMG submission 188082) | Geothermal fumarole subsurface microbial communities from Mt. Erebus, Antarctica - 1A2A (SPAdes) (version 2) | ecosystem: Environmental > Terrestrial > Volcanic > Fumaroles | place...
CCACCACCGGTCATGCTTCTGGCGAGACATCGCGTATCGCGTCTCCTTCGCTCGGCTCCCCTGTCTCCAACAGGGACAATCCTCAAGCGCAATGGACCTCGAGTCTTAGCAACTCGGTCCGACTCAAACAACAGGGCGCAACAAGGATTTACCACCGCTCGCCACATTGCAACTTTGCTCGTACAAGTTCTTCGCAGTCAGCGATAAAGGACCCGGCGATTGCCCACACAAAGGCCCTAGAATTCGCCCGGAGGGATGGCCGAGCGGACGAAGGCGATGGTCTTGAAAACCATTGTGGGGCAACCCACCGGGGGTTCGAATCCCCCTCCCTCCGCGGATCGACAGGTCATCGTAACAATGGGATAAAGATCGCCCTAACGCGTGCTAATCTCGGACCCTAGTGCGCATGTGCAATTGAGCTCATCTGGATAGTCCAAGGCTATGAGAACTACCTTCAAGCCATCAAATACTAATGACATAAATCCCAAACTCTTGACTATACTGCGGTGCCTAAAATGCGGATCGAGCATTCTTCCCTCCCTTCGTTGTTCTAGTTGTAACGAGCAGTACTCAACGACAGGAAGTGTTATTCAGTTTTTAGATTCCTCAAAATTCCAAGATGTTTACACAATTCATGAATTCTACGAGGGCATGGCAGACTATAATGTTGGATATATCCCAGGCGAAAGCCGACTGAAGGATTGGGCGTTTTTCGAACTTTGCAAGTCAGGTTTAATGGGGCAGCTAAAGCAAGTTATTGAACGCTTTGAATCCTCAGATCTAACTGCAGTGGAATTTGCTTGCGGTGGAGGGATAGCCTGGGTAGCTTCCCTAGCGACTACGGTGGGAGTAGATATATCCTTAAGTTCCCTTCAAGTCGCAGCAAATGTTTATGATCTTACTTTGCAAGCAGATATAAGAGATGTACCCCTAGCTGACAACTGCGCCGATCTGGTGTGGGGCAGCTACTTCTACGAACATTTAAACTCTCGTGATAAAGATCTTGCCTTAGGTGAAATGTATAGAACGCTAAAACCGGGCGGGTGGTGTATTTTGCAGTTTGATAGCCTCGGAGATAACGCTCTCATGCGTTTTGCTCGTCACGATACAGAAAGATTCGAAAAAGGATTTGTTGTCAACGATGGTCATATAGGTCTTGAGCCTTTGCCTCAAGCGATCGAGCGTATCGCAAACTGCGGTTTCAAGATTCGAAAAGTAATGAAATTTGGCACGACTCCTTTGCAATATCTCGTGGTGTATAACTGGCTGTGTATGGGGTACAAAGACAAATATAGATGGGTAAGATTGCTGGATACATTTAAGGACGCGTTAGCTTCAAGAAGAATTGGTTTCTACTGGGAACTCGCCGTAACCGCTTTCGATAGAGCTATCAATTTATTTTCTAAAGCATCTAAGGCAACTATCGCCATTGTCGTTTCTCAGAAAGCCGAGGAATAAAGTTGGAGTATTTCGAGAAGCGACCGGGAGGCAACACTGAGAATCGGAATTGTGGGGCCGGGCCAAATAGGACTCGCACTCTCTCATAGGTGGTACGAGGCGGGTCACGAGATCTTTTATACTTTTTCTCGAAGTCAAGAAAAACTTCAGCGACTCGCATCGGAGCTCGGTGAGAGGGGCTCGTGGGGGACACCAGCCCGGGCTGGTAAGGTATGCGATGTTCTGGTGCTGTCGACCAAGTGGAAACAGGTCCCCGAAGCCATCGAGCAGATGGGAAATCTCGGCGGCAAAATCCTTCTAGAAACCGTCAACCCAATAAGCGAAGACGGAAATCTCGAGATAGGCCACGTGACATCGGCCGGAGAGCAGATCGCCCAGATGGCTTTAGGTGCTGTTACGGTAGGGGCGTTTCACTCAGTCCCCGCTACTGTGATCGGAGCCAGCAGAGATCCCGCGGACTTGTATCAGGGACAAAAACCAGTTGTTTTTTACTGCGGAGGAGACGAACGAGCGAAGAGAGTCGTGGCTGAACTGATATCGGCGGCAGGATTCGATCCATGCGACACCGGTCCGATCGATTCGTGCAGATACCTCGAGCCCCTTGCTCTTCTTATGATTCGGGCTGCCTCCGTAATACAAATAAGAGACATTTCATTGGGACTGCTGAGACCGAGACGGTAGCGTTGTCTCGACGTAATCTCCCTCTACGCAGTACAGAACGTGCTGGAGTCCAGCGACGAAGAGGCCCTTATGTACTCGTACGCCTCGGGTAGCTCGAGTCATCCCGATCCCAGAGTCGCAGCCGGTGAGGTCTTCGGACAGGTTATGGACGCGCTCGACGGCAAGGAACCAGAACTCGCCGTGATCTTTATCACCGACCACCACCTCGCATCAGTACGTGAGATAGTCGACGCCTGCCACGAGATCCTGAGGCCAGAAATATTAGTAGGCGCCTCTGCCCAAGGGGTGCTGGCGGGAAGCACAGAATACGAACAGGGCCCTGCACTGGCATTGTTCTGCATAGCTTCTCCACACCTAATAGCAGAACCCATTTTGCTGGAGGCAATATCCATGGGGAAAGATTCCGCCCTCTTGGGGTGGCCGAGGGAGGTCCCTGGCCCGACTGTAGCCCTTCTACTCGCCGACCCATACAGCTTCCCCGTGGCCGCATTTTTGGACCGGCTGAACGAAGGCTACCCATCCGTTACCGCAATAGGTGGGATGGCCTCGGCAGCATCAGCTCCTGGTCAGAACAGGCTCGTCCTCGACCGTACTATCACAAGCGAAGGAGCCGTGGGAGTCTTGCTCCGAGGCGTACCTATAGATACCGTTGTCTCACAGGGATGCACGCCTATCGGAAAGCCGTACGTGGTCACAAGAGCCGAGGCGAACGTCATCTACGAGCTTGGAGGTAGGCCAGCAACAGAGAGACTGAAAGAGTCACTTGCCTCGGATGGAGAGGGCGCGAGGCTGGCCTTCCGGGGTCTACACATCGGATTCGTGGCAGACGAAAACCAGGTCGAATTCGAGAGAGGAGACTTCGTCATACGAAACGTCATAGCCGCCGACCGGAGTTCAGGGGCGATCGCATTGGGCGACGAGATTGACGTTGGACAAACGGTGCAGTTCCACGTACTTGACGCAGAAGCTTCCCACGACGATCTCGTATCGCTTCTCTCCGGCAAGCAAGCTGAGGCAGCTCTTTTGTTCACTTGCAACGGCAGAGGTACGCGCTTTTTCGGTACACCTCACCACGATGCAACGGTGGTCTCAGAAATGCTAGGGTCGGTGCCGGTGGCAGGATTATTTTGCGCGGGCGAGATAGGACCGGTGGGACGCAGAAATTTCTTACATAGCTTCACTGCCTCCCTCGCCCTTTTCGGCAAATGAGGAGCTTGGTGACGTATACCCCAATCCGGCTCGCTCAGGTACTCGGGGTATCAAGCAAACTAACTACGATCAGGGGTCTTGTGTTTTCGCAGGAAAAAAGTTCCCATGGCTTGGGCAACTGTTCTACCGGCTTGGTCGGTTACTGAACCAACAGTAAAAGCAACGGCGGAGCCCACTCTCTCAACTCGCCCCTCAACTCGCAAAGATTTTCCCTCCACGGCAGGGCGGAGGTTAGATGTTTTCATCTCCAGAGTCGCCGTCGTTTCGCCCGACTCGAGGGCAGCGAGTACTGCAAAGTTCATCAAAGCATCCAGTGCTACAGCGAAGACCCCAGCCTGCACATAGCCCTGTGGATTGCAGCACAGTGGTGTGGGCATCCAATCTGCCTCGGCGAACCCGGCACCATAGCTTTTGATCGTCACACCGAGCTCCTCCAAAAGCGGCATGCCTCCGTCACCGAGCCACTTGTCCATGTTTCTGGGCACACAGCCTCCTCTCTTGTAACCGTCCTCCTCTTTGTTGCGGTATTGTCGCATTCTGTCATTTTGCGAGGCGAGATCGGTGAGCGCCGATCCCCCCTTGTCTAGCCAGCGCCGAGACGGAAAGGGGTGAAAGCCGACATGGTCTTGGAATCTGAGGGATGCGTCTTTATTACTGGTGCAACACGTGGAATTGGACGGGCCACGGCCGAGTTCTTGCACAAGAAAGGTTTTTCAATCGCTGCGACTGGTCGCAACACGCATCTGATCGCAGACCTGGAATCCGACAAAATGGCGGTGATTAGTTGTGACGTGACCGACGAGAGATCCGTTTTGCATGCTGTCGAGGAGGCTAGAGCGAGATTTGGAGGCATCGCAGCAGTCGTAAACAACGCAGGCTATGGAATTCCAGCACCTGTCGATGCTGTGTCGACACAAGAGGTGGCTAACCTCTTCGAAGTGAATGTCTTTGGAGCGCACAGGGTCGCAAGAGCAGTCATCCCGGAAATGAAACGAAATTCGAGGGGAATAATCGTGAACATATCCTCCGCAGCCGGACGGATAGTCACCCCCAATCTAGGAATCTACAGCGCTTCCAAGTTCGCCTTGGAGGCGCTGTCCGACGCTATGAGAGTGGAGCTCCGCCCTTACGGCGTTCATGTGGTACTAGTGGAGCCTGCTCCCATAGCTACTTCTTTTGGAGAAAGATCGCGAGAAGAACTTAGGCGGGTCGCCTCCCGACTCGAACGCGAAGACCCCGAACGCGCCAAAGAATTGTCGCGGTTTTGGGAGAACGGCCTGGGTCTTTTAGATCGCTTCCGCAAAGATCCCCACTCTGTAGCAAGAGTCATACATCGTGCACTAACCGCCAAAAGGCCCCAGCCGCGGTATAGGGTTACGCTTCTGGCTTGGGCTGCAGAGGTAGGCCGTGTCCTTCCAGCACGCATTACCGACTCTATCTTTTCCCGCGACGACGTCTTGTTCCGCTTCGCTAAGAGTCCCAGGCATTCCGAGTAAACAAAATCGCAAGAAAGCTTTGGTAACAGCCGACGAAGGGTTGGTTGCCAGAACGGAAGAGGTTTTCGGACTGCTCCTTTAGGACAGATCCGCGATGACTGGTGCGTGATCGGACGGTTTGCTCCCCTTACGGTAATCCCTATCGACCCAGACCGACTCGATCCGATCTGCCAGGGGCTTGGTCAACAAAACAATGTCTAGGCGCAAGCCCAAATTCTTGTGAAAGTTGCCCCCGCGGTAATCCCACCAAGTAAAGAACTGAAGATCGGGATTTGCGAGCCGAAAAGCATCGACCAATCCCCACTCCAGCAAAGATGCGAATGCCTTCCGCTCTTTTTCGGTATGGAATATAGTCTCGCGGAGGCCCTCCGGATCGTAGCTGTCAATATCTTCTGGAGCTACGTTGAAATCGCCGCCTATGAACAGCTCGTCCGTGGGGCTAAATGTATCTGCTATGTACTCTTGGAAGCCCTCGAGCCATTCCAGCTTGGCTTTGTAATCATCGTGATCCACGTCTTTTCCATTAGGTACGTAAACACTCACGGCTTTGACTTGCCCTATCTCTGCAGCGATCATCCGGGCGCCGGCGTCCTCAAATCCGGGCAGGCCCGCCTCAATGAGCGTGGGGCGCTCTTTGCTCAAAAGCGCTACTCCATTCCAACCCTTTTGGCAATGAGCCAGAACATACATGCCGGATTTTTTTAGCTCGTCGTAGGGAAAGTTATCGTCGTCACTTTTCAATTCCTGTAAAGCAACGACGTCTGGACTTCTCTCCAGGAGCCACTCGAGTAAGCGCTCGAGTCTTGCCCTGATCCCGTTCACGTTCCAAGTGGCCAAACGCATGTGTTTTTTTGCCTCGCTCATCAGATCCCTTCGCCTAATATCTCGGCCACGGCTTGAGCCCCAATCTGACGCAAGTCTTGGGCCGTGATACCCCTCTGCTGGCTACCCCGGCGCCGAAGCACCCACAGCCGAACTACTCCGATTCCTTTCAATCGTCTGGGCCTGACTGGCTTGAGCTCGAACTCCTCGCGGCCATCTAGTTCGTCCCGCATCGACTCCGAGACCACGACAGTGCCGGGAAGAGCTATGTTTACGATACGACTCGCCAAGTTGACGACGGGACCATAGTAATCGCCGTCTAAAACCAGAAGATCGCCACTGGCGAGACCGACTCTCACTGTAGACAGATCGCGATCCGCCGAGTACGCATCGGCGAGATCGAGTGCGGCACGCGCTGCATCAGCGGCCTCCTCGAACACAAACATCACCTCGTCCCCGATCATCTTGATGACGCGCCCACCCTCCATCCCGACGACATCGGAAGCAAGCGATCCAAACTTTTCCACCGTCACAGCTAGCTCCACGGCATCGAGTTGCTGGCTCATCGCGGTGAATCCGACCATATCGGCAAAGCCGACGACACCCGCCTCCACCCCTGCCCTGCTGCCAGGCTGCCAGTTGATCTCTCTCCGGGCCGCAAAGATAAGATGGCGCCTGTGTCCGTAATCCAACAGCCTCGCCATCTCCGACACTCTCTCTCTCACGACCTCTGCAAATACCTCTTCGACTGGGCATTCCGCGGCTCGGGATGCCATCCGCTCTGAAATCTCCCTGCCGAGTAGCCCTTCCCCCATCGCTCCAACAGCGGCAATTTCAGCATCGGCGATGCGAGAAAGCGAAAAACCGAGAGTGCGCACAAACTGAACGAGCAGTTCCGGATCAACACCGCGGTCTAAGTAACGTCTTGCGACCGCGAGCATCTCGACGTCTTCGTCAGTGAGTATGGTTTCGTCCAGAGAGCGCGGTTCCGGAAATCCCAGCGAGCGCCAGATCCTAATGCCGATGTCACCCGGGATCCCAGTCGCTCTAGCAGCCTCTTCCAGAGAGTATCTCGGACCAGGCGGCAAAAGAATTGCCTCAAGTGCGAGGACATCAAGGCTGCCCTCTGCTTGGGCTTTCCGTATGCGCTCTTCAGCTATGCCTAGTGATCTTAAATACGACACGACGCGATGCTCTGCGCTGGTATCGCCATCCGACCCTTCCTGGGAAAAGCGTTCTGCTTGACTCAGGTCAGGAGTAAACGCCTTTTGATCTGCTGAGCCGCTGGTGCCGCCGTTTGTTACCACTCGGTAAACCTCTCTTTACAGAGAGTCGCTATTCCAATATAGTCACAGAGTCCATTCGTGCTCCGGGCCCTCCCGCTTGGACTCGAACGCTAAGACCCAAAGTCTGATTTGCGGTCGATTTCTTCGCTGTATCTAGAGGCTAGCGATGGGATAGGGATGGGGTTGGGGCCGAAGACGTAAAAGCCCACGCAAGACCAAGAAGAAAGGAGGGTGGTCATGGGAGAGAACGATCCTAGGGCTCAGCTTGCAGAAATGATCGAGGGAAAGTCCGATGACGAGATCAACGAGGTAGGAAAGACCCAAGGCTACAAATCGATACTGGGCCCCATATTTCAGGCGATGGCTTCGCGATTTCAGCCCGACAAGGCAGCGGGTCAGTCCGCGGTAATTCAGTACGACATAACAACTCCAGACGAAACGATCAGCTACTCGATGAACGTCGCCGATGGCAAGTGCGAACTGCAAGAAGGGCCTGGAGAAAACCCACGGGTTACCCTTGAGATCAGCTTTCCCAACTGGCTTAGGATGGTTGCTGGAAAGGCTGATGGCATGCAACTGTTTATGTCTGGACAGCTGAAAATAAGCGGAGATATGATGTTTGCACAAGTTATTCAGAGCTGGTTCGGGGCCTAGCTCCGAGCCACTCTGATGCGAGAGCAAGGTGGCTCCCCCCCTCGCCACCTTGCTCTTTTTTTAAGCAAATATGGCAGAGGTCCCCTTGCTCGTTGCAGCAGCGTCCTTGTCCCATAAATCCTCTCGAATCTGCGAATCTCTTCTTCTGAACTTCTTTTGCTCGTCGTTATCCGTTCCTGAAACATTTCTAGTAAATACAGGGGACTACCGTTCGAGTCGATCCTTAGAGCTGTGTCAGGTCTGCCAGATCACCGGCTGACCTGACACTATGGCCACAGCACCGGCAAGTAGGCCCGATCGGTACACTGCCTCGAAGCGGCGTTACAAGCAGCAAAACTCTCCGAACCGGTAGCAGCGCTGAAAATTTCAAATTGGTCTATGCGAGGAGACATTGAGGAGAAGACAAAGCAAGGGGATTGCTACAACCTTAGCGCTGTGTTTGTTGGCGGCGGCCTGCGGCGGCGCACCCAAGCCCGCTGACTGGTCTGCGATGATCGAATCCGACCCAAGGATTAGGCGCCCCTTGGGCATCGACGAAGCACTCCGGGTCGCCTATGTAGCAGCGGGCCTGGAAGCAGCCGGATACGCTCTCGTGTGGACAGCCAACGGCTACTCCGAAGGCCTCGCCGAATCTACGCGAGATCAAACTTTCGATCGCGGGAAAGCACTGTTATTTCTTGCTGATTCCGAGATAACGTCGACCCTTTCCTACGCTCTCCCGGCAAACCAAGAGATACACGTGGCGGCAGCATGGAACTCGTGGCGTACTAAGCAGTTTCAACTTCTAGCTCGAATACCCAACACTCGCAGTCAAAGCTTCCCAGAGCCCGAGACCGTACGAGAGGGAGCCTACACCGTTGGCGAGTACATGCAGGTGGTGTGGACAGATGCCCGGGCGCACATAATTGTGACTTATCTCTGGAACTCCACCGAGGCGCTCGCCCAGCTGTCTAAAACCCTTTGCGAAGGCAGTGACCCGAGCCGTGCAGGGGCGGCACTTGTTTCGGCCATTGGTTGGGAAGAACGTTTCATGGTTTACCTTGCAGAAACATCAACGGGGAGGTACTCGGGTTCGGACACCCACGTAGTGCCAGGATGGGCTAGTCGGCAGCGGATCGAGGGCTCCCTTGTAGCACTAGGCGTTGCTGCTGCAGGACTGGCGAAATCCCACCAGCTTGCAATCGCTTACCGCCGGGGCTCGTCGGACGAGACGGCCTTGCTGCGGTGCCTTCCCACTATTGGCGCAAGGGAACTATTCTCGGAAGCTGCTAGCTTGCTACTGAAATCTATTACAACAGAGACTACATTCGTTGATTCGCTTACAGAGGAGATTGGCACTGCTCTTGACTCTATCGAAAAATCCGATTTAGCTCGACCCCCCGAGGCGAGCGTTTCCAGCCTTGAATTCCAATTGAAAGAAGTAGTAATGGGTGATGCCTCTATAGGCACGGAAGCACTAGCCAAAACCGTCTCTAACGTGGTACGCCTAGGTAAAGGCCAACTGTCTTGACGGCTCACTGGGGCAGGCCAGCAACCAAAGCGTAGGATCAATACGATCAACGATGTCTTTTGCTTCGTTCAAGCGACCGAGCAAGTCGGCTCCCGCCCCAAGAAGCTTTTCGAAATCTTTCTGCATGCTATCGAGTTGTTGCTGCTTCAGATTTACTTCGCCTCTCAGGGCCGCGAGTTGCTTGCGTTGACTAGCAACCTCGTTGCTCTTCGCCACGAAAAGTCCGCCGAAGACAAGCGAAGTCACAAAGAAAATCGCGTCGAGTACCCATGCGATGACAGCCGATGATCTTCCCACGGTAGCAGCAGATGCCGTTGCAGCAGCCGGATACTGTGCTGCCAGCGCGCCTCCTGGTGGAGCTCCATAGTGTCCTGCGTAAGAAGGCGTGGGCACCTCAACTGTAGGCGGCGGGGAAGATTGCGGGGTATCGTCCCAGCTTATCAAGGAATGACAGATGTATGGGAAGGCGAGGTGTCTACTGGACCAATCCCAAAAGGCGAGCATTCAATGCGCAGTCCGTCTGCACTAATTCTAAAGAGCGGAGGAGGTGGGATTTGAACCCACGAGACCCTTGCGGGTCTACCGCATTTCGAGTGCGGCGCCATCGTCCAGCCTAGGCGACTCCTCCAGCGAGGCAGTGTACCTGGGTGACTCACTCGGAGAGCCCACGTTATCCGCCGCTATCAGCTCGCAGCCCGTCCAACACCACTGAAAAGGTCGGCTTTCAGTCATCTACTCAGACGGCGAGCAGCTGAGCAATTGCAGCTTGAGAATGCGCTAAACCAAACACGTCCCCCACAGAGACAACCACAGAGACAACGCCTGAGTCGTCTGCTAGCCGAGAATCGCACGGACTATTCGACCAGACATGTCTCCTAAACAAAAGCCAGCTATCACATCAAGAGGGTAATGTGCTCCCACTCCGATCCTGGCTGCTGGAACGAGAAAAGCTAGAAGAGCCAAAGCAGCACGAAGCGGCAACGGGACGGCAGCGTCTTTGCTTACAGCCACCGCCACCGCCCTAGCCACGGCGGGATGCCCTGATGGAAAAGCGGTACCCAGAGGTGTTCCGCCGGTCTTGTTCACACCATCTAAGCGGTCCCACGGTCGCTCGATTCCGGTGGCTTTCTTGATTGCTTGAGCCGCCACCCACGCCACTGCAGCCGAGATGAACACCCTAGTGGCCGACCGAAGTCGGCCGGATTTGGCAAGTACAGCGGAGACAAGCACCACTGAGCCGAACCATCCCGCTTGAGACAAAATCCACCAGATTCGGCGCCAGGATCGATCATCCGTCATCGGCCGATGTAGCGTCTCGAAGGCTTTGTCGTCGAGACGACGTATGGCTGGAGTACTGGCTCCAGCCGCACACACCACAACGACAGCCATGTCACGGGCTATTGCTTTTGCTTCAGATTTAATCGTCATGTCTTGTCTCCGGACTTCCTCGCCGCACTTCGAAAAATTGCTCCAGAATCGCTGCGCATTCCCGAGCGAGCACCCCACTCACCACCTCAAGCTCGTGGTTGAGCCTAGGGTCTTGGACAATGTTGTACAACGAGAGTGCTGCTCCCGCGTTGGGATCTGGGCAGCCATAAACGAGCGTGCGTACCCGGGCATTAACCAACGCTCCCGCACACATTGCGCACGGTTCGAGGGTGACCGCTACAGTAGTGCCCTCAAGTCGCCATGTCCCAAGCCTTTCTCCCGCCTCCCTAAGCGCTACAATCTCCGCGTGGGCGCTGGGATCGGAAGTAGCCTCGCGGAAGTTGTGAGCCCGGGCCAGAATCTTTCCGTTTAGCGCCACGACTGCCCCCACCGGAATTTCTCCCAGCTGGGCCGCCCGATGGGCCTCCTCTAAAGCGATACGGATCAATTCTTCATACGTCATCGAAATCTTTTTCTTCCGCACTGAGGCGCAGGGCCAATTACTCTAATCCAGACGACATCAAAAGATACGGATCGGTCCGTCCCTTGGCACTATCGGTTCCCGATTCGTACTGCTAGACTGGAGGGGTCGCCTAGTCCGGCCTAGGGCGCACGCCTGGAGAGCGTGTAGGGGTTTACGCCCCTCGAGGGTTCGAATCCCTCCCCCTCCGCTTTGCCTTCCACGGAGGAAATCTGTGGATCAATCAGGTTCCATTGCCGAGCTCTCCTCCTGCCTAGGGCCACGTGTCGTGCACACGATCGGTCACTCTAATCGACGTCTAGACGAGTTTTTGGACATGCTCGAATCTCATGCCATTGCATTTTTGGTGGACATTAGGAGATGGCCCTCATCTCGTAAGTTTCCTCACTTCAACAAAGATTCACTTTCCACGGCCCTCGAACAGCGCGGCATTGAGTACGAGTGGATTGAGCAACTCGGGGGATATCGAAAGCCCAGCCCAAACTCGCCCAACACAGGGTGGAAAGTAGGGTCGTTTAGGGCTTACGCCGATTTCATGCAAACGCAAGAATTCGAGCGAGCCCTTGCGAGGATCGAGAACAAGGCTAAGGACAAACGCACGGTTCTCATGTGTGCAGAAGCACTTCCGTACAGGTGTCACAGGCGCCTCCTCTCCGATGCTTTTGTTGTAAGAGGATGGCAAGTTCGCCACATACGCGGGAGAGACTGCGAAATCCATTGTCTACCCGCATTTGCGCGAGTCGAAGGAAAGAAACGGATCTCCTACCCGGGAGAGGCGAAGCTTTTTTAGAGCTAGGCTGTCCAGATGATTTACGCTCCCGGTGAGGGTTAATCGCGCATCCCTTATACTTTGCAGTGGCCGTGCTAGGCGGGGAGCTAGGGGTACCCTGAACCGGAAATCCCCTTCACGCCGGGCCGAACTCCTGCCTGCGACCGCGGAAAGCTGGGTAGCTCCAAGGTGTGCCGGCGCATACGGTCGGGTCCTACGCGACGGCGCCCTGCGAACCGAGTCAGGTCCGGAAGGAAGCAGCTCTAAGCAGGTGTGGCCGGGTGCCGTAGGAGCTCCTGGCCCAGTCGGCCCCTTCGGAGCGTTCAGCCGGAAGCGGGCAAGGGCAGGTGCACGGCCACAGCTCTTTAGAGATTTCGAAAGGTGCAAGAGCCAGTATGTCTAGCTAGGGGGGCCGCGCGGTGGCCCCAGCTAAGTCCGCCAAGATCGACAGAAGGTCTTATCCGCATGCCATTTTCCTCCCTTTATCAGAAATACCGCCCCCAGACGTTCTCGGAGATCATCGGACAGGCACACGTCTCGAGAACGCTTTCCAACGCGGTGGTACGGGGTCATGTATTCCATGCCTATCTCTTCTCGGGACCAAGAGGTACCGGAAAGACATCGACTGCCCGCATTCTGGCCAAAGCGGTGAACTGCGAGAAAGGCCCCACCCCAGAACCGTGCGGGGTATGCCAGGCCTGCACCGAGATAGCAGCAGGAACCTTCCCAGATGTGTTCGAGATCGACGCTGCGACCCACTCCAAGGTCGAGGAAACGAGGGACTTTCTATCCAACGTTCCTACCGGACTTTCAGCTCTGTCGAGGAAAAAGTTCTACATAATCGACGAGGTCCACATGCTTTCCTCCCATGCATTCAATGCGCTATTGAAGACTTTGGAGGAACCCCCTGAGCATATCGTGTTCGTTCTTGCGACAACAGAGCCTCAAAAAGTTCCTCCCACAATAGCCGGTAGGTGTCAGCACTTTGAGTTCAGGCTCATCACCCCCTCCGAGCTGGCAGAGCACTATACGAGTGTGTGCGAGAAGGAAGGTATAGATTTCGAGCCAGAGGCCATAGAGCGGGTGGCAGCTTTGGCAAGAGGATCCGTTAGGGATGGCCTCTCTATCCTCGACCAACTCATAGCAGCAACGGGTGGTCACATCACGAAGGAGAGCGTGTCGTCTATCGCCGGCGACGACGAAACTACCACGTCTGCTTCCCTCGCACGCTCAATAGCCACCGGCGACATCGAAAATTGCTTAGCAGTCGTTGCATCTTTATCCGAGAGCGGCAAAGATTTCAGATCCTTTGCTCAACACTTCGCAGCCTACCTCCGGAATCTGATGGTGGCATCGTATCTACCCACCCGGCAGACCCAGGCAGTTGCAGGAGTAGATCCGCAAAGCGCAGAGGAACTGGCTGAAATCGCCAAGCTGATGGGAAGACCATCTATTTTGCGGTGTCTCGAAATTACAGGCGACGTGCTCGCGTCCATGGCATCTGGAGGACCACCCCAGCTCGCGTTCGAGCTCGGAGTAGTAAGAATGTGCAAACCCGAAGAAGCTCCCTCGTTGGCAGAGCTGGCACGCCGTGTGGAGGAGCTCCAAGAGAAACTTGTCCGCCTGGAACGAAAACTCGCTTCAGGGACGGCAAGGGGCCACGAGTCGGATCGAGAACGAGGCGTCAGCGCGGAAGAGAAGGAGGGCGGCGAAACGGTGCTCAGGCCGCCTGGAGCCTCGGACAAGGAAACAGATCTCGTCACACCTAAAAAGGTCCCAGAAGCGGCATCTTCTCCCCTGGGCTACCCGAGTTCCCAGAGCGGTACGCTAACAAACTCGGTTTCGCTTGTATCTCAATGGGAGCAGCTGCTCTCGGCCCTCAAGGGCGCAAAGAAAATGAAGGCCCGGGCCTTACTCCAAGAAGCTCGGCCGGTCGAGATCGACGGATCTACCCTCATAATCGAGTACCCCGAAAAATTTGAGTTTCACGCCAAAGGTGCTGAGGCACTCAGGGCCGTGATAGCTCCCGAGATGACGTCGGTGTTCGGCAGTCCACTCAATATATCCGCTCGGGTCGTATCCTCCGACGAGAGCGGAAACAGTGGGCAGGAAGCGGAGGATTCTGGTAAGAACAACCAGGGCTCCGAAAACAGCTCTCCGAGCTTCCCTCGCAATAGGGCTAGAGCCCGCGAGATAGCGGACAAGTTGATAAAAGAGGAGTTAGGAGGGACCCCGCTCTACGATTGAGCGCTACTAGTTTCACCATCCAGCTGGATGGGAGCATCCTATCGAGGTAGTCCAATGAGCAAGAAGCCCAAAAAGAAAAAATCGTTGCCACCGAAGAGCGCTTCCGGGCTAGGGAGCATCCAAAGTTTCGATATCGCAGAGCTTCTGGCCAATGTAGAGAGGGTGCAAAAAGAGTTGGTCGAGTCTCAGCAGTATCTTCGAGATCGAACGGTTGAAGGGAGCGCCGGGGGAGGCATGGTTCGAATTTCATTAAAGGGAGATCACAGGGTGGCAGGAGTAAAAATCTCACCTCAATGCCTTGACCCAGAGGATATCGAAGTGTTAGAAGACCTAATAGCAGCGGCGATAAACGATGCTCTCGCAAAGCTGGAAAGTCTTGCTGCAACTGAAGCCCAGGGCACTCTTTCCCAGCTGGGTCCCATCCCTGGCCTTGATGAGTTCCTCGGTCAGAGCCTGATGTCCGGCCCCGACCTGACTTCTTCCTTGAACTCCTCGTCTAGACCAGACCGAGGACCCAGAAGCCATCACCTGGGTGCCGACGAATCCGATCACAACGCCTGAGCGAGCCAAGTCTTCTAGGAGCAATCCGTTGTTTGAACCTCCGATAGAAGACCTCATAGAGCAGTTCTCTCGCCTTCCGAGCATCGGCAGGAAGACGGCGCAGCGCATTGTGTTCCATTTACTAAAGACGGGGGGAAAACAAATCGACGCGCTTGTGTCTGCGCTCATCCAGGTAAGAGACTCGATATCACTGTGCCTCGAGTGCTTCAACTACGCAGCTGGTGACAAATGCTCCGTTTGTTCAAATCCGCGTCGG
>Ga0209993_10083_pt1 | contig 14817 bp, 11 predicted proteins | sample Antgeofumaro1A2A_FD_188082 | JGI IMG/M metagenome (GOLD analysis project Ga0209993, IMG submission 188082) | Geothermal fumarole subsurface microbial communities from Mt. Erebus, Antarctica - 1A2A (SPAdes) (version 2) | ecosystem: Environmental > Terrestrial > Volcanic > Fumaroles | place...
CGATCAGGAGCGTGACAATGAAGGCATTCTTTCTGTTGGCGGTTGTTGGTGGTTTGAGCAAAAGTCTCGCTGGTCCACGCTTTCGCGTGGGCGGATTTTGACCACTCAAGGGCTTCGTCGCGATGGCACACCTGGCAGCGTCCCCGCACACGCGGCACTTTCTCCTGCTTCTCTTGCCCCAACGGAACACTTGCCGTGAGTGCTAACGCCACCATCACACCACCCAACACGACGGCACTTAAACGCCAAAACCGACTTGACCGCATCATCCTCACCCCGCTTTTATTGTTGACCAATCCGACCCACAAAGGCTGTCAGGGAAATCCTTGATTTCTTTTACGCCACTTGCCAACCGATGGGGACGAAGAGGCGGGTGAAGAGGTCAATGGCGTAGCGGTCGGTCATGCCCGCAATGTAATCACACACCAACCTCGCCAACTCCTTTTGCGACAGCCCCCGCTTGTCGGGCGGACCGAAGTGGAGTTCGTTGGGGTGCTGCATGAAGTAGTCAAAGAGGTGCTCAATGACCATACGGCATTTGTTGGCTTCCGCCTTGACTTGCTTCTCGTTCAGGTAGACCCGCTCAAAGAGAAAGTCCTTCAGGTCGTTGAGGGCTTTCAGCACCCGAGGGCTCATCTTCAACCGTCCATCCTCAATGCCCTGCTCAATGATGTCCCACACCAAAGTGGTGATGCGTTGGGAGTGGGTTCGCCCCAGCACATCTAGGATGGAAGCAGGCACATCGTCCAAAGTGAGGATGCCCGCACGGATGGCGTCATCCAGGTCGTGGTTGACATAAGCGATGCGGTCGGCGATGCGGACAACTTGCCCTTCCAGAGTGGAGGGAAGCGGTTCATCATCGTCAGGCTCCAGCGAGAGGTCGGCTTGTCCTTTGGAATGGTAACCGATTCCGTCCAAGACCTCGTAGGTCAAGTTCAACCCGCGCCCCTCGTTTTCCAGAACTTCCACCACGCGCAAACTTTGCTCGTAGTGGCGGAAGCGAGCATCGGGGTCATATTTTCGGTAAGCCGCCTCCAATGCTTCTTCGCCCTCGTGCCCAAAGGGCGGGTGTCCCAAATCATGACCGAGAGCGATGGCTTCCGCAAGGTCCTCATTCAACCGAAGGGCACGGCAGATGGTTCGGGCGATTTGGGCGACTTCAAGGGTATGGGTCAGTCGGGTGCGATAGTGGTCGCCGCGCGGGGCGATGAACACTTGTGTTTTGTGCATCAAGCGGCGAAAGGACTTGGAGTGCAGAATGCGGTCGCGGTCGCGTTGAAAGTCGGTGCGGATAGGGCACTTGGGTTCGGGCACCTTTCGTCCCTTGCTCAGAGCGCTCTTCGCCGCGTAGGGCGACAGCCATTCCAGTTCCCACTTTTCCGTCACTTCTCGCGGGCACATCGCCCTTCACTCCTTTGAGGGGTCTGTTCCAAAAATGATGACACGCTTTTCCCAATGCGTAACCCGTCAGCGCTACAATAGCATAGAGCATGCGGGCGCAGAAGTCGGAAAGCGAGGTTATGGCGATGTTTGACTACCTGATTGTCAACGGGCGCGTTGTTGATGGAACGGGGCGAGCGCCCTTTTTTGCCGATGTGGCAATTGAGGGTGATAAAATTGCTGCCGTCGGACAACTCTTCTACGCCCCCGCAAAGCACCGCATTGATGCGATGGGCAAGTTGGTCACTCCCGGCTTCATTGACATCCACACCCACTTTGACCTTGCCCTGTTGGCTCATCCAGAAGCGCTTTGTGCGGTGTCGCAAGGCGTAACAACGGTAGTGGTAGGCAATTGCGGACACTCCCCTGTACCCATCTCACCGGAGCACCGCGACGAACTGCGGCGGTTGCTGCCTGTTATTGAAGCGGGAGTGGAATGGCGTTGGACACGATTTGCCGAATACCTGCAAGACTTACAAGCCGTCCGACCCGCCGTTAATGTCATCGCCCTTGTCGGACATTGTGCCCTTAAAGCAGCGGTCGTCGGTTTTGAGAACCGACCCGCCACTGAAGACGAAGTGCGAGCGATGCAGCGACTTCTGGCAGAATGCATGGATGAAGGGGCATGGGGTTTGTCCACTGGGCTCATCTACCCACCCAGCGCCTACGCCACCTTTGACGAGTTGGTCGCCTTGACAAAAATTGTCGCTCAGCGGGATGGCCTCTATAGCACCCACATGCGCAGCGAAAGCGATGCCCTTGTGGCGGCAGTGACGGAAGCGTTGCAAACAGCGTTGCGCTCTGGCGTTCGTTTGCAAATTTCGCACCACAAAGCCGCCCGAAAACCGAACTGGGGCAAGGTAGCAGTCACTTTGCCTTTGATTGAGCGCGCTGCTTTAGAGCATGATGTCAACTTTGACGCCTACCCTTACACTGCTGGCAGTTCTTACTTGGCGCAATTACTGCCTTTGTGGGCGTTGGAAGGAGGGGCTTCCGCTTTGTTGGCACGCTTGCGCGACCTGTCCTTGCGAACCCAAATTCGCGAAGCGCTGGAAAGCGACCTGACCCTTGATTTCAACGAAGTGCTCATCGCTTCCGTTGCCTCGGATGAAAACCGCCCCTTGCAAGGCAAGACGGTGGCGGAAGCCGCCCAACTTTTGGGCTTATCGCCTGCCGAAACTATCCTGCATCTGATTGAGCAGGAAAACAACGCCGTGACGATGGTTTGGTTTGTGATGGACGAGCAGGATGTAGAGCAAGTGCTCACTCACCCGCTTTGCTTGGTCGGCTCCGATGCTTTGACCATCCCGCCACCAGTTGCCCCATTACCGATGTCCTGTGTCCCCTGTTCCTTTCTCCCTTATGTCCATCCGCGCACCTACGGCACTTTCCCGAAGGTGCTTCGGTGGCTGGTGCGAGAGAAGGGGAAACTGAGTTGGGAAGACGCTATCGCCAGGATGACGGGGAAGACAGCGCACAAACTGAACCTTTCCCGACGGGGTTTAGTGCGGGAAGGCTACTATGCCGACTTGCTCGTGTTAGACCCAGAGCGGGTAGCAGATAAAGCCACCTACGCAAACCCACACCAGTTGGCGGAAGGGATTGAGTGGGTGTTTGTCAACGGTCGCCCCGCCCTTGCCGAAGGGAAGCCAACGGGTGAAGGAAGTGGGCGTATCCTACGGTTTGGGGAAGGGGGATGAAAACTGCCATGGGGAAAAAGCGACGGCATAGGCTACCAAGCGCTAAAGAAACCGCTATTTGCCCAAACCGTTCGTCCAGCGCCTTAATGGAGTGGACAATTCACTTGGCGCAACACCGTCCATTGAAAGCGACTTTAACGGCAGGATTTATTGCCGTCGCGGTTGCGGTGGGTTGGATTTGGGTGCACCCTTTTTTGGCGATGGCAGCCGGCTTCTTTTTGGTGGCAACGGTGAGCGAATTCCTCTTCCCCGTGCACTATCGGCTCACGGAAGAGGGGGCACAAGTGACCGGCTTTTTGATGCGGCGCTCCCTTTCGTGGGCGCAGGTGCGGCGGGTGACCCTGTTGGCGGAAAGCATTCACCTAAGCCCTTACCCGTATCCCACACCTCTTGACAATTTCCGAGGGCTCACCCTTTGGTGGACGGAGGGCGAAGAAGGGTTGCAGCGGCTCTTTCTGATTTGCCGCCAGCGAGTGGAAGCGGACATTGACTAATCTTCGTCTTCGGGTTTGGGCAGGATTTTGATGCGCTCGTCTTCGGGGGTTTCATCATCGCTGAGGTAGACAACGTTGGCGGAAAGCATTCACCTAAGCCCTTACCCGTATCCCACACCTCTTGACAATTTCCGAGGGCTCACCCTTTGGTGGACGGAGGGCGAAGAAGGGTTGCAGCGGCTCTTTCTGATTTGCCGCCAGCGAGTGGAAGCGGACATTGACTAATCTTCGTCTTCGGGTTTGGGCAGGATTTTGATGCGCTCGTCTTCGGGGGTTTCATCATCGCTGAGGTAGACAACTTTTCCGCCGGGACGCCACAGGCGCTCGTTTTCGGGAAGTTCTGGCGTTTCAGTGGCTTCTTCATCTGCAGCGATGGGGGCCGTCTCTATCGGTTGGTCAGTGACCGCCAACTGATGCTCCCGCAAAATTTGCACGCTCCGTTGAACGCAATCAGCACAAATATGGACGCCTTCGCCGGGGATGAGAGTGCCCGCGAGGCTTTCAGGACGACCGCAGAAGTTACAGCGCAAAAGTTGGGGCGGTCGGTAACGCAGGAACACCAAAGCGAACAGCAGCATCATGAGCCCGATGAGCAAAACGATGTTTGGTCCGAGAAGAGGACGGGGCAGAAGGCCTGCAAGGGTCACATACCACAGGGCAGCCACTGCCACCATGATAGCCCCGACCACAATCGCCAACCAAGTAACCAACGGACGCAGTTTCTCCACCAAAGTGTCCCAATCAAAGCGAGCCATTGTCGCCTCGCCGCCGAACCCGAAAGCAGAGGCTTCCCGTTCCAAGTGCTCTGCCAGTTTCAGCAGCACTTCGCCGAGGATACCTTCCCGCTCACCTTGACGGACCATGCTGATGAAGAGGGGCGAAAAGTAGTTGGGATAGCGAGAGAAAGCATGGGCGAGGCTTTTACCCAGCGACAAATCGTGGGCGACGCTTTCCAAAATCTCCGCCAATCGGGGATTGTCGGTTTGCTGCCTTAGCACCTCAATACCCCGATAAGCGTCCACGCCAGCGCTCAGCATGGCACTGAATTGGCGGCAAAAAATTGCCAGTTCAATCCGACTGATGCCACCCGCAATGGACTTCATGGCAATTGCCCCCTATCATTACTGCGAGCGGACGCGCTCAATATAGCGTCCCGTGCGCGGGTCAACTTTGACAACGTCGCCCACATTGATGAAGAGCGGCACTTGAATGACAGCACCTGTCTCCAACTTGGCGGGCTTAGAGCCACCAGAAGCAGTATCACCCCGAACGCCAGGGTCTGTGTCCACCACCTGCAACTCTACCGCTGTCGGCAACTCCACCATCAACGGATTGCCTTCGTGGAAGACAAGGGTCACTTCCGCTCCTTCCTTGAGGAACAATGCGGCATCGCCCACCTGATCGCCACTCAAGGTCACTTGGTCGTAGGTCTCCGTGTCCATGAAGACGAATTCGTCGCCTTGGCGGTAGAGGAACTGGTAAGGGCGTCGTTCCACAATGGCTTGCTCAAATTCTTCGCCGGCTTTAAAGTTCCGCTCCAACACATTGCCTGTCAGCAAGTGTTTCAAGCGTGTCCGCACATGAGCGCCGCCGCGACCTAACTTGACATGTTGTGCTTCCAGCACCATGTAAATCTCGCCGTCAATGATGACCGTGATGCCGGGTCGGAAGTCGTTGGTGGAAATCGCCATGCTGTCAACCTCCTTTACTCCCAGTGTTGTGCGCCGCTTTTATTGTGCCACGCTACCATGATGGATGGACAAACGCATGTAACTACTGACGAGGGTTTGGCTCTTGCCAAACCGAAAATTGTTTGGTCAGGCAGGAGCATGCCCCTTCCGTTTCCTCACAGCCACTGACCTTGGGCTGGTGGAAACGGCTACCATCCTGTGTGCCTTTGCGCCACAATAGCAGCGGAGCAGTTTTGAAGGGAGGTAAAGACGATGGGACAGACAAGGCGTGGCTTTTTGCAGCGAACGGTCGGCACTTTGTGGGGGGCAGCCACCGTCGCTTTCGCCGAGCAAAAGGAGGTGAAGGGCAAGGTGAAATGGAAGTTAGGGCTGCAAAGTTACTCCCTGCGCACGATGCCTTTTGACAAAGCCGTCGCCGCTGTCAAGGAGTTAGGGCTCACCTATCTGGAAGCCTTCCCAGGTCACCTGCCGATGGCACGCACCGAAGAAGCCAAGAAGGTGCTGCAAGAGCACGGAGTCAAACTGTTCGCTTACGGTGTCGTCGGCATCCAAAACGATGAAGCCGCCACTCGTCGCCTCTTTGACTTTGCCAAAGCGATGGGCATTGAAGTGCTCACCGCTGACCCAACTCCCGAAAGTTTTGACCTGCTGGACAAACTGGTGGACGAGTACGGCATCTACATCGCCATCCACAATCACGGTCCAGGAAGTCGCTATCCTGGCGTGGACAGTGTGGTGAAAGCCATTCAAGGGCACCACGAGCGCATCGGCTTGTGCTACGACACCGGACACGGCGCTCGCGCTGGCGACAACATCGTGGAAGCCGTGCACAAAATCGGCAAGCGAATTTACGGCGTCCACCTGAAAGATGTCAACGAGAACAAGCACGATGTGGTCATTGGCACGGGCATCTTGGACATACGCGGTTTTGTCAAGGCGCTCAAGGATGTAGGCTTTACGGGTCTCTTTGCCTTGGAATACGAACTGGAGCCTCAAAATCCCCTCCCCGGCATCCAAAAGTCCCTAGAGTTCGTCAAGAAGGTGCTGGCGGAGCAAGGCATTGCCGCTTAACCGCTCCTCACAACTGTTGAGTTTGCGGCGGTGACAAAGGCGACTTTTCAGTCGGGGGCAAGAATGACTTGACTGTCTTGCCCAATAGGCGCGCCAACAAGTAGGCGGCGCCCCATTTGTCAAGGGGGCGATTCTCGCTGCCGCAGCGGGGAGATTGGACGCAGGAAGGGCAACCCGCTTTGCACGGGCAGTTGATAATCGTTTCCAATGTCCGCTCCAGCAATTCCTCCAGCCGCTCAAAAGCGGCTTCCGAAAAACCTGCACCGCCCGGGAAGCCATCGTAAATGAAAACCGTCGGTTGGTGCGTGTCAGGGTGCCAAGGGGCGTAGGAGATGCCCGCCACATCATCAGGGTCGGCGGAAACCACCAACGACATCAACGCAATCGCTGTATGCTCGCTGGCATGCAACGAGCCCATCAAATGGAATTCGTGCTCATCCAATTCAGTGACTATCGGTTCGTCCACACAAAACCAAAGTCCTACTGTCTCAAACTCTTCGGGCGGCAAATCCAAAACTTCTGCTGACAATACTTCGTCCGTGAACAGGCGAAGGCGCTTGAAGCCAATCACTTGCTCTCGCACTTTCACCTCGCCGAGAAAGGCTGTCCCGCCCTGTAGCGGTTTTTGTTCCCACACCCTCAGTACCTCATTGTCCTTCTGCTCCAGCGGCACCGTGTAGTAATCGGCGACGGTCGGTTGGACATAAGCGATGCGTTTCGTCAAGTCCAGCGCCTCGGCGAAGTAAGTGTCGCCCATGTGCAGGTAAATGGCGCCGGGGTAAAGGGAGCGGAAAGCCCGCCAGCGCTCCACCGTCCCCAATCCCGCTCCTGTTGCTCGGTTGATAATTTGGAACTCGTCAGCGGTTACGGAGCGGATGCTGATGTCATCGTGAGGGCGTTGGCGGAGCAACCAAAACTTTCGCTCGCCTTTGCTAATGATGCCTTGCTCTTCCATGCGGGCGACCAGCGGGTCAAACAAATCGCCAAAAAACTCGCGGTCAACTTCGCTCAAGGGCAACTCGTAAGCAGCGCACATTAGGTGAGCAGCGGCGATATAGGGATTGCGGGGCGAAACAGCGATCGGTTCGGCGCCCTGTAGCAAAAAGTCGGGATTGTGGACGATGTGTTGGTCAACAGGGTTTGCCGTCGCCACCAAAATGACCAACCCTTCTCGCTGCCGTCCCGCTCGCCCTGCCCGTTGCCAAGTGCTGGCGATAGTGCCAGGATAGCCCACCAAAATTGCTGCTTGAAGCTCACCCACATCTATTCCCAACTCCAAAGCGCTGGTGGCGATAACGCCCAGCAATTCGCCGCTAAACAACTTCCGCTCAATCTCCCGTCTTTCTTCGGGCAAGTAACCGGCGCGGTAACTCATCACCTTGTCGCGCAAATGGTCCAGCCACTCATGGGCTAATTGCTCGCGAACATACCGCAACAACAACTCCGTGCCCAAGCGCGATTTGGTGAAGGCGATAGTTCGGATGCCCTCTGAAAGCAACTTGACCATCAACCAAACGGCTTCGGTGCTGGCGCGGGCGCGGATTCCTGCTTCCAAGTCCAGAAAAGGTGGGTTCCAGAACACCAAAGTTTTGGCGGGCATGGGGGAAGTATCACCCGCAATGATGCGGAAAGGCAGCCCAACCAAGTGGCGCAACGCTTCCTCTGGGTTGCCCAGCGTCGCTGAAGTGCAAATGAAAACGGGTTCGCTCCCATAAAGGCGGCAGATACGCCGAAGGCGGCGGAGGATGTAGGAGAAGTGGATGCCGAAGATGCCCCGATAGGTATGCAATTCGTCAATAACCACGAAGCGCAAGTGGCGGAAGAAAGGTGCCCAAAGTTGGTGATGGGGCAGAATGCCCACATGCAGCATGTCGGGGTTGGTGAGCACAAGGCGGCATCGTTCCCGCACCCATCGGCGTATCTCTTGGGGTGTGTCGCCGTCGTAAGTTCCAGAGGGCACTTGATTGGTCAAGCCCAACTCTTGCAACTTTCGCAACTGGTCTTGCGCCAATGCCTTCGTCGGAAACAGGTAGAAGGCGCGGGCATTCAGGTCACGCAATAGCGTGTCCAATACTGGCAGGTTGTAGCACCAAGTCTTGCCTGATGCGGTGGGCGTGAAGATGGCAACATTTTCGCCCTTTCGCGCCGCATCGGCTGCTTGCGCTTGGTGCTGGTAAAGGCGCTCTATGCCCACCCGCTTCAGGGCTTCTGTTAAGATCGGGTGCAGCGGTTGCTGCGGGTCAGCGAATACTGGCTCGCGGGCGGGCACGAAAAGGGTGGCAACGATTTGCCCGCGATAATTGGCGGACCGCTTTATCCGCTCCAAAAATTCGCTCCATGCACTCTGGCTCATGGAAGGTCACCCGCCTTCTTCTCCGCCCAACGGAGCGCTTCACGACCTTCCGCTCAGGCAAGTTTTTCATCCCCTCATTGCACCCGAGCCAATGCGACGGTGATGTTGTCATCGCTGCCTGCTTCGTTGGCAAGCCGAAGAAGGGTTTGGGCAGCGGTTGTCAGGTCGGGTTCGCTCAGTAACACCCGCTCAATTTCGCTGTCGTCCACCATGTCCACTAAACCGTCGGAACAAACGAGCACGATGTCTCCAGAGCGCAATGAGGCTTCAAAAGTGTCCACCTTGACGGTCGGTTCAATCCCCACCGCTTGAGTGATGATGTTTCGCTGCGGGTGCCAGCGGGCTTCCTCTGGCGTGAGCACACCCATGTCCACCATTTGCTGGACAAGGGAGTGGTCTTTGGTAATTTGCCGCAACTTGCCCTCTTGCAACAAATAGCCGCGACTGTCACCCACATTGGCGAATACCACCTTGTTGCCCGCTATCACCGCAACGGTCAAAGTAGTTCCCATGTTGTTCCGCATCGCCTGCGCCTCCGCAAAGACTTGACGGTTGGCTTCTGTGATAGCGGCGGTAAGGGCTTTGTGCCAGTCAGGCTCCGAGAAGTTGAGCCAATCTTGGACGGCGTTGAGAAGGTGGGCGGTGAAAACTTGTAAGCACAATTTGGACGCTACCTCACCGGCGGCGTGCCCTCCCATCCCGTCGGCAACGGCAAGGATAGCCAGGATTTCAGTTTTGTCAAGGTGGCACCGTTCCACTTGCATCGTCAAGTAACTGTCCTCGTTGTGCTCCCGTCGCCGCCCCACATCCGTTGCGGCGGCGATGCTCACTTTCAAGGTCGGCGGTGCTTGCAAAGCGTCTATCAACTGCCTCAGCGCCGCTGCGGCAGTGTGCCAATTGGGGGCTTGCTCAATGGCTGCTGTGGCTCGCTCCACCCACCCTTCCCCTTGAGCGGCACGCAACCAACGGGTCAGTGTCTCCCGCAAGTTTTCCCGAAGGGAAGAAAGTTCCACAGGCTCAACGCCAATAGCGTCAGGCAAGAGGAAGGGAGCCCCCTCTTCAGTGAACACCACTGCGGACGAGAAAGGCTCACGCAACCCGAAGCCGTGCTCCTCCAGTCGCGCCAACGCTTCAGCGAGTAAATGCGCCCATGCAAGTGCTGTCGCCACATCCTCTGGTGTCACTTTTGTCAAGGGCATTCCCTGTATCTTGGGGAGCGCCAGATAAACGCGGTCATCGTAAGGGCTGTCAGCGAAAGCACCAAGGGGGGCGGCGATGGCGGGATGGTGGATGCCTTTCTCAGCGGCTGTCCAAAGAGGTTGCAAAAACTCCACCGAACGGGCTTCCCGAAGCCAAACTCGGAGCGTCTCTAACGGCGCTTCCGTCAAGGCATTCCCACATTGCTCGCAAAAGTTGCTTTCCGAAGCGTTCAAAGTTCGGCAAACAGGACACCGCTTGCGCGGGCTTGTCTCCTCTGCCTCATACTCGTTGACACCATCCTTTGTTCCGATGAAAGCCACGATTTCGTAATGCCGCTGCCCCACCAAAGCCCCTTCAGGAAGCGGTTCAGGAGCGACGGAAGGGAGCGGTTCCGCTACGGGCGCTTCCTTTGATTCGGGCGTGAGCGCCGTTGACTCTTCCATCGCCTCTTCGGTCGCCTCTTCCGCCAACTCTTTCCCGCATTGAGCGCAAAACTTTGCGCCTTCACGATTTTCATAGCCACACTGCGGGCACAGCATTTTCCCCACCTCCGCACTTGTTGACTATGACACAAAGGAGCGCTGAGTGTTGTAACCTGCTGGAGGGCTGTGAACTCCAAGTTAGTGGTAATTCCTTGACAACAGGGGTGAATTGCCGTGCAGGAACAAGTTGCTTTTCGGCTGCCACAGGCACAACAGGAGGGGGCGACAGCACGACGCCTCGCCGAGATAGAAGAACGCTTGAAGGCGTTGGAAGCGCAGATGCAACAAGTGCGGGAAGAGTTGCCCGATAACCGTGTCAGTATCATCGTCTTCAGCGGGGACTTGGACAAAGTGCTCGCTGCCTTTGTCATCGCGACAGGGGCAGCGGCGGTGGGCGTAGAAGTCAGCATGTTCTTCACCTTCTGGGGCTTGAGTGCCTTGAAGAAGAAGCGGGACTTTTCGGGCAAGGGGTTGATGGAGAAACTCTTCGCGCTAATGACCCCTGTTGGGACGGAGGGTTTGGGCGTCAGCAAGATGAACTTCTTCGGAATCGGCGCCAAGATGCTACGGGCGATGATGAAGCGAAAGCAAGTAGCGTCCTTGGAGGAATTGGCGCAAATGGCTCGCGACTTTGGCGTGAAAATCATCGCCTGTCAAATGGCGATGGATCTCATGGGCTTGAAGCCTGACGAACTTTGGGATGGCATAGAGGTTGGTGGTGTTGCTGCTTTCCTCGCAGAAGCGACGAAGAGCAAAGTGACCTTGTTCATTTGACGGCAAGACGGCAAAGGGGCGAGTTCACCGGGCAGTGGCGGTGGGTGAGAAAAGGGCTTTAACATAGGCGGAGGGCAAATCGGCGCGGGCGGTAAAGCCGTGTCGGCGTAAGATTCGTTGTCCTTCTGTCAAGGCAAATTGCAAGAACTTTTCCGCTGCCTCTCGGTTTCGGGTCGTCTTCAAAATCGCCAGCGGGTTAGCAGTGACGACATTTTCCTCTGGCGAGATAGGGATGACTTCAACGGCGGGGCGAACCCAAGGATAGTTGGCGACAGCGTCAAAGTTGATGCAAGCGTCAATGCCGCCCAATCGCAAAGCGTTGGCTAATTCGGGGGCAGTCATTGCGCGCAGCACCACATTTCTGCGCACCGCTTCCGTCAATCCGTTCTTACGCAAAATGGCTTCACTGATTTCCCCGATGGCGCATGCCTTCGGGTCACCCAACCCTACCTTCACGCCGGGTTTCGCCAGATCCCGTAAACTTTTGATACCTTTCGGGTTGCCCTTGCGCACCATGATGACGGGGACAAAGTAGCCGATGACCTCGCTCTTGAGCACATAGCCGCGCTGTTGGGCTTGACGGACATAAAACTCTTCGCCTGGCAAAAACAAGTCGCCTTGCTTGCTCAGGATGATTTGCGCCAACAGGCAGTTGGAGCCCGTGAAGTTGAAGCGGACGGGGATGTTGTATCGGCGCTCAAAGGCTCGCCCCATCTCCTCCAACGGGGGACGGAAAGCAGCCCCCGCATAGATGAGCAGACCGTGACGATTGCTCAACGGTTTTGCTTCCGCCATTGCTTCGTCAGCGGGCTCAAAGCCCCACTTTTGCCAAATCCGCTTCGCTTCTGGGGTTTGCAGAAAGCGTAGAAACTCCTGGGCAGTTTTTAAGTTTTTGCCTCCCTTAACCAGCACGGCAGCAGCGTAGATGGGTTCGTAAAGTTTTTGCGGGATGGTTTGGACGGCGACTAAGTCGTGCTCCACAATGGGTGGCTTGTCAGGGATGTAACTCTCCATCAGGCAGGTGCGATAAAGGATACCTGCATCGGCTTGTCCTTTCTTGAGCAACTGTTTGGCTTGGTCAGGCACTTTGGGGATGAACACCTTCTCCTTCACCGCCTCCCACAGTTTGGCGGCTTCCAAGGCTTGTTTGGCGCCGCGCCCACCTGACAGTTGGAAAGGGTAAAGGACGATGCGCCTCACCTTCACGGAAGTCAAATCCTCCAATCGCTTGACACCGGCGGGGTTTCGTTTGGGGACGATGAGCGCCAAGGGGATGCGAGCGCACTTGACCAAACTGCCCTCCACGAACTTTCCCTGCTCGGCAAGTTTCGTCAACTCAAAAGTGCCCAACGCTAAAAAGACATCAGGTGTCGCTCCATCCCGAAGTTGGTTGAGCAGCGCTACGATGCTCGTCACGGTTGGTCGGAAGCGAATATCAGGGTGTCGCTTCTCAAACAGCCGTGCCAAATCACCGTAAGGACCTGCCAACCCGCAGGGGACGAAAATCTCAATGACCCCGCCAAGGTTGGCAGTCACCGTCCCTGTGCTGGTCTTTTGGGCAGGTGGTTGCTTTTTGGGTACAGGCTTGACAGTACCTTTCCCATAAACCCGTTCCACTTCCGCTGCGACCACTTCCTTGAGCATGTCAAAGTTCCAACCGCTCATCAGCGGGTTGCGCAAAAACGCCATCTTCCGCCCTCGGTAGGAGACCTCCATTTTGCCGTTGATGATGAAGCAGCCACAGGTCAGTCCGCGCTTGCCAAACTCTTCGCTCCCTTTCGGCGTTGTCCAGTCATAGACGATGATCTGCACTTTGTCGGGGAAGGTTTGCGCCAACTTCAGCGCATACTCTTTGACCCACGCGTGCCCTTCTCCGCCTGCGGCACTCAAAGGGTAGAAGGCTTCCACCTTGACTTTCGCCTTTGGTGAGCCGTAGGTGATTCGCCATCCTTCGTTTTTGATGGGCACGGACGGCTTCTTGCTCGGGGGCGTCTTAGACGGTGCCGGTTTTTGCGCTTGCGAGAAGACGGCACTCGCAAACACGATAGCGGCAAAAGTGGCGGTAAGCCACAGCATCGCCCTTCGCATCGTCGGTCACCTCCGCACCGGCTCTTTGAGGCGCTCCTTTTCCGACTCCGCCAAAATCTTTGCCCGCACTTCTTCAGGTGCGATGGCGACAAAGAAAGTTTCCAACGCCCGAACAATCACTTTCCGTTCGTCGCGACAAACGCCTGCTTGAAGGAGCCAACTTGCTATTGCTGTCACTTAGCCTCACCTTCACCCGCCGTCGCTTTTTACCCACCGTTTTGTTCCCGAAAGGTTTAACGCCTGCAGGTGGTTTTGAGTTCCCATCACAAGTTGAGCGGTTGAATTCGGATGTGGCGGATAGCGATGCGGGTGTTCCCAATTCCCCCCATCGCTCCCACGCTCCCTTCCGAAATTCAGGTTACGGCAGGCTGCGGTAGAAACTGACAATAGCACCGAGCCCTTGAAAGACAAGGTAGACGAGCAAAAGCAACATAAAGCCGTAAAGGGCGAAGCCGGCGACGATGGGATAAGACTTCATTGCCGTTTGCGCTTCGTTCTCCAGAAATTCCGCTGCCTTGTAAAGGCTCTCGTCAAGGTTGCCAGACTTTTCGCCCGTCGCCAACATTTGCAGGACAAGGGGCGGAAGGAAAGGCATCTGGCTAATCACTTCGGTGAACTTAGCGCCCCGCTGCAACTGGTTGGAAAGGCGGCGGGCAGCACTGAGGAGAAAGGGGCTTCCAGTGGCTTGGGCGGCTAACTCCAAACTGGTGTGGGGCGAAACGCCTGCCGAGTAAAGCAGCGCGAGGGTGCGGGCAAACCGAGCCGCCATCAAGCGGCGCCAAGGGATGGAAAGGACGGGAAAGTGCAGCAGCACAAAGTCAGTGTAAGGCGCCGTCCATCGGGTCATAGACAAAAGGCGCCACACTAACCATGCTCCAACAAGCACGAGAATCCCTTTCAAAGCACCCCGAATGCTGGCGACCAACGGCATTTCCACTCCCAACGAAGAAGCGATGGAGAGCACCAGCAACATCCCGAAAACTCCAAAGCCCATGTAGGCTCTTGCGAAAATCGTGCCCCGCTTCATCTCTTGCTCAAACTGGGCTTCGCGGTCAAAGTGGTCTGCCAGATAGCCGAAAATGCGCTCCAACTGACCACCCCGCTCGCCTACTTCTAACAGCGGGAGCACGAAGACGGGGAAAGGGAATGGAGTTTCCCGCAGGGCTTGCGAGAGGGGCACCCCTTTCGCCACCCGTTGCGCTGCATAACTTGCCACTGAACTTAGCGGTGACCGCTCCGTGTTGGCAAAAATTGTCAAGGCTTCGCTCAGGGGGATACCAGCGCGGTAGGAGTTGTAAAGGTGGCGGAAGAAGACTGCCATCGGGCGGGCGGAAGTGCGGAAAAGCAACGAAGGGACTTTCAGTGGGCACTCCTGCATCCGAAGCACAACAAGCCCTTGTTCTCGCAACCGCTTGATAGCGTCGCCCACGCTCGCAGCGAAGAGGGTGCCGCGCTGGAGTTGTCCCGAACGGTCTTGCGCTTCGTATTCGTAAACGGGCATCGCCATCCCCCCACAAGTTTGCA
>Ga0209993_10084_pt1 | contig 14769 bp, 13 predicted proteins | sample Antgeofumaro1A2A_FD_188082 | JGI IMG/M metagenome (GOLD analysis project Ga0209993, IMG submission 188082) | Geothermal fumarole subsurface microbial communities from Mt. Erebus, Antarctica - 1A2A (SPAdes) (version 2) | ecosystem: Environmental > Terrestrial > Volcanic > Fumaroles | place...
GTTAGCGATAACATTCGCCAGTGTCGTTTTCCCTAAGCCGGGCGCTCCATAAAGGAGGGTATGCTCTAACGGTTCGCCCCGTTGTTTGGCAGCGTCAATAGCGATGCGCAACCGTTCCACGACCTCCTGCTGCCCGATGTATTCGTCCAAGCGCTTCGGTCGCAGGGCGAGAAGTAACTGCTCATCATCGTTCTCCGTCGGTGTCGGCACCACCCACCTCTTCCGCATGGACACTCACCCCTCGCATCGCTTTACGCTACGAAAATTTTGACCGCTGCAGAGAAAGCCAGAAGGGGCAATAAAGGCAAGAGCATGGAGGAAATGGGATGCGTAGGCCGCGAAAGAATGGCTTGATAGACAGGGCGTTCTTCGCCGTTAATGACGACAGCAACGACCCACCCCTGTTCATTGCGCTTGACAATTACATCAGCATGCTCCATCTGGGCATGGCAATTGGGACAAAGCACCAAAAGGTTTTGGGGTTGATGTCCTGCATCCGGGTCAACATGGTGCACCTCAAAGTATGGATCGCCATCGCGCTTTAGGAAAGTGAAGCCACAAATTTGGCAGCGACCACCGTAGACGATTTTCAGCACAGTCCGCAAACTGGCAGGTACGCCTTCATAGCGGTTTCTAAGCGCGACTGTGACGCGCTTCCGCTCCCACACTTGACGAGATAACCGATCCAACTCCTTTAGCGCAACCCTTTCCACAGACCGTTGTCGTGCCTGAGCCAACTTCTTCAGAGCATCTTCGGCTTGTTTTTCTGTCTTGGCACTTTGCAATTGCTGTCGGTATTTGGCTTCCTCTTCGCTGCGTCGCCGAAAGAGAAAGCGGTAGCCTGTTGCCTCAACGACGACCTCCACCCAGTCACCGACCGCTGCTTTGTGCTTTTGGAACCACGATCGCAAGTTGTAAATGCGACACTCGCGAGTGGTGCTTTCGTAGGGGGTGTAAGGCTTCTGTTGAGGTGTTTGGCCGTCATCCAGAAAGACTTCCACTTTCCTCGGCGTGGAAGGAAACAAATACCGAAGCCTTCGTGGGAATGCTAAAAACCCTTTCTCAATCCGACTCTTCGTCAACTTGACAAGAAACTTCAAATTGCCAGCCATATTTCTTCACCCCTTTTGCTCCCGCTGGACTTGGTAGACGGTGCGGATGAGTTCCTCGGGGCTGGAGGGTTTGGGGCGGCGTTTTAAGGCAGCGTCAATCATGTGTTGGGCTTCCGTCCGCGAGTAGCCCAGCGATTGTAAGATTTCCATCGCTTCGCCGACCACATCGGTGACCAAGGAGACAGACACTTCTTCCTCCGCCAGCAAGGCAAACTTGGCAACTTTGCCTTGTAAGGTTGCCACTAACTTGCGAGCACGCTGGTGTCCGACGCCGGGCAATTTCATGAGCGTTTTCAAGTCATTGTCCTCAATCGCTCGCGCCAAAGTCGCCATCGGCACAGAGAAAAGTTGCAACGCCCCCCGAACCCCCAATTTGGGCACCGAAAGCAACCGCTCAAAAAACTCTCGTTCCAATTCATTGCGGAAACCCAAGAGCAAAGGGGTGGCACGACCCGGTTCCATTTGCAGCAAGTAAAGGGTGACCAACTCTACCTCCGCACCGATGGGTAAACTTTGCGCCCACTGAGCCACAACGCCCGGTACAAATACTTCGTAACCGACCCCATTGACATCCACGACCAACCGTTGGTTGTGTCGCTCCACCAATCGTCCTTTCAACCGACCAATCATGATTCGGCTTTCACCCCCTCTGGGTGAGGCACGAGCAAGCAATAGCACAAGGCGAACGCCAACGCATCAATGGCATCTTGCCAAGGCGGCAATTCTGGCAATCGCAGCAGTTGCTGGACAACCGCTGCCAACATCTCTCGCGAGGCAGACCCGCTTCCCGTCAAGACACGCTTCACTTGCGTGTAAGGGTAACTGACGACGGGCACTCCCGCCTTGACGGCTGCTAACTTGACGATCCCGACACTCTGCGCCACCACCAACGCCGAGCGCATGCCGAAGGGACGCACATAAGGCTCTTCCACGACGAGGCATTCCGACGGGTGCTCGGAAAGCAAGGAAGTGAGGTCATTAAAAAGCATGGCTAACCGCTGAGGCATAGGGAGGCGGGCAGGGAACTGAAAAACCCCGTTGTCAAGGACACACCAACTGTTTTCCCTTGCCTCCTCCACAACGGCATAGCCAACTCGTTGAGTTCCAGGGTCAATGCCAATCACCCTTCGGTTCCCGCTCATCTCCTTCTCCCGCTATCCATTATGCAACGGGAGTGATGCAGTGGATGGCGATTAGCGAAGGACTAAAACACGCACGATGCGGCGCCCGAAGCGGGAGGCTTCACGATGGGTGGGGAAGCAAAGATCAATGCGAGCCCCCTTGATTTTTCGCCCTGTGTCTGCTGCGATAGCGAACCCATAGCGGTCAACATACAGCGCCGTGCCTAAGGGGATAACGCGCGGGTCAACAGCGACGATACCGTATTCGGCGTGTCGTCCTGTTGCCGTTCGCCCATGGGCAGAGCCACAGCAACCTCTTGGGCAGTAAGCAGTAGCGAGCATCGTCATGAGCCGTAATCGGCGGACGCTTCCTCCCCGGGATGCCAGAGCCCCTCGCCACCGTCGCCATGCGTAAGGGGCAAATTTCCAACCTTCTGCCCGCTGGGGAAGGCGCAAGCCATACCGTTGAAGAAGGTGTGCCCACCCTTCTCGCTCACCGGACGAAAGGACGCTCTCCGCCACTTGCTCTTTCGGTTTTGCTACCTTCCGTTCTTTCTCGCTTGCCCGCACGATATCCGCAAACCCCTGCACAGAGGCCGGTTTCATCAGGGGAGCAGGAAGAGGCTGCGCCATCGTCCACCAACTTGCCGAAAGCGTCCCCACGACCATTCCGACCAACCAAACCGGCGACCCTGACCTTTGTAGCATCCCTCGTCCCCTCCTTTGCCCCTCACTCCACCGACCGGCACAAACAGCCCTCAGCAAGGGGGCTCAAGGGGCGCTTAAAGGCTAACACACCCAACGAGGAATGTCAAGCCCTTCTGCCCGGCGGTTAGAAATCCAGCAGGAGGGAGATGTGCTTAGTGGTCAGGTATTCCTTCAAGCCTTCCCAGCCGCCTTCCAACCCAAAGCCCGACTGCTTGACACCGCCAAAGGGGCACTGGAAGGTAGCCGGGGCAAAATCCCAAACGCCCACCATGCCTGTCTCCAACCGCTCGCACACTTCAAGGAGTGTGCGGAAGTCGTAAGTGAGCACATACGCTGCCAAGCCGTAAGGTGTGTCGTTCGCCCACTCAATCACCTCGTCCTTGTTGCGGAAAGGCAGGAGGGGCATGACAGGTCCGAAGGTCTCCTCGCAGGTGACCAGAATCTCACAAGTGATGTTGACCAAGACCGTCGGCTCATACCAGAAGCCTCGCTTGAACTGCTCGCCCTCGGGTCGCTTGCCGCCACAGAGGACTTTTGCGCCCTTGGCAACCGCATCTTGGACATGGCGCTCCACCTTCTCCAGTCCGTTTCGGTCAATGAGCGGACCGACATCGGTGGTTTCGTCTAACCCGTTGCCTATGCGGAGTTGCTTTGTGTAGTGCACCACTCGCTCTACGAAGGCATCCCAAATTTGCTCGTGGACATAAATGCGGTTGGGCGAGATGCAGGTTTGCCCGTTGTTTCGGAATTTCGCCATGACCGTCCACTGGGCGGCTTTGTCCACATCCACATCGGGGAAGACCAAGACGGGAGCGTGCCCACCCAATTCCAGCGATAACCGCTTGATTTGGTCGGCGGCTTGCCGCATCAATAGGCGACCAACGCGAGTGGAGCCAGTAAAACTGATTTTGCGGACACGCTCATCGGCGAAGAAAACAGCAGAAATTTCTGCCGGTTCACCCGTGACCAAGTTCGCCACTCCTTGCGGCAAGCCGGCATCTTGCAGGCACTTAAAAATCGCCATCGCCACCAAGGGCGTTCGGTGGTCGGGTTTGGAGATGACAGTACATCCCGCTGCCAAAGCAGGAGCAACTTTTCGGGCTAAAAGATTAGCAGGAAAGTTCCAAGGCGTGATAGTGGCAACGACGCCAACAGGTTGGCGAAGGAGCAGGTGGCGCTTCCCCGGAACCCACTGCGGCACCCAATCACCATAGTTGCGCTTGGCTTCCTCCGCATACCACTCAAAGTAGCCTGCACAAATTTGCACTTCTACCCGCGACTCTTTGATAGGCTTGCCCACTTCCAGCGTCATCAAGCGGGCAATTTCTTCGGAGCGCTCCCGAATAAGGTCAGCGGCTTTCTTCAGGATGGGGGCACGCTCGTAAGGCGTTAAGCGCGACCATTCCCGAAAAGCCCTGTCAGCCGCATCAATGGCACGCTTGGCATCTTCTGGCGTTCCGTCCGGAACCTCCACGATGACTTCTTCTGTCGCCGGGTTGATGATGGCTCGCTTCTTGTCCCCGATGCCGTCTGTCCACTCACCGTCAATGAACATGCGGAAAAATTCTGCCCGCTCCATCGTCCCTCACCCCAAAAGGGGCTATACCCTTCAGACCTTCGCTCCCATTTGGCGTGCCTTTTCTACGGCTTCGTCAATGGTGCCGACCAAGTGGAAAGCGCTTTCGGGGAGGTGATCCCATTTGCCTTGCAGGATTTCGTCAAAGCCGCGCAGCGTCTCCTCCAAAGGCACATAAACGCCTGGTCGCCCTGTGAACACTTCCGCCACATGGAAGGGTTGGCTTAGGAAAAGTTGAAGTCGCCGGGCGCGGTGGACAATCAACTTGTCCTCGTCGCTCAACTCCTCCATGCCCAAGATGGCGATGATGTCCTGAAGTTCGTTGTAGCGCTGCAAAATGCGTTGGACTTCACGGGCGATGCGGAAGTGCTCTTCACCGACGAAGCGCGGGTCAAGGATGCGGGAGGTGGATGCCAGCGGGTCAACGGCAGGGTAGATGGCTTTTTCAAACAGTCGCCGCTCCAACACGATAGTCCCGTCAAGATGGGCGAAAGTCGTGGCGGGAGCGGGATCAGTGATGTCGTCAGCAGGAACATAAATGGCTTGAACGCTGGTGATGGAGCCGCGTTTCGTGGTAGTGATGCGCTCTTGAAGTTGCGCCATCTCCGTGCCTAAAGTCGGCTGGTAGCCGACCGCCGAAGGCATCCGACCGAGGAGGGAGGACACTTCCGTTCCCGCTTGGGCGAAGCGGAAGATGTTGTCAATGAAGAGCAGAATGTCCATGCCCTTGACATCCCGCCAATATTCTGCCATCGTCAATGCCGTCAAGCCCACCCGCAATCGCGCTCCGGGCGGTTCATTCATTTGCCCGAAGACGAGGATGGTGCGGTTGATGACGCCCGATTGCTTCATTTCCAGCCAAAGATCGTTCCCTTCACGGGTTCGCTCGCCGACGCCAGCGAAAACGGAAATGCCGCCATGCGCTTTGGCGACATTGTGGATGAGTTCCATCAGCAACACCGTCTTGCCCACGCCGGCACCGCCAAACAATCCAATTTTCCCACCGCGAGGGAAGGGCACCAGCAAGTCCATCACTTTGATGCCCGTCTCCAATTGCTCGGAGACCGTCCCTTGCTCTTCAAAACTGGGGGCGGGTCGGTGGATAGCCCAATAGTCGTCCGCTTCCACCGGACCCAGTTCGTCAATGGGATTGCCGCAGACATCAAAGAGGCGCCCCAGAGTTTTCTCGCCGACCGGCACTTTGATGGGACCGCCCGTGTCGTAAACAAGGGTGCCTCGCCTCAACCCGTCCGTGAAGTCCATTGCCACCGTCCGTACGATGTTATCGCCCAAATGCTGCTGCACTTCTAACACCAGAGGCGGATTGCGGGTTGGGTCTGCGACAATCAAGGCATTCAGCACCTCAGGCACTTTGCCCTCGGGAAATTGCACATCCACGACGACGCCCATAATTTGCACGACGCGCCCCATTCGGTCAGGAATGGGACGCAATCCTCCGTGCACCTCTATGAGAGGCGCTGCTTCCACCATCGTTTGTGCACCTCCGCTTCGGTGGATTGGGGGGAAACCGCTCCGGGTGGCTGGACGGGTCGTCCACCACCGAGGCGAACAGCACCGCGCGGGCCACCGGGAGCGGCAACCGCGCCCACCAGTGGTGGATCCCCTTCGGGTGCGGCCCGATGCCCGGCATCTTGTCGTACGCCGAGGCGTCATTGATCTCGGGTAGGGGCAATGCCACCTCGATGAGCTTCCTCGTCGTCATGCCTCGTCGTCCTCCCCAGCTGGATGACGGTCTGCGCCCTGGTCGGTCGGTACGGCCACCAGCACGAGGGCCACGTGGATCTCCCGAGCCCAGTCCCCTTCGTGGTGAAGCACATAGACCGGGAACCCCGCTACGTCGGGTGCCCGCCGCTTGTAGTTCGGATGCTCCCTGAGCACCTGGTCCGCCCGGGTCTGGACGGCGGACACCTTCCGGTTGCGTACGACCACGATCAGGGCGCTCTTCGTATCCCTCCACACGAGATAGCCCAGGAGCTGGTCCACGGCTTCCCTGAAGGCCTTCGGACCCTCCCAGATCTTGCACTCGGCAATGAAGACGGCTCCTCTCTCGTGCCAGAGGAATATGTCGGTCTTGCCCTTCCTACTGAAGACCTCGGCGCCCACGGGGCCGAACTGGTTATTCAGCACCACGAGCAGGATGTCGCGGAGCACCGACTCGCGCATCGTCTGAAACGTCTTAGGCAGGCGCTCCACCAGGTCACGCCAACTGCGGATCACCGTGAGGATCTCGGCATAATCCTCGGGGCTCACCGCCGGCTCGGGAACGAAGGGCTTCGTACCACCGGAGCGCGTATCCTGGACAGTTCCAGGGCGCCGCCGTGGCCTTACCGGCACGGAGAAAGCAGGACTCGGGTCCGGTCGCCGTTGAACCGGAATCCTAAGGTAGGCCTCTAACTGCCGGTCCTGGAGAACCTTCTCCTTCCTTCTCCGGATCGCTCCCTCTAGCTGCTGCTCTAACTGCCGATTGAATTCAACGCAGTCCCTCTCAACCCACTGCAGGTAGTTGTGGATCAACTGGATATTGCGATTGATCTCTTGTTCGAAGCGCTGCGGATCCAGGGAATCGGCAGGGGCCTCGTACCATACAACAAGTTCTTGTCCCTCTACCCTTCCAAAAGGAAGGTCGTGCGTAAAGGTGCTGGGACGAAGCCGGAAAAGCTCCGCATCCCCTTCGAACGGGATGCGAACCTCCACCCGGGTGCCGGGTACATAGAAAGGCTTACTCCTGTCCCGTATGTCCCGCACAGGATCCTGGCTGACATCGATACGGACATCCTGTGCGCCCGGCGTGTACCGACGGTCGAGATGGAGGACGGGAGGCTCTACCCGATACCGCTCTACCAGCTCCTCCAGCAGGTCGGCCTCGGGTACACTGAGCACCCGATCCTCCGGGATGGTGCTCGCCTCCTCCACGGCCCGCCGGAGCCGGGCCTGCAACCAGTCGTACAGGCTCCCGTTGTTGAACAGCTCGTCGCGGCCCATCGTTTGTGCACCTCTTCGGTGGATTGGGGGACACGAATTCGTCTTTGTCGCTTTTAACAGCCGACGCTTCATTTTGCCACAGGGTCTCAAAGCGTCAAGCGGAGGCTTCACACATCCCCAGCGATGATGCGCTCTATGTGCTGTGCCGTATCGCGAACCATTTGGTCGGGGGCGTGTGGGTAAGGCGGAAGTTCGGCAGTGAGCCAACCGTCGTAGCCGACTTCTCGCAGCGATGCCATCACTTCCCGCCAGTTGACATCGCCTTGCAGCAGGTAAACGAAGCGATGCTCCCCAACCCGAAAGTCCTTCAAGTGCACTCGCTTGATGCGCTTACCCAAGAGGCGAATCCACTGTTGCGGGAAGCCGTAAGCGAGGATGTTGCCCACATCAAAATAAGCGCCCACAATCCCCTCACCATCAGAGTTGCTGGTGGCATTCAGTTCGTCAATGTAAGCGGCGAACTCCAGCGGCGACAGCAAGAATCGGTTCCACACATTCTCAATCCAAATCTGCACCCCCAACCGTTTGGCGATGGGGATGAGTTGTCGGAGCGATTGCATGGACAACTCCCACGCCGTTTTGTAGTCGGTCGTTTCGTTGACGACAGCAGGAACAACCAACACGCCTTCTGCTCCCATCATTGCTGCCAAGTTCAGGGCTTGCTCTATGCCCTCAACGGCTTTTTTGCGAGTTTCTGGGTCAGGGGCAGAAAGGGGCAAGCGCCAGTGAGTTCCCCCCATGACGCTGTGTACCACGAGCCCGTACTTTTCAGCGAGGGTTTTGATTTGGTGAGCTTCCTCCTCGCTGGCGGGATGATGCGACTCAAACCCATCAAACCCTGCTTCCTTGATGAGGGCGATGCGGTGCTCCAACTCCCACTGGGGCACAACGCTTCCCAAGCAAATCGCCTTCCGCATCCTTGACCACTCCCTTGCATAAATTTTGCTCCGACGCTGCCACAGATTTTAGCCCAAAACCTACCAACGCCACCATTGCTGCCATCTGTCTTCAAGCCGTAGGATGCCGGAGGGAGCACACGAAGGGACGAAGCCGTTTGTCCCCGCCAGTAATCCTCTGTCTTGGGGGCTTTGCCTTCGCCATGCCTGCGCAGCCGGGCACGGGGTTTCGGTATGAAGGCGAACTCCTCACAAACTTCCCGGCGACAAAATTCCCAACTCCGTTCCATCCAACGCTAAGCGAACGAAGCCGAACACGACCGTCCGAACTCGCTCTGTTGGCACGGGGGGCGCAAGGACGGAGAGGATGCCTTCCCGAAAATCAAGGCGGAAAGTCAACGCCACTGTCAACAATTCCTCGTTGGAGTCCAACAATCCGACAAGGATTTGCTCATAGCGAGACGGGGTTACCCAACGAATGTAAGGGACGCCGCCGAAAAATTGCCGAACAGGTGTCCAATCGCTCAAATTCGGCGGCACCTCTACAACCACTAACGCCGTATCGCCCGTTCGTTCGGCATGCAAAACATTCACGCCCATCAATGCGGACAGACGGGGAAGAACTTCTAGCGGCACAAAATTGCCTTGACCCCATTGCACATTGCGGAACCGAAGTTGAGGGAGGGGGAGCAAAAGTTCGCCGCATTGGGAAAGCCATTCCCGAAATCGCTGCTCCCGATACTGTCGCCGTTGCTCCCGCGTTTTCTCAGTGACCGCCCCGGGAACGGAAAGCACACGCGTCCAAACAACGCCGTCCCAAAGGCGGCGAAAAGTTTCTAACTCTTGCCCCCGTTGAAGCAGCACGATGTGGGTGGGACGGAGCAATTCAAAGGTGTGCTGCTTGAGTGCCATTCCTGCCCCGCCATGAACCAAACCGTCCGTGTCCACAATGACTGCTTCCGCCCCCAACGCCAACGCTCGTTCTACCATTAACTTCGTGCCCGTGACAGTGGGCAACAAATGTCCGACGGGAGAGAGGCTGCCGACAAAGTAGGAGGCTTGGCACGAAATTTCCCGTAGGTGAGTGATGGAGCGAGTGACAAAACCCATCCCGATGGTCGTCGGTAACCCGATGTCCGATTGCCCCAAATCCGCATCCACGACCGCAACCCGTTTCCCTTGTTCCCAAAGGATGTTGGCAAGATAGGTGCAAAAAGTTGTTTTGCCTGTGTCTGCAGCGCCGACGACCATCACTACTAACGGACGACCCTGAAAGTTGACAAAGGTTTGTGCTGCCGATCGCCATTCTTCTGTGATACCCATCTCCATCTCCTTGCCATCTCGCCAACTTTTCCCTTGCCCCTCTGTTAGTAAGTCCTCCCGGAAAGCAGGCTTTTGTCAATTCGGTACCGTCGGCTTGAAATTGCTCTGCTTTCTCTCGCCAATTTTGGCACAATCCCTCAAAATTGGCTTTACCAATTCCCAAGGAGCCTGTGAAGGAAGTCAGCAAACCTCGCCCGTTGTAAATGAAGGAAAAGGGAGACGAAAACTTATGGCTCGCCGAGAGCCTCGCCCTCCCCAATCCTGCACGGTGCAAAAATCCTCAAGCCACAATTTCTGGGGGTGACCAACTTTTGGCTCGGCAATTGGTTGGAGCAGGCGGGATTTTAGTGCTGCTGGCGATGGGAGCGTGGTGGCTTTACGGGAATGCGGAAGGGAAAATTCGCGTCACGCTGAAAGCAGGAGCGGATGCGGTGGTGCGACACGATTTCCTTTCCGCCATCCGTGTCCTTTCGCCCAACTATCGCGACGGAGGCGGTTTGACTTTCCGAGATTTGCAGCGAATGCTGCTGGACTGGTGCCGCAACAAGCGGAACCAACTTTGGCTCCAACAATTCACCGTAGAGCAAGTAGCGCTCATTGACTTCTGGCGCGCTGCCGCGTTGGTGAAGGTCCAAGGCATTGTGAGCGTGGAAGGTTTTGGTTCTATCGGCTTTGGTCCAGTCACCCTCTCGGTAAGGCTGGAACGGACATGGTGGGGACGATGGCGGATAACCAGCCTTGATGGGTGGCAGGATGAGCCCAACATCCAGCAGTTCCTCGCTGAATAGCCCGCCTCTCTGCATCTAAGGGGTTAGGAGAGCAAAAGTCAAGGCAGGTGAAAGACGATGCGTTGGGGGGTGGTTGGTGGTGCTATGTTGCAGTTGCGCTTTTGCTCAAAGCAATCTTATGCCCAACGGCGATTTTTGAGCGGGATGAGAGCAGGGATAGCGTTCCCGACTTTTGGATGGTCGCAGGGACACCTCATGTCAAGCAACGTCTCGCCCGCGAGATCGGTCGGAACGAGAAAGGATTCTTCAGGCAAGTTAGTCGGCGCCATCGGCGTTCAAAAGAGATGCTTTTGCCAATGTCGGTGCCAAAATTTTCCTCCACACAGGCTTGGTCACGACAAAGCGTCCGAGATACGGAAAGGGGGTTAAGTTGATGGCGCGCGAATTAAACCGAAGGGAGTTTTTGAAGGTAGCAGCCCTGACAAGCGCCTTGGCGTCGGTGGGACGACGCAATTGTGCCCAAGGTGATGACGCCATTAACATTGCTATCATCGGCACGGGCGAGCATGGACGAACCTTGCTTAGTTACCTGCTCAAACTCCCCAACGCGGATGTGGAAATGCTGAAACTGTTCTTGGACTTGAGCCCGAAGGAAGAAGCCACTTTCCGATTGCCGAACCTGCGGGTTGCTGCCCTGTGCGACATTTATGAGCCCCATTTGAAGCGAGCATTGGACATGGTGGGACAACTCGTTGCCACTTACGATGATTACCGCCTTGTCCTTGACGACAAAAACATCCACGCCGTTCTCGTCGCCACACCGCCAAACACTCACAAGCAAATCGTGCTGGAGGCTTTGCAAGCGGGCAAGCATGTTTGGTGCGAGCCGCCGTTGGCGTTGAATTTGGAAGACGCAAAAGCGATCGCCAAAGCGGGCACTCAAGCCAAAACGGTTTTCCAAGTCGGCTTGCAAAAACGCTACAACCCGACTTATGTGCACTCTGTCAAGTTCATGCGGACGGGGGTATTGGGCAAAGTCTCGTTGGTACACGCCCAGTGGCACTGCAAGACCAGTTGGCGGCGTCCCGTACGGGACGAAGCATTGGAGCGGCAGGTCAACTGGAAACTCTACCGAGAGACCTCGGGTGGGCTCTTGACAGAGGTGGCATTGCACCAATTGGATGTCGCCCGTTGGTATTTGGGGGCATTGCCTACTTCCATCATGGCTTGGGGTAGCCTCGTGCTGTGGCAGGACGGACGAGAAGTGCCCGACACGGTTCATTGTCTCTTGGAGTTCCCCGGCGGTGTCCGCATGACCTACCACGCCACCTTGACAAATTCCTTCCAAGCGAGCTGCGAAATTTTTGCCGGTGAATTCGGCACGATCTACCTTTCGGGAGCGACGGGGGTGCTGTTCAAGGAAGCTGATGCCCCCAGCCTCGGTTGGGAAGTTTACGCCCAACGCCATCGCTTGGGACGAGACGAAGGTTACATGTTGGTTGCCAGCGCCACAAAATTGCTGGAATTGGGGAAGGAGCCAGGCAAAGAAGGCATAGGAGAACGGTTAGAAAACAACGAGTTTGTAATTGCCCTCCTCCAATTTGCGATGGCTCTTCGGGAAGGCAAACGCGTGACAGCAGGCGCCCTGCAAGGTTTAGAAGCGACTGTCCTTGCTCTCAAAGCGGTGGAAGCCTTAGCAACCGGTTCGCCTCAAACCATTAAGGCAAGCGATTTGCAACTGGGGTAAACGGTCACTCAAACACGATGCGAAGCGGGAAAGGCAGGCGCCCTTTTAGCAAGGGGCTCAAAATGCCACCCCATACAACACCTGTCATCAAGTAGTGTCCCAAAGTCAAGCCGAGGAAGAAGGGCACTAACCGCCGATGTAACCGCATCCCGCCGAACTGCAAAATTGCCCCTTTGACCGCCCAAATGGCGAAAGTGGGGAACCAGTAGGGGCAATGATGGCTGTAGGCGTAAGCAAGAGGGAAGCCCAAGGGGTGCAGAGGGAAGGTAGGGAAGTGGCGGCGCAACCAAGCGAGGGTAACCGTCACCGCTGCCCCGTAAACAGTGAACCCCAACCGCCATCGGTCAGGGGGCGTGGGTTTGTCCAAAAGCGAACTTAAGGTGCTGCGAAAATCCTGGACGGCGACGAAAGTGCGGTAATCGGCAATACCCGGCGCCCCTTCCAAGAAGTTGGCGCCGAAAGTGTAATAGGCTTTCAGATGCGTGAGGAAGGCTGCCCACAATCCTGTCAAGGCAGCGAACCCGCACCACAGAAGCATTTGAGCGGGTGACCATCCCATCTCCGCCGCCAACTTCACACTGTCAGCCCCGTAAGCGCCGTTCAGGTTCAAGTAGAAATGCCGCGCCACCCAAAAAAGCCCTGACAAAATCACCAAATCTCGCACACCCCCCATCCGCAACAACCCTTGGGCGCCGAAAGTGTAAAGCAAAAAATCGCGCTGGGCTCCATAAGGGTAAACCCACGAGTAAGGCATTCCCGCTTCCGACCGAATTCGGGCATAAGTGACCACAAAGAGTGCCAACACCAGCCAGTAGAGGACAGCAATGGTCAAGGTCATTCCCGACAGCACCATCCACGCCAACACGAGAAGGCTACCAGCACCCAACGCCCACAGCCCCTCCCAAGCACCGACGGGGTGGCGACGGATGCTTTGCCACAAAAGTAATCCTGCCATCGCTAAATAACCGCCAACGCTTTGCGCGTGGGGGAAGGGGAAGGATTCTGTTAGCCCGATGGTAGGCGCAAAGGCAGCTTCCCAACCCAAGTATCCGATTCCGACCAACGCCATCCCCTTGAGCACCGCGTAAAAGAACCAGACCGACAGCAACATATCCTGCGGGACAAGGTAACCGAACCCAACCCCTTCCACGAGCGGGAAAATCATCAGCGGCTTCAAAGCGTTCCACGGTCGGTCAATCAAGAACTGCCCAATGTCCCACCAACGCGGGACGGGACGAAAAAACGATGTCACGAGCATGGATGCTGTTGGCACCGTGCCGAGAAGGAGCCCTAACCAAACGAGCGACGACGAGAAGAAGGGGCGTCCCTCCCATCCTTTCACCATTTGCAAAGGCAATTGAGCCAGCGGGAAGTTAAGCCGCTCATGGGTGCGCCATGAAGGCGCTAACCACCATGCCAACCCACATCCAATTGCCCACAGTGCCATGAAGAAAAGCGTCCAACGCACTAACGGGAACAACCACCCGTCCCACGGGACCCGCCCTTCCGCTCCCTCAAAAAATTCCCGCACCAACGCGCTGTCTTTCGTCACCCACCAATCAGGCAACATCCGCCAAAACTCCATCAGTCGGTTGTCGGGCATCGCATAGTAGCGCGTCACCACCAGCGTGGGGAAGAAGGAGCGAACCCCACCGAAGGTCGTGGGGATAAGGGCAAAACAGGCGAACAAGTAAAATGCCAGCAACTCCCTTTCCGTCAACCAGCGTCGGAAGGGCAACAGAAGGGTCAGCATCAACAGCACCGGCACGGGCGGATTGCCCCCAGCGATGTTGGACGCTCCCGTGAACAACTCCGCCCAAAAGACCCAAAGGTTCAAGCCAATCACAAAAATAAGGCACAGGGCTATCACCAACCACCAGCGGATTCGTTGAGCGCACTCCTGCTGTTGCGCCAAGACAGGCGTCATGCCTCACCACCCTCAGGAAGTCACAATGGACAACCGTCCTAAAAATTTGCCTCCCTCACTGGGGCGTTGCCAAAGGGCGAAGGGGAAGCCATAAACGAAGCGAATTCGCTCGCCCGAGAGCAAGTCAGGCGGCTGCAAAACCAGCAATTGCGCCTCCCTCGGTAATTGCTTTGCAACCACTGTCCACCCTTCGCTTGTCCGCACGGCCTTGAAGTCTATTGACCGACGCTGTTCCAGCCAGTCAACGATTTGCGCGCTCGTTTGCCATTCTACGCCCAACTCACACCCGAAGGTGACCAACTCGGTCAACGCTTCCTTTGTTCCCGGTCGGCGGATGTGAGCGGGGTGAAAGAGGAAGTGAGCCACACCCCCCATCCGCACCGTCTGTTGCAAAAGACTCTTGCCAATGCAAACGGGCACAATGGCGGGATGGAAGTAGTTGTCAAGGGATGTTGAGTCACTCACCATGTCCTGGGAGAACAGGTTGATTTCCACGACGGACAAGAAACGGGGTCGCTCCTTTTCGTCGTCCAACGGTCGCCATGGGTGCGAACCGCCGAACAAAAACCCGACCGACCCACTTTTGCTGGGTCCCTTACTTTGCTCGGCTCGGATGCCCAACTCGGCG
>Ga0209993_10085_pt1 | contig 14694 bp, 10 predicted proteins | sample Antgeofumaro1A2A_FD_188082 | JGI IMG/M metagenome (GOLD analysis project Ga0209993, IMG submission 188082) | Geothermal fumarole subsurface microbial communities from Mt. Erebus, Antarctica - 1A2A (SPAdes) (version 2) | ecosystem: Environmental > Terrestrial > Volcanic > Fumaroles | place...
CCGGGGCGGACGCTTGTGCCCACCTCCACGGTGACGGTGGACCGGGTCTGGCCCGGGACGTTCAGGGAGCTGGGGTTGAAGCGAACGGTGATGCCATCGGGCGGGTTCACCGCGCTGAGGCTGACCGCGCCGGTGAAGCCGTTCTGGGGGGTGAGGGTCAGGGTGGTGGTCCCGCTCTCCCCCTGGTTGACGGTCAGGCTGGTGGGGTTGAGGGAGAGGGTGAAGTCCGGCGGCGCGCTCGACAATGGGGAGGTCAGGATGGTGCCGTCCCATCCCACCGCCACGAAGATGCCGTTGCCGTAGGTGACGCCACCGAGATCACTCTTCGTCCCCGAGACCCGCTTGGTCCATTTCACGCCGTCCCGAGAAGTCAGGATGGTGCCGTTCAATCCCACCGCCACGAAGATGCCGTTGCCGTAGGTGACGCCAAGGAGCGTGTTCTTCGTACCCGAGGTTCGCTTGGTCCAGATCGTCCCCGCCTCGGTCCCGCCTGTCCCCGGACAGCTGCTCTCCTCAACGCTGCGCGTCGGCTGCATCCCCTCGGTCCCCGTCGCGGTCCCGCCTGTCCCCTTCCCGCTGGGGTGAGAAAAGGCGCTTACCGATAACAGGACCGCAAGGAGCAAAAAGGCTCCTAGCCACGACAGTTTGTTTCTGACCATCAAGCCCACCTCCTACGCTCTCCATTTTGCCCGAGCGTTGGGCAATCCGGACTTTGTCCATCGCATTCCCATCGTCAACCCCAAAGCAGCCCACGCCTTCTCATCGGCTCCCATCTTGATCGAGAACCCGGAAAACCCATCGCAAACACAGCTCAGGTGGCAGCGTAGGGGAAGGCCTGCCTTCCCGTTCTACCGGCGCCAGCGGCCCGACGGTCACCATGCCGACCACGTACCCCTGTGGCTCGCCGCCCGGGGGGGCCAAGGCAACCCACCAGGACCAGCACCAGGGCCGCGGCAAGGCTCACCCTGTCCATATTAGCGGCTCGATGGCATCCGCGTCGGGCCCGGCGCCTGCACCAGACGGAACACCCCACCTCCCAAGGTCCCCGCATATAGGGTGGTGGGCGTCCGCGGGTCGATGGCCAGGGCAAAAACATGAACACGGGGACCGGTCAACCCGATCGCCTGCCAGCGGGCCCCGCCGTCGGTGCTCTTGAACACCCCACCGTAACTTGTCCCCGCATACAGGGTGGTGGGCGTCTGCGGGTCGATGGCCAGGGCCCAAACATAGAGATTGGTCAACCCGGTGTTGACCGCCTGCCAGCGGGCCCCGCCGTCGGTGCTCTTGAACACCCCACCGTCCCTTGTCCCCGCATACAGGGTGGTGGGCGTCCGCGGGTCGATGGCCAGGGCCAGAACCTCGCGATCGGTCAACCCGGTCGCCTGCCAGCGGGCCCCGCCGTCGGTGCTCTTGTACACCCCACCGCGACCGGTCCTCGGATCACCGATCCCCGCATACAGGGTGGTGGGCGTCTGCGGGTCGATGGCCAGGGCCCAAACATAGAGATTGGTCAACCCGGTGTTGACCGCCTGCCAGCGGGCCCCGCCGTCGGTGCTCTTGAACACCCCACCGCCATGGGTCCCCGCATACAGGGTGGTGGGCGTCTGCGGGTCGATGGCCAGGGCCCAAACCGTGCGATCGGTCAACCCGATGTTGACCGCCTGCCAGTTGGCCCCACCGTCGGTGCTCTTGTCCACCCAACCGAGATAGGTCCCCGCATACAGGGTGGTGGGCGTCCGCGGGTCGATGGCCAGGGCAAAAACATCGCGATCGGTCAACCCGGTCGCCTGCCAGCGGGCCCCGCCGTCGGTGCTCTTGTACACCCCGTCCCTTATCCCCGCATACAGGGTGGTGGGCGTTTGCGGGTCGATGGCCAGGGCCCAAACCAAGGTAGCGGTCAACCCGTTGTTGACCGCCTGCCAGTTGGCCCCGCCGTCTTCGCTCTTGAACACCCCACCGACATAGGTCCCCGCATACAGGGTGGTGGGCGTCCGCGGGTCGATGGCCAGGGCCTGAACCTCGCGATCGGTCAACCCGGTCGCCTGCCAGCGGGCCCCGCCGTCGGTGCTCTTGAACACCCAACCGATCCCTGTCCCCGCATACAGGGTGGTGGGCGTCTGCGGGTCGATGGCCAGGGCCAAAACAGAGCGATCGGTCAACCCGGTCGCCTGCCAGCGGGCCCCGCCGTCGGTGCTCTTGAACACCCCACCGAGCCCTGTCCCCGCATACAGGGTGGTGGGCGTCCGCGGGTCGATGGCCAGGGCAAAAACATCGCGATCGGTCAACCCGTTGTTGACCGCCTGCCAGTTGGCCCCGCCGTCGGTGCTCTTGTACACCCCACCGCCCTCGGTCCCCGCATACAGGGTGGTGGGCGTCCGCGGGTCGATGGCCAGGGCCCGAACATCGAGATTGGTCAACCCGGTGTTGACCGCCTGCCAGCGGGCCCCGCCGTCGGTGCTCTTGAACACCCCACCGCCATGGGTCCCCGCATACAGGGTGGTGGGCGTCTGCGGGTCGATGGCCAGGGCCAAAATGATCCCGCCTTTCGGCCCGATGGGGGTCCACACACCTGGGCTTGGGGTCGGCGTCGGGCTCGGCGTGGTCCTGCCTGGGCTTTGGGTCGGCGTCGGGCTCGGCGCGGTCCCGCCTGTCCCCGGACGGCTGGGGCCACCACAGGCGCTTACCGATAACAGGACCGCAAGGAGCAAAAAGGCTCCTAGCTGTGACAGTTTGTTTCTGACCATCAAGACCACCTCCTACGCTCTCCATTTTGCCCGAGCGTTGGGCAATCCGGACTTCGTCCGTCGCATTCCCGTCGTCAACCCCAAAGCAGCCCAAGCGTCCTCGTAGGCTCACATCTTTAGCGGCGGTCTTTCTCAGGGAGCAGGAGGATGAGCACGGCTTCGTCACCGTTCTTGAGAGGTGCGATGAGCAGGATGGGGTCATCAAGGTTCGGAGTTTGTCCGTCCAATTGCACGGGTTGATTTCGCCATGTCCCGCTCAGGTGGAATTGCCAACCTGCCTGCACAGGTTGCGCTTGAAGGGTCAAATTCGTCCCGTCCCCTGTGATGGACAACTTGCCTTGCTTGGTGGGGTTAAAAGTGCCTTCGCCCGCTTTGTGGGCACCTTTATAGCCACTCAACTCCAACAGCCGGGCCCGATCGGAAGGCAACCGTTCCTGCGAAATTGGGGGCGTGACGCTGGCGTGGTAGATTTCCACCCGCCACTGGATTTCTTTCGGCTGTACAGACGATTGCGGGGTTGACGATTGAGTGGGCTTTTCGGCAGGTTGGTCAAGGGCGGAGACGAGGTCGCGGAGGCGAGATTGCTGGACACCGCTGGTCGCTAAACTGGGAGCGCTGACAATCAGGATGTTGCCCATGCCCGCAAATTGACCGTCTGGCAGTACCCGCGCCTCGTTGAGAACTTTCGCCACTTCCTCTGCCGAGCGATGGCGCAACCGAAAGACCAAAGTGCCCGGCTGCAAGATGGGGCTGTGCCAGATGGAAGGCGCTCCAGAAACAATGGACGGGTCAATGACAGGGACGACGAAGGGCGAAGGGCGAAAGAGGAAGGGGCGACCAATGATAACCACATTCGTCCGCAATGGCTCGCACCAAAGCAAACTCCAATTGCCACTTTGGAACTGAGCGCAGAAAAAGCCGCCCTTAGCAACCACAACGGGCGGCGCAATAAAGGGGCAAGTCGTCACGAAGGTGCCGGGCAGGATGACGGCGCCGGGGATGACAGGGCGGGCAAAAATGGTCGGGCTCACAAAGGGCGAGGAGGGGAACACAATGATGCAACGGCTTCGGTCATGGTCGGCGAGAGCGACACCGCTCAGCAATACAACAAGTGGCAACCAAAACCATCGGCGCATGGCAGGTCACCGTCCTTTTGCCATCGTTTTCTCCGCCACCGCTCACGCCACCAACAAGTTTGACGCACTTCACTCCTTTTTTCGTTCCAGCGGCTATTAGTTTGAGGCAGTCACTCCACTAACCCAATTTCCACTTGCCCCCCTGCAGCAGGTGGTTCTCGAGCCGTGATGGTCACGAGGGGGTTGCCTTGTAATTCCACCCGCCATGCGACAATCATGCTGTCCCTGAAGTCGGCATTGCCTTCCAAGTGCAAGGGGGCGCGAGGCAGATATATTGCCCCCGAGACTTGAAACCTTGCGTTGCCCGACAGCCGCAACGGTTGCGTGTTGGTGGCGGGTTGGAAGATGGTGATGCCTTCGTAAGTCCCACTGGTTGGAGGCGAAAGCCGCAAGACCCCGTTCCCCTGCACCTCAATCCGTCCGCTTTCGTTGTAAAGCAGAACGCCGCTGCCGTTCACTATGGCGTTCCCGCTGACCAACAACCCGCCGCGCAGGATGTAGGTGCCTGGTTGCAAGGTCACTTGAGCGTTGCCTTCCACTTGGATAGTTCCCGTGTAAATGCCGGGCAGCAAGGTTTCAGTGTCGTTGCCGCCAATAGTGCGGCCGGGGAAAGTAGGGAGCCCTGTAGGGTTGGGGGGTGGGAGATTGGAAAGCGGGTCTGGTGTTGGCGGTTGCCCTGTCAAGGGTTGGGGGGAAATGGTTGCATTGCCTTGCGTTTGAAAGTTGCCCACGATGGCGATTTGTTGGGCGATTAGTTGCACGTTGCCTTGAGCATACAAGGCGTTGTTGGCAGAGGAGTTGACAATCACCGCGCCATTGGGGACTTTTAGTGTGGCATTTCCTTGCAGCCACAAAGCATTACCGCCCGTTGGATCAAGGACGACCAAACCCCGCGCGAGGAGAGGTCGGCTTCCGATGGCGGTTGCTTTCGCGCACACCCGAATTTGGGTGGTGCCGATGAGACGGGCGAAGAAGAGGGGCACAATCCGGCATGCCTTGACATGGATAAGGTTCGGGTTCGGGGAGGGGTCGCCCGTTCGTTGGTAAGGGGTTATGATGTGCACAAGGTCATCCCCGATTTGATAGCAAGTCGTGTTCGGTTGCAGGTCAGGGTCACTCGGAGGGCAACTAACTTGCAGAGGCGTTGGGGGCGGGATGCGACGGTTTTCGCCGTAGTTGCGGGCGTAATTTTCTGCCGCTTTTTGTTTGGCGAGGCTCGCCGAGGGCAATTCCTGCGCCCCTGCAAGAGCAGCAGCGTCCACGAAGTTCTGCAACTGGTGACGGGCAAAGGAGACAGCGCCCCAGTCTATCGCCAACGCTGCCGTTGCCACTAAGGCGAACATGGCTAACCCGACCAACAGCAAGGAAGTGCCGCGACTCTTACTCTGTCGCATCGTTGGTCACCGTCCCGAAACTTTTGTTATCCCTGTTATGCCACAAACCTGCCCTTGACTTCTGTGACGGAAAGCACATCCGAGAATTACGCTTTGCTCAACCCTCGGGCGAGGTCAAGGGCAAATTGGTAGCGGCGTAAGGGCACAATAGGCGGGATGGGACGGTCTACGCAGAAAAGGTAGCCACTCCTTTGCTCCCCTAACCCGATGGTCACTTTCTCGCGCACTTCCCGCTCCGTCGCTTCATCGCTTTCCATTAGTCGGTCAGCAGAGATATTGCCTCCCAACGCCACTTGCTGTCCGAAAACTCGCTTGTAGGCAGAAAGGTCGTTTTGGCTGAAACTTTCCAGCGGCAAAACAGCGTCAAAGCCACTTTTGCGGATGGCTTTCAGGAAGGTGGCGACATTGCCTTGCGTGTAGAGGAAGGTGGCTAACTTGCGTCGTTTCAACTCGCTTGTCAACTGACGGTGATAAGGGAGCACAATGGAGCGATATTCTCGGTCGGTCATGAACGCGCCGTGGGTGTAAGCCAAATCCGCATGGAGCCACACACCGTCAACAATGGGCTCGGAAAATCGTTGGGAGAGGCGTCGGAGGGCGAGGTCAAGGGTGTCAAGGATGAGGCGGACGCCTGTTTCCAAGATTTCGTCCAGAATGGGCAGCCCCGTTTGAAGGGCTTCCACCCATTGGCGTGTGCCCATCAGTCGGCGCGCCAAAGTGCACGGCTCAAGGAAAGCGAGGGCAAGGAAGCGTTGACGTTCCTTTGCGTGAGCGACCCGAATTTCCAAATCATCGGGCAAGCGCCCTTCATGGGCTCGCAGGGCGGGGCGAATTGCCCGCCAATCGCGGGGTTGCTTGACAGGGAAGTCCAATTCCTGCGGGGCAGTCTGGTAGACCTTCCACTCTTTGCGGGTGATGCCGTCAGCGCCGGTGACGATGCGATACTCGTCCGTTTCGTCCACCAACTCTTCCTGCCAACCCATCGTGCAGTCTACCGGCACGCAAACCAAGTCAAGGTCAAAGACATCCGTCGGCTCCGCCCCTTCGGGAAACCCTTCCCGTTCCCACTGCCGAATTGTTTCGGGCAAGAAGTAGACATCCACGCAGGGCACTCGGTCAACGGGTTTCCCCGTCAGGGCGTTAAAAACCCGCTCGCTAGAGGTCAAGGTCTTTGGGTGTTCTATTGGCAGCGCTTTCCGTCGGAACAGCATCGTTGCTCGCTCCTTTTCGTTCGGTCATTCATTGGCGCATCAATCCTGCAATCCTTTTTCCCGAAGCAACTTGTCCAGCCATGGGGCACGGAAATGCGGGGCAATCGCTCCCGAATTGTTCGCATCCAGACTTCATAGCGCTTCCCTAGGGAAGGCACTTACGGTGAGGGTGTGGTGAATTTCAACACGCCGTCGGGATCGCGAACGCGCACAGCCAATGCCCAATCGCCCCCGCCATTCTCCACTTTGACCAACAGCCAGTTCCTCCCTTGCCGCAACCGCACCGCCACGCGGTCTTGGTCAACTGTCAAGCCGCGATGGGCGTGATTGTTATGCACCAACTTGCCGTTGAGCCAGACCTTGACGCCATCGTCACTGCCGACCAGCAACTCCGTCGCCATCTCTCTGGGCGATTCAATCAACGCCAGAGCATAAGCGACCACATTGGTGTTGGGCTTGAAGTGGGGCAGGAAGTTCAACACGCCGTCCCGAACACTCGCCCGCTTCCATTCAGCAACTCTCAACGCTTCTTCCAGCGATGGGGCTTGTTCAGGTGGGTAAAGGGCATCAAAGCCCTTACAGCCTTCGTTCGGGTAAGGACCGATGATGAGCCAATCGGTGATGAAGGGGCTGAGAGACAGGGTTTCAAAGCCCAACAGGGCGAAGAGGTGTTTTCCATCCCCTTCAAGGTAGATGGTCTGTCCCGCTGTTAACTTCCAAGTGCCCAACGGCACCCGAACAACTTGCCCATATTCTCGCTCCCCGCGTAAATCTACCGTGCCGACCGGTTCGTCACCGACATACACTTTTACCGTCCCAAAGTCGCGCCGCTTGACAAAATAGCCGAATAGTTCAACTCGGTCGGGAGCAAAGTCCTTGACAGGGATGGCGAGGGTTCGTTGGGGCGGACGGACCACGACGGCATCCATGCCAGCGGCGTCGGTGAAGCGAAACAGCCCCAGAATTTCCACGCCCTTTTGTGGCGTCACCAAATTGGCGGCGATAAGAGAACCTGCAGGCAAAAGGACCGGCTGGCGCGGGAAGTGCAGAAGGATGGCGGGCGGCATCTTGAAAAAGTTGGTGTGCGGTTCGGTCTGATACCACCAAGCGACGCTGGCATATTCCACGCCTTCCGTGTCACTCATCCCGCCGTGCTCTATCTTCAAATCCGCTTCCCGTTGCCAGACGACGGCGTCGTTGATGTGGATGCGATAAGCGACGATGCTGTTGTCCGTCTTGCGGACGCAGCCGTGCAGGGGCGCAATGACATGCCCTGCCGCAAAATACCAGCCGCTGTTGAAGTAGTCTTCCGTGCCCGTGCCATTGAAAACTCGTTCGCCGTCCACATCAAACAGTTCGTCGCCTTCCAAAAAGCCTAAGCCCATCGCACTTTGCATGGTCATGGCGCAGCCGATGAGATGTCCGCGAGCATTCTGCGCTTTCAAAAGTTGGTGCGGCGTGCCTTTGCGAGTAAACCACCAGAACCACTTGGCGTGGAAATAACCCATTTGGGCTAACTCCGCTGGGGCAATGGGACGCACTTGAACGGCGATGCGCAGAAGAACGGGGTCGCTCATCCCGCTCTCTACTTCCACTCGCGCAAACTTCGCAAAGGGCATGGGGAAGTAGCAGTAGCCGATGCCTTCGTCGGTGAAACCGATGAGGCGCGAGGAGAGGTAGGTAGGACCAAAACCGCTCCCGAAAAAGTCGCCCAAAGGCGCTTCCACGCTGGGCGATTTCTCTCCGTCCCAATAGATTCGGAGCACCAATCGCCGCCACGCAAGGAATTGCTCCAACGGGATGGCGGCAAACAAACCAACAATCTGAGCGGGACCGCTCGCTTCAAAGACAGTCTTGCGAGAGCGCGGGGCGATGGTATGCTCTTCAAAGCCCAAGTTGGCGGGCAAGCGAACAGGCGAAGTCCAAACTCGGAGCACTTCTGTCAAGGCAGTTTGCTCGGCATTGCTGAGTGGGAACTTCAATGTCCGCACCTTCGTTCCCTTCGGGAATTGAACGACGGTCACATGGTAATACATCGTGCCAGGGTCGTCAACGGTCACTCGCATCCTTTGGGCGAAGGGCATGGGGAAGTAACTGATAACGCCACCACTGGAAGGAATAGCGATGGGCGGTTGGATAGGCGGAAAGCGCCCTTCAAAGAAGTCCCGCATGGGGCAGTCAATAACGGGCGTCTCCATGTCGTCCAAGTAAATGCGCAAGCGCCCGCGCGGGTTTGCCGACCAAATCCGCACAATGGCGCCCGCTCCTTCCACTTCTGCTAACACTGCCGTTTTGCCCTCTACCCGCAGGAAGTTGCCCGCATCGGCATTGCCGCCCGTTCGGTCGTAACTGGAAAACTGCACGCATTTAAAATCACGCAGGTAGGGGAGGTGGTCGGTGGTGATGAGCCAGCGGAGCATCGTGTCCACTCCAATTTCGCCCCGCAACAAGGGCAATTGGGCAGAAGCAATTTTCAACACCAAACCGACCGTCAACAACGCCCACCAATGTCGCATGCAACGCCACCTCCGTTTCCTTGCCGTTTTGCCCGAAAAATTTTGACGCACTGGGGTAAAAACGCTGTCCGTTCCGAAACCAAACCTTACGCCGCTGCATCATAATTTCAATGGCGCTGCGAGGCAGCGCTGGTGATGCGATGAACCAACTGAAGACCCTTGTGCTGCTGACAGCGTTGACGCTACTTTTCGTGTTGTTCGGTCGGTTGGTGGGTGGTCAGGTTGGCATGGTTTACGCCCTGCTGTTTGCCGGGCTGGTGAACCTTCTTTCCTACTACTTTAGCGACCGAATCGTGTTGGCGATGTATCGGGCGCGGGAGGTTCCCGAAGAGGAAGCGCCCGAGTTGCATGCCCTTGTGGAGCGATTGGCACAACGGGCAGGCATCCCGAAGCCTCGCGTTTACATCATCCCCACCCAAACGCCTAACGCTTTTGCGACGGGACGCAACCCGCGCCACGCCGCCGTCGCCGTGACGGAAGGCATCCTGCAAATCTTAAACCGAGACGAACTGGAGGGCGTGTTGGCACACGAAATCGCTCACATTAAGCACCGCGACACGCTCATCATGACCGTTGCGGCGACCATCGCCGGGGCTATCGCAGTGCTGGCGGATTTTGCCCGCTGGTTCCTGTGGTTTGGGGCGTTTGGACGAGACGAACGCGAAGGGGGTGCGAACCCGCTGGGGTTAATTGCGCTGGTGGTCATGATGATCGTGCTGCCTATCGCAGCGATGCTGATCCAACTGGCAATTTCGCGCGCCCGCGAGTTCCTCGCTGACGAAGGTGGCGCTTACTTGAGCGGGAAACCGCTGGCACTGGCATCGGCGTTGGCAAAGTTAGAACGCACAGTCGCCTTTGCGCCTATGAGCGATGCTAATCCAGCAACGGCTCACTTGTTCATTGTCAACCCCTTCGGAAGCGGGGAAGGTTTTGGTTCGTGGTTCGTGAACCTGTTCCGCACTCACCCACCGACCGAGCAGCGGATTGCCCGGCTTCAAGCCCTTGCCCTTCAGATGCGGTGACGCTATAATTGCCGACGACAACGCGATGCCGAAAACGAGGAGGCGGGAGCGGAGGAGGTCATCCCGACGAACCGGTCATGCGCCCAAGCGCGCATCAGTGCCTTAAGGGCACAGACGAGGATTGGGAGACCTGCCGCTCCCGCCGTTGAGTTTTCCACCATTCCGTCAAGGCTTCCGCCAGGACTTGAGCGGCTTTCTCCCGAAACTGCGGATTTCGCAATCGTTGGGCTTCCCGTTGATGGGACAAAAACGCCAACTCCACCAAAACCGCTGGCACAGGCGACCAAACAAGCACCGTAAAGGGCGCCGTTGCTGTCCCCCGATTTCGCAATCCTAACCACTCGCTCAATCGTCTTTGAAGCAACTTCGCTAAAGGTGCATCGTCGGGGCGCCAGTAAAACACAATGAGCCCATGCGCTTGGCGGGAAGTGTGGCTGTTCAGATGGAGCGAAACGAACACATCAGCTCTAACAACTTCCACTAAGCGTGCTCGCTGCGAGAGGGAAAAAGGCGTCCAGTCGCTATCACGGGTTGTGACCGCCACCCATCCCCGCGCTTCCAATGCTCGTTGCGTTCGCTGGGCGATATCCAACACAAGGTCGGCTTCACGCAAACCGTAGTGGGCTGCGCCAACATCAAGAATGCCCCCTTTCCTCAGCACGCCATGACCAGCGTCTACGACGGCAACCGGGCGTGTTTTAGCAGGAAGCCATGGTGAGTGACGAAGGATGCGTAGGGGAAAGATGATGGCAAGCAATCCGAGTGCAAGCCCAACCACAGCCCATCGCCGCCGATGGCGGATGCAGGTATGGGTGACTTTGCCCATTGCCATCGGATGCCTTGCTGGCTGCATCGCTCGCTCACCGTCCCAACGGGCTGCCAGGGATGCCGGCAAGTGGTTAGAAGTGGCGGCGCGTTTGGAGCGAGCAACTCCCAACCAATGGCGCCGACACCTTAACAAAATTTTGCGTCCCGTCCGCTTTCACAAGGGCGCTTCCGTTTTGTTGCAATTGGCAAAACAGACAAACGAACTTTCTGACAGGCAACGATGGCTTCTCGGTCGTGCCTACCTTTGGGCGGCTGCCGCCTATTTTGACGCTACCTATTTCGCCTTGACAGAGCGGCAATGGCGGGCAGCACAACAATTTTGCCTTCTCGCTGTTGACAGCCTTCAAAAAGCAGCAAAGGTCTTGCCTGCCTTAGAGCGCGGGAATGCGCAACGGTGGGCGGAGCAAGGGCGGAAGGTTGCCGAACGAATAGCGACTGAACCCTTTTATGCCGTAACACACTTAGAAGGGCTTCGTGCCAAAGTCATCACCCACGCTCAATTTGTGCCACCTTTTTCGGGTGGTGATTGACGATGGCGAGACGGCGGGTGATTTTGCTAGTGATGGACGGAGTGGGTATCGGGGAGTTACCCGATGCGGCACAATACAACGACGAAGGGAGCCACACCTTGGGCAATGTGGCGCGAGCCGTTGGCGGCTTGAAATTGCCGACACTACAACGGTTGGGGTTGGGCAACATTGAGCCCCTTGACGGCGTGCCCCCAGTGGAAAAACCGCAAGCCTGTTATGGCAAGATGCGGGAAAGGTCCGCAGGGAAGGACACAACGACGGGGCATTGGGAACTGGCGGGCATCATTCGCACCAATCCTTTCCCTACTTATCCCAACGGCTTCCCGCCCGACATTATTGAAGCCTTTGAGCGCGCTATTGGACGGAAGGTGCGGGGGAACAAGCCAGCTTCCGGCACCGCTATCATTGAGGAACTGGGTGAGGAACACCTGCGGACAGGTTTCCCCATCGTTTACACGAGCGCTGACAGCGTTTTCCAAATTGCCGCTCACGAAGACATCGTGCCTGTTGAGACCCTTTACCGCTGGTGCGAAGTGGCCCGTGAAATTTTGCGGGGCGAGCACGAAGTCGCTCGGGTCATCGCCCGCCCTTTCATTGGCACGCCGGGCAACTTCAGACGCACGCCCCGTCGGCGCGATTTTTCCGTTCCGCCCCCTTACCCGACCTTGTTGGATGCCTTGACGGGAGCAGGGTTGACTGTTGTGACCGTCGGTAAAGTGGACGACATCTTCGCAGGCCGCGGCGTCTCCCAAGCCATCCACACGACCGACAATCGGGATGGGATGAATCAAGTCACCGCTTTGACGAGGCAGGGTGACTTTGACTTTCTTTGGTGCACTCTGGTGGACTTTGACACCCTCTACGGGCACCGAAACGACCCACACGGGTTCGCCCAAGCCTTGACAGAATTTGATTCGTGGTTGGAGGAATTTCTGCTTTGCCTATGCGAGGGGGACTTGTTGGTTATCACTGCCGATCACGGCAATGACCCAACCACACCGAGCACCGATCACAGTCGCGAGTATGTGCCACTGCTGGTGTGGACACCCGCTTTGTCCGAAGGCAAGCCGTTGGGGGTGCGAGAAACTTTCGCCGATGTTGCTGCTTCCATCGCCGATTGGCTCGGCATCCATTGGAGCGGTGCAGGGCGAAGTTTCGTGAGCGAAAGTTGTAATCCGTGACGATGTCCTAATGAATTAGGGGCTTATTCTTCAGGACGCAATAGCGGGAACAAGATGACTTCGCGGATGGAAGGCGAATTAGTCAGGAGCATGGTAAGGCGGTCAATGCCGATGCCCAAGCCACCTGTCGGTGGCATGCCGTATTCCAACGCCGTCACGAATTCCCAATCAAGAGGATGGGCTTCCACATCCCCACGCTCCCGCAGCCGCTGTTGCATCTTAAATCGCTCCCGTTGGTCTAACGGGTCGTTCAACTCGCTAAAAGCGTTGGCAATTTCCAAACCACCCACGAAGCCTTGAAAGCGCTCCGTCATCGCTTGGTCTACGGGCTTTCGCTTCGCCAAAGGCGAGATTTCCACAGGGTAATCCACGAGGAAGGTGGGCTGAATGAGGTTGGGCACGACCTTCTTTTTGAGGGCTTCATCCAACACGCGTCCCCAGTGGTCGGTCGGCTCCACTGACAAGCCTAACTGGCGTCCCACTTCCTGTGCTTTCTCGTCGTCGCCTTTAAATGCCAAAAAGTCAATCCCGGTGGCTTCTTTCAAAGCATCCATCAGCGAAAGGCGCCGCCAAGGCGGCGTGAGGTCAATCGTGTGCCCTTGGAAGGTAATAACAAGAGTGCCCAAAACCGTTTGCGCCACAAAAGCGATCAACTCTTCCGTCAACCGCATGATGTCGTGGTAATCGGCATAGGCTTGGTAGACTTCCAGCATGGTGAACTCTGGGTTGTGGCGGGCATCCACACCTTCGTTGCGGAAGTTACGCCCAATTTCGTAAACTCGTTCCAGCCCGCCCACGATAAGTCGCTTGAGGTAAAGTTCGGGGGCAATGCGCAAATACAACTCCATCCCCAGAGCGTTGTGGTGGGTGATGAAGGGGCGAGCCAAAGCGCCGCCATAGACGGGTTGCAGGATGGGTGTCTCCACTTCTAAAAAGCCCCGTTCGTCCAAAAAGCGACGGATAGCCTGGATGATTTTGGAACGCTTGACAAAGATTTCCCGCACTTCGGGGTTGGCGATAAGGTCAAGGTAGCGCTGTCGGTAGCGCACTTCCACATCCTTCAAGCCATGCCACTTTTCAGGGAGCGGTCGCAAGGCTTTCGCCAGTATCCAAAACCTTCGCACTTCTACTGTCACTTCTCCCGTTCGGGTTTTGGTGACCACACCTTCCGCACCGATGATATCGCCCGTATCCAGTTCTCCGAAGAGCCGATAGGCTTCCTCCCCAACGAGGTTAATGCGCACCATCAATTGAATGCGTCCCGAACCATCCAACAAATCGGCGAAAGTCAATTTGCCGTGTTCTCGGAAAGCGATAAGGCGCCCCGCCACCCGAACCGTTTGCCCTTGCAAGGTGTCAAATTGGGCAACAATCTCGGCAGCAAGGTGGGTTCGGTCAAATTTGGTGGCTTGAAAGGGGTCAAGCCCTTGTTCTCGCCAGCGTTGCAATTTCGCTAACCGGTCGGCAAAAAGCAAGTGGTGGTCTCCCATCTTCTCCCTCTGACCTCCTGCCTTCCACGAAGCAACGGTTCTTACGGTCAGCGGCGAATTTTCTCTATGCGGTAGCGAATGATGCCAGCGGGTGCTTTTACTTCCACCGTCTCGCCCACCCGCCTGTCCATCAGCGCCTCGCCTAAGGGAGACTGGTAGGAAATTTTGCCCTCCAATGGGTTGGCTTCAAAAGGACCGACAATGCGGTAGGTGACTTGCTTGCCCGTTGACAGATTGGTCAACTCCACCACCGAACCGAAGCCCACTTTGTGGGTCGGGATTTTGCTCTTCGGGACCACCCGCACCATCTTCAGAATTTGCTGCAACTCCTCAATGCGCCCTTGGAGGAAGGCTTGCTCTTTTTTGGCATCGTCGTAGTCAGTGTCCTCCATGAACTCGCCCACCTTGCGCGATTCACGGATGTGCTCCAGCACCTCTTTCCGCTCCCGTTCCAACAAGCGTCGCAATTCCTCCTCTAACGCCCGCTTCCCTTCCTCTGTGATGAGAATGGCTTCTTCCTCAAACTGCTCTTCTGTGGCTTTGGGCTTTGGCTGTGCCATTGGGCGATCACTCCCGCTGTGAGAAATAGCCTGACGGCAGCAAGTGAATTTTAAATTGTGCCGCCGAGGGTGGCTGTGCCAT
>Ga0209993_10086_pt1 | contig 14457 bp, 17 predicted proteins | sample Antgeofumaro1A2A_FD_188082 | JGI IMG/M metagenome (GOLD analysis project Ga0209993, IMG submission 188082) | Geothermal fumarole subsurface microbial communities from Mt. Erebus, Antarctica - 1A2A (SPAdes) (version 2) | ecosystem: Environmental > Terrestrial > Volcanic > Fumaroles | place...
GTACCGGGAGGGGGTGCTGCCCCCCGGGCTTCCCACGCTGGCGGTGGAGGCGGGGGCCAGTCTGGGCTGGGAGCGCTACGCCGATGCGGTGGTGGGGATTGATCACTTCGGGGCCAGCGCCCCCTACCCCGCCGTCTACCACAACCTGGGCTTCCGGCCCGGCACGGTGGCCCGGGCTATGCTGGAGCTTCTGGCCGACTACGGAGGGAGGGGATGAGCTGGAGGCGGAGAGGGGTTTGGTCACGGTGAGGTATGAGACATGAAGGCCCTGATCTTCGATGTGGATGGGGTTATTGCCGATACCGAGCGGCTGGGGCATCGCCTAGCCTTCAACCAAGCCTTTGCCGAGGCGGGCCTGCAGATCGAGTGGGACGAGGAGATGTACGAGCGGCTGCTGTGGGTGACGGGGGGTAAGGAACGTATCGCCTACTACTTGCGACACTGCCCAGAGTGCCCCCAGCTCCTCGATGCCCAGATCGCTCGGCTTCACCGCCGAAAGACCGAGATCTATACCCAGATGGTCGCGGGGGGCCAGATCCCCTTCCGCCCCGGGGTGAGAAGGCTATGGCAAGAAGCCCGTGCTGCTGGACTAAAGCTGGGCATCGCCAGCACCACCGCACCTGAGAATGTGATCGCCCTGCTGCGCCAAGCCGGAGAGGAGGTGCTGGGCTGGTTCGACAGCATTGTAGCGGGAGACATGGTCCCGGACAAAAAGCCAGCTCCGGATGTGTATCTGCAGGTTTTGCGGCACCTGGGCCTCGAGGCCCGGGAGGCCGTGGCCATCGAGGACTCCCAGAATGGCCTCATCGCCGCCCGGCGAGCCGGGATCCCTACCCTGATCACCGCTAGCCACTACACCCGAAGCCAGCGCTTCGAAGGGGCACTGGCGGTGCTGGAGCACCTGGGGGAGCCCGATCTCCCGGCTAAGGTGCTGGCCGGGCCGACAGAAGGCCGGGTGGTGGTTACCCTGGAGCTGCTGCGGGAGTGGTTGGGGCAGGGTGTGGAGGTATAGCCGATGCCCGGGGTGCTCCACACCATCCTCTTCAACACCAACCTGGACGAGGCCGGGGTGCGGGTCCAGCAGCAACTGGGACAGATCCCTGGAGTGAGGGGGTTTACCTTCGGCCAGGCTGTGGAGCCCGGGGCCCGTTATCGCTACTTGCTGCAGGTGCACTTTGCGGACCAGGGGGCGATCTCCCGGTACCGTGAACATCCCCTACACCAAGACTTCGCCAGCCAGGTTTTTCGACCCGTGGCGGTAGACCGCCTGACCACCGATTTTATCCTGCCATGACCGAAACCTACCGTCTCATGCCCCATGGCGAGGCCGAGCCCAGGGCCAAGGCCATCCTGGCCGACGGGTATGGGGAGGCTCTGATCCTGGCTGGGATTGGGGGGGTTTACGCCCTCTACTACCTGTTCGGGCTGAACGGTCTGAGGGCTCCTCACCCCACCCATCTGCCGGACTGGGTGGAGGGACCCCAGGAAAGCCCTGAGAACTTTCGTCCCCCCTACCGGATGGCCCGCTGGCTTGAGGAGAACGGCTACGAGCTCTTCGTCAACGAGTCCAAATAGGAGGGTCATGCCGGCTCGTGAATACGACGAACTGACCTTTGAGGAGGCCCGGCGCTGTGCGGTGCGACATTTGCAGGATGGCTACGGCGACGCTCTGATCTTGCAAGACACGCACGGGTACTGGGGGCTGTACTACTTCTACTGGAGCCAGGGACCCCCGCCCCGGGCTAGGCCGCACTGGATGGAGGGCCCGCGGTCCGATTGGTCCGGATTCCGCGCACCCTACGAGATGAGAGCCTGGCTCGAGCAAAATGGCTACGAGGGATATCAAAACGATTTGGATTAGGAGGTTACGGTGTGGAAGGATCTGGTGGAGTCACACGACCAGATATGGGCGCAGTGGTGGCCGGCCCTGCTCGAGCTCTCCTTTGACGAGGCCTTGCACCCGGTAGGGGGGAGTTTTCCCTCCGTGTATGCCACCACCTTGCACATGGTGGGAGCAGAGTGGGCCTGGCAGGAGCGGATAGAGGGGCGGGAAGGCCACCTCTCTACTTCCCACTGGGCACCGGATCTGCAGACCCTCTTTGGGCGCTATCGGGATCTTTCTCAGCGGCGTCTGGCCTTCCTGGAGCAGGCTGACCTGGGTGCTCCCCTGGACTATCGCTCTACCGATGGGAGGTCATGGAGGACCACGGGGGAGTGGGCTCTGCTCCACCTCCTCCACCACGCCGCGTTTCACCGTGGCCAGCTGGCTACCCAGTTCAGGCTTCTGGGCCGAACCCCCCCCAGCCTGCACCTCATCAACCTGCACCGGGAAGCGGTACCTCTTGAGAAATAGTCCGCATAACCTTTTTCGGGCTGTTGAAAGCGCAATCTACTCGATTACTGCCGCAATCATTGCCTTGGGAACCATCCTTCTCCTTGGATTTACCGTAGTGGAGGGAGTCCAGAGTATTTTTAGAGGTCAATACACAGCCGTGGCCAACGGGCTACTGGACCGGGTGCTTCTGGCCCTAATGCTGGCTGAGATTCTCTACACCCTGGTCCAGTTCACCGGGGATAGGATAGATAGGATGAGGTTGGTGGAGCCGTTCCTTGTGATTGGTCTCATCGCAGCAGTGCGGCGTATCTTGATCATTACCGCCGAGTCTGCAGGAAGGTTTTCCCTTTACAATCCCGAGTTTCTGGCCTTTCTATCTGAGCTGGCCCTTCTGAGCTTGATGATACTTTCAATAGCCTGGGCTATCCGACTGGTGCGCCGCTAGGGTCTTCCCTAAGCTACCAGCAGGGCCTTCAGGGCCTCGGCGGCGGGGTTGCCCAGCGGCTGCGGGTAGATCAGCCAGAACAGCCGCCTGAGCTCCATTCCACGAATCCGCAGGGCCCGCAGGTTGCCCACCTTGAGGTTGGGCCGAACCACCACGCTGGAGACGATGCCCACCCCGGCCCCCTCCAGCACCAGGCGCTTGGTTACCTCGTGGTTGTCGGTGTAGAAAACCGGCTTGACCTCGAGCCCGGCCTGCTCCAGGGCACTGCCCAGCACCCGGTAGGTCATGGCTCCTGGTTCGCGTACGATGAGGGGAACCTCGGCTAGCTGCTCGGGCTTGATCTCCTCCCGATTCGCCCAAGGGTGCTCGGGTGTCACGATCACCACCAGCTCATCCTCGTAGAAAAGCTGGCGCGCATAGCCCTCCAGGTGTTCCACCGCCTCCACCACGGCCAACTCGACCTCACCCCGCAAGAGCCTTTGGGTAAGCCGCTCGGAGCTGCCGCTTTCCAGCGTGACCCGGACCTCCGGATGGAGGCGCTTGAACTCGGTAAGGTACCTCGGTAGCACGTAAACCGCCATGGTGGTGGCGGCCCCGATCTCCACCTGCCCGCGCTCGAGCCTGTCTAGAGCCTGTGCTGCCCGCACAAACTCCTCCATGGCCTGCACGGCCCGGCGAGCTTCGGGAAGGAGATCCTGGCCGGTCTTGGTCAGGACCAGCCGGCGCCCCTGGCGCACGAACAGGGCGTGGCCAACGAAGTTCTCCAGGGCCCGCAGGTGCTGGCTGACCCCAGGCTGGGTCATGCTCAAGGCCAAGGCAGCCCGGCCCACGCTACCTTCTTGCACGACGCTCAAAAAGGCCCGGAGGGCCTGAGGGCTGGGGTAGGAGTGACGATCAACCATAAGCATATGTTATCCAATCATACCTGAATATAGGTTGAACTATATCTCACAAGCACCTACCCTTAGGCTAATCCGGAAAGGAGGGGTTAATGATCGCAGTTGAGCGCCCTACCCGTAACCTATCCCTGGATCTGCTGCGCAGCACCGAAGCTGCGGCCTTGGCGGCGGCGCGCTGGGTGGGTCTGGGCAACAAGAACGATGCCGATCAGGCCGCGGTGGATGCCATGCGCTTGCTCCTGGGCACCATCCCCATGCGGGCCCGGGTGGTGATCGGGGAGGGGGAGAAGGACAAGGCTCCCATGCTCTACAACGGGGAGGAACTGGGCTCGGGCGAGGGGCCGGAGGTGGATATCGCGGTAGACCCCATCGAGGGGACCCGGCTGGTGGCCCACGGGCAGCCTGGCGCCATCAGCGTGATCGCTGCGGCGGAGCGGGATGGGCTGTTCAATCCAGGCCCCGCCTTCTATGCCGCCAAGATCGTGGTGGGACCAGAGGCCAAAGAGGCCATCGACCTCACCGCCAGGCCAAAGGATAACCTGCGCGCCATCGCCAAAGCCTTGGATAAGCAGGTGCGCGAGCTTACCGTCTTCGTGCTGGACAAGCCGCGCCACGCCCGGTTGATCGACCAGATCCGCATGGCGGGGGCAAGGGTCAGCCTGCATACCGATGGCGACGTGGCGGGCGCCCTGGCGGCGGTACTGCCTGATACCGGGATTGACGTCCTGATGGGTACCGGCGGTACACCCGAAGGGGTGCTGGCCGCCGTCGCGGTCAAAGCCCTGGGAGGGGGAATGCAGATGCGGCTGGATCCCCAGAGCGAGGAGGAGCACTGGCAGCTTGCCCATCACGGCTATGACCTCAGCCGGGTCTACACCCTGGGCGAACTGTGCCCTGCTGAGGAGACCCACTTCGCCGCCACCGGGATCACCGAGGGGCCGTTCCTGCAGGGGGTGCGCTACCGCCACCAGACCGCCATCACCCATAGCCTGGTGATCCGGGGGCACACCCGCACCCTGCGCTACATCGAGTCCCATCATCAGCTAGACAAGCTGCGTGCCCTGAGCGGCGACTTGTACTAAGGAGGAAACCGTGGTTGAGAGCAAGCAAGCCAAATACAAAAAGGGTGGCGTGGTCGAGTACCGCGAGATGGGCTACTGGCAGCCCGACTACGAGCCCAAAGATACCGATACCCTGGCCCTGTTTCGCATCACCCCGCAGCCGGGGGTGGAACCCGAGGAGGCCGCCGCGGCGGTGGCCGGAGAGTCCAGCACGGCCACCTGGACGGTGGTCTGGACCGACCGCCTGACCACCCTCGAGCGCTACCAGGCCAAGGCCTTCCGGGTGGAGCCGGTGCCCGGTAACCCCGAGCAGTACTTCGCCCACATCGCCTATGACCTGGCCCTCTTCGAGGAAGGCTCGATCCCCAACATGACCTCCTCCATCATCGGCAACGTCTTTGGCTTCAAAGCCCTCAAGGCCTTGCGACTGGAGGATCTGCGGGTGCCGGTGGCCTACCTCAAAACCTTTCTGGGGGCCCCCCATGGCATCCCGGTGGAGCGCGACCTCTTGAACAAGTATGGCCGTCCCATCTTGGGGGCTACCGTAAAGCCCAAGCTGGGCCTCTCTGGGCGCAACTACGGTCGGGTGGTCTACGAGGCCCTGACGGGGGGTCTGGACTTCACCAAGGACGACGAGAACATCAACTCCCAGCCCTTCATGCGCTGGCGCGACCGCTTCAACTACGCCCAGGAAGCGGTCATGAGGGCCGAGCAGATGTCAGGCGAGCGCAAGGGGCACTACATGAACGTGACCGCTGCGGATATGGAGCAGGTCTACGAGCGGCTCGAGTTCGCCAAGGAGATCGGTTCGGTGATCGTGATGGTGGACCTGACCATGGGCTATACCGCGCTCCAGTCGGTCTCCAAGTGGTGCCATAAGAACGGGATGATCCTCCACCTGCACCGGGCTTCCCATGCCACCTTCACCCGCCAGAAGAACCACGGGATCAGCTTCCGGGTGCTGGCCAAGTGGATGCGCATGCTGGGAGTGGATCATATCCATGCCGGGACCGCGGTGGGCAAGCTCGAGGGCGACCCCAACCTGGTCCGCGGCTACTACGACATCCTGCGCGAGCAGCACGTCTACCCCGACCCAGTGAAGGGTATCTTCTTCGAGCAGGACTGGGCCTATCTGCCGGCGGTGATGCCGGTGGCCTCGGGGGGGATCCACGCCGGGCAGATGCACCAGCTCCTTACCCTTTTCGGCGACGACGTGGTGCTGCAGTTTGGCGGGGGGACCATCGGCCACCCCATGGGCATCGCCGCCGGAGCCACGGCCAACCGGGTGGCCCTGGAGGCCATGGTTCAGGCTCGCAACGAGGGGCGGGACATCCTGGCGGAAGGCCCGGAGATCCTTAAGAAAGCCGCCCAGCATTCCCCGGCTCTGGCCGCGGCCTTGGAGCTGTGGAAGGACGTGACCTTCGACTACACCTCCACCGACACCGCCGATGTGCTGCCCACCCCTACCCTCTAGGAGGCCTGCTATGCGGATCCACCAGGGAACCTTCTCTTTTTTACCCGACCTCACCGACGAAGAGATCGAGCGTCAGATCGCCTATATCCGGCAAAACGGCTGGGCCGTCTCCATCGAATACAGCGACGACCCCCACCCCTACAACACCTTTTGGCACATGTGGGGCCTGCCGATGTTCGACCTCGAGGACGCTGCGGGGGCCATGTACGAGTTCAGAAAGTGCCGCGAGGCTTTTCCCAAGCACTACATCAAGATCAACGGGTTCGACCCCAGCCCGATGTGGCAAGCCCAGCGGGTGAGCTTCATCGCCCACCGGCCTACCCAGGACGACCCCGGCTTCCGCCTGCGCCGGCTGGTCTGGTCGGATGGGCGGGTGCAGAAGTACGGCCTCGAGCCCTACGTCGAGGACCGGCCCGCGGGCGAGCGCTACTAAAGGAGACGCCATGAACCCAACCCTGGAGAGCGCAAACCTGCACACCCTGCTGCAGCAGACCGGGGTGCCAGAGGTGCTCGAGCGCCTGGACCAGGAACTCATCGGGCTGGCCCCGGTCAAGGGCCGTATCCGCGAGATCGCTGCTTACTTGGTGGTGGACCGCTTGCGGCGCGATCTGGGGTTGGTGGCAAGTCGACCGGTGCTGCACATGGCCTTCACCGGCAACCCCGGCACCGGAAAAACCACCGTGGCCCTTCGTATGGCCACCATCCTGCACCGGCTGGGATACATTCGGCGCGATCACCTGGTGGTGGCTTCGCGCGACGATCTGGTGGGCCAGTACATCGGGCATACCGCTCCCAAGACCAAGGAGGTTCTGAAGCGGGCTATGGGTGGGGTGCTCTTCATCGACGAAGCCTACAGCCTCTACCGCTCGGAGAACGAGCGGGACTACGGCCAGGAGACTATCGAGATCCTGCTTCAGGTCATGGAGAATCAGCGCGAGGATCTGGTGGTGATCCTGGCCGGTTACCGGGACAAGATGGAGCAGTTCTTCACCCTTAACCCCGGCATGCGCTCGCGCATTGCCCACCACATCACCTTCCCGGACTACACCCAAGAGGAGCTGGTGCAGATCGGCCTCCTTATGGTCGGCGAGCAGAACTATTACCTCGACCCCGCCGCAACCCAGGCCTTCGCCGAGTACGTGGCCTGCCGGATGAGGCTCCCCAACTTCGCCAACGCCCGCAGCATCCGTAACGCCATCGACCGCTTCAAACTGCGCCAGGCCCACCGCCTGTTTGAGCGTGGAGGCCAGGTAAGCGCCGACGACCTGCGCCGCATCGCCGAGGAGGACATCCGTGGGAGCCAGGTATTCGCCGAGTGCGAGGAGATGAGGAAAGGAGAGGACCATGCCCCATAGACCCTTCATGCTTGGGCTTGCGGGGGATTCCGGAGCCGGCAAGACCACCATCAGCGCAGGTATCGCCCGCCTGATGGGCCAGGAGCGCACCACCAACATCTGCGTGGACGACTACCACAAGTACGACCGCAAACAGCGGGCTGAGCGGAACATCACCCCCCTCAACCCGGCCTGCAACCACATGGACATCTTGGAGCAGCACGTGCGATTGCTGGCCATGGGAGAGCCCATCCTAAAACCCATCTACAACCACTCCACCGGCACCTTCGACCCCCCCGTTTACGTGCCGCCCCCGCGGGCGGTCAGCGACGGCAGTCGGATGATCCCCAGAGTGGTGGTGCTGGAAGGGCTTCTGACCCTCTTCAGCCCGGCCATGCGCGAACGCTACCACCTCAAGGTCTACGTTGACCCAGAGGAGGAGCTGAGGCGGGAATGGAAGATCAAGCGGGACGTGGCCAAGCGCGGCTACACCCCTGAGCAGGTGGTGGCCGATATCGAACGGCGCATGCCCGACTCCCAGGCCTATATCTGGCCGCAGAAGGAGCACGCCGACATCGTTTTGCGCTTTTACCGTCCCCCGGGCTACGATCCCGAGCAGCCCGGCACCCTCTCGGTGCGCATCACCCTCAAGCGCAGCCTGCCCCGGCTGGACCTGACCGAGGTGCTGCACTCGGCCTATGAGGATGAACCCTCGGTCATTCGCCTCGAGGCCCGCAAAGAGGCCGACATTCTGGATATCTCGGGGGGTATGGAGCCGGAGCGTGCAGCGGTCTTTGAGCGCCTGATCTGGGAGCAGCTGGGCCCCCACGCGGAGCACTTCAACCCCGAGTTGATCGGCACTTTCTGGGATAAGGGTGGCCACAGCTATCCCCTGGCCCTGACCCAGCTGGTCATCGCCTATTACCTGGTGCACATGCGCGAGCAGGCTGTGCAACGGGGGATGCTTTCCTATGCCTGAACCCCGCATCGCTCCCTCCATCCTTACCGCCGACCTCACCCGACTGGGCGAGCAGATCCGCGAGGCAGAGCAGGCCGGGGTGGACTGGATTCACCTGGACGTGATGGATGGTCGTTTCGTCCCCAACCTGACCTTTGGCCCGCGGGTGGTCGAGGCCATCCGCCAGGTGACTCGGCTCCCCCTGGACGTGCACCTGATGATTGCCGATCCCGAGCGATACCTGGAGGACTTTGCCCGCGCCGGGGCTGACCTCATCACCTTCCACGCCGAGGCCACCCCCCACGTTCACCGAGCCCTGGAACGGATCAAGGAGCTGGGCAAGCGCGCAGGCCTGGCCCTCAACCCCGGCACGCCGTTGGAGTTCTTGCTAACCCTGCTGCCTGAGCTCGACCTGGCCCTTTTGATGAGCGTGAACCCAGGCTTTGGCGGACAGCGCTATATCCCCGCCACCACCGCCCGGATCAGGCGCCTGGCCGGCCTCAAGGCCCATCTCAACCCGGACTGTCTTTTGCAAGTAGACGGGGGGATCAAGCCCGAAAACATCGCCGAGGTGGTGCGGGCTGGGGCGGATGTGGTGGTGGTGGGCAGCGCCCTGTACAACCGGCTGCCCGTGGCGGAGAATCTGGCCCGCCTGAAAGGAGAGCTGCATGCCGCTGGTTACCGGTAAAGAGGTGTTGGACCAGGCCCGCAGGGAGGGGTACGCGGTACCCAGCTTTAACACCAACAACCTCGAGACCACCCAGGCCATCCTGGAGACCGCTGAGGAGGTGGGAGCCCCGGTTTTCATCCAGGTCTCCGACGGGGCCCGAAAGTACGCGGGGTTGGAAAATCTGGCCAATCTGGTGCGGGACATGTCCAGCCGGGTGAGCGTTCCAGTGGTGCTGCATTTGGATCACGGGGCGCACTACGCGATGGTGCTGCAAGCCTTACGGGCTGGGTTTACCAGCGTGATGATCGACGCCTCCCACCATCCCTTCGAGGAAAACGTGGCCGAGACGCGGAAGTGTGCAGAGGCTGCCCATGCCGTAGGGGTGAGCGTGGAGGCCGAGTTAGGGCGCCTCCAGGGCATTGAGGACAACATTCAAGTATCCGCCGCTGAGGCCTTTCTGACGGATCCGGAAGAGGCCGAGCGCTTTGTGGAGCGCACCGGCATCGACTACCTGGCCGTCGCTATCGGCACCAGCCACGGGGCCTACAAGGGCAAGGGACGCCCTTACATCGACCATGCCCGGCTCCAGCAGATCGCCCAGCGGGTATCCCTGCCCTTGGTGCTGCATGGCTCCTCAGGGGTTCCCCAGTGGCTCAAAGACAAGATGAGGGCTACTGGGGCGGATCTGGGGGATCCCACCGGGATCCACGACGAGGATGTGCGTAAAGCCATCCCCAACGGGATTGCCAAGATCAACATCGACACCGATCTGCGCCTGGCCATGAGCGCAGGGATGCGGGAGGTGGTGGTCGGTAACCCCAAGGAGTTTGATCCCAGGAAGATCATCGGCAGGGGCCGGGACTACCTCAAGCAGGTGGTGCGGGAAAAGTTCGAGCTGATGGGTACCGCAGGCCGGGCTCGAGCGCCTTACCCGCTTCCGCTGCGCCGCGAAAAGGGCACCCCCGGACCCTGAGGTGGCTATGGGCCAGCCCCCGTCCCGGCGTCTGCGGGTTGACCTCACCCCCCGCGAAGAACTCTCGTTTTCGGACGTGGTGCTGGTGGTGGACGTGATCCGGGCCACCACCACCGCCACCGCTTTTCTGGAGGCCGGGGCCAGCGCCCTCTACCTGACCCCCTCCCTCGAGGTGGCCCGGGCCTTCAAGGACGAGGACGTGATCACCAGCGGGGAGGTGGGCGGGCTCAAACCCCCGGGCTTCGACCTGGGGAATAGCCCCCGCGAAGCCCTCCAGGCCCAGGTGGGGGGGCGCACCGTGGTGATGAGCACCACCAACGGCACCAAGGCCGCCCACCTGGCCGCCAAAAGCGCCAAACACGTGCTCTTGGCCTCGCTCTACAACGCCCATGCCGCGGCCCGGCTGGCCCACGAACTGGCCACCGAGGAGGTGGCGGTGCTCTGCGCGGGCAAGGAGGGCCGGGTGGGGCTCGATGATGCCTACACCGCCGGGGTGCTGGCCGAGTTTTTGCAGTTGATGGGCAGCTACAGCCTGGAGGATGGGGCGCTGGTGGCCCTTTCCACCCGGCGCACCTACCCCGATCCGCTGGAGCCCCTCACCCTCTCGGCGGCGGCCCAGGCCCTCAAGCAAGCCGGGCTGGAGGACGACGTGCCCTTCTGCGCCGAGGTGGCCCGATCGCCCGCCGTACCCCTCCTGCAAGGCCGCAGCGGGGAGACGCCCCTTTCGCCGCGCAGCGGGGAGGCCCTGATCTTCCGCCGGGGCCAGGGCCTTTAGCCAGGCCCACCCCCTCTACCCCTTCCGAGGGAGAAGGGGTGGAGAGCACCGGCTTTGTCCTCCGCATGGGCCTGCACCTAGGTGTTGGGTCTCAAGGGGAAAGGTCAGATCTATTGTCGGTATAAATTGTATTTTATAACACGATACCGGCCTTCCCAGCAGCTTATCTTTAAGCCCAAAAATCTTAGGTTTAAACAAATAACCGCGGGCGGGAGGTTGGCATGGTCATTCCGAGGGCGAGCGAGGGTAGGTTGTGAGGATCCTCTGCATTGGGGGTGGGCCAGCCGGCCTCTACTTTGCCCTGCTGATGAAAAAGCTCAACCCTGCCCACGAAATCACCGTGCTCGAGCGCAACCGCCCGGACGACACCTTCGGCTGGGGGGTGGTGTTTTCCGACCAGACCCTGGGGAACTTAGAGAAAGCCGACCACCCCACCTACCTCCAGATCAGCCGGGCTTTCCACCACTGGGACGCGCTCGAGGTGCACTTCAAGGGCCGGGTCATCCGCTCGCAAGGGCACGGCTTTATTGGCATAGCGCGCAAAAAGCTGCTCCATATCCTGCAGAGCCGCTGCTCGGAGCTAGGGGTCAACCTGGTCTTCCAGACCGAGGTGGCCGACGACGAAGCCATTGCCCGGGAGTATCGGGCCGACCTGGTCATCGCCGCCGATGGGATCAATAGCCGCATCCGCAAGAAATACCAGCAGACCTTCCAACCCGATGTGGACGTGCGCAGGTGCCGCTTTGTCTGGCTGGGCACCCACCAGCCGTTTCCGGCCTTCACCTTTGCCTTTGAAAAAACCCAGTGGGGCTGGTTCCAGGCCCACGCCTACCAGTTCGATGAAAACACCTCGACCTTCATCGTGGAGACCCCCGAGGAGGTTTGGCAGAAGGCGGGCCTGGACCAGATGGGCCAGGAGGAGGGCATCGCCTTGTGTGAGCGAATCTTCGCCAAGCACTTAGGTGGCCATCGGCTGATCTCCAACGCCGCCCATCTGCGGGGCTCGGCCATCTGGATCAAGTTTCCCCGGGTGGTCTGCCAAAACTGGGTGCACTGGAACGGCGCGGTGCCGGTGGTGCTGATGGGCGACGCGGCCCACACCGCGCACTTTTCTATCGGTAGCGGTACCAAGCTGGCCCTCGAGGACGCCATCGAGCTGGCCCGCACCTTCGAGCGGCGGGGCCAGACCCCAGCGCACCTGCCAGAGGTGCTGGAGGCCTACCAAAAGGTGCGCCAAGTGGAGGTGCTCAAGCTGCAAAACGCCGCCCGCAACTCCACCGAGTGGTTCGAAAACGTACAGCGCTACAGCCACTTTGAGGCCGAGCAGTTCGCCTACAGCCTGCTGACCCGCTCGCAGCGCATCTCCCACGAGAACCTAAGGCTGCGCGACCGGCGGTACCTCGAGGGCTACGAGGCCTGGCTGGCGCAAAAATCGGGCCTGCCCCCCCGGCCCATCCCGCCCATGTTCACCCCCTTTCGGCTGCGGGGCCTCACCCTTAAGAACCGGGTGGTGGTCTCACCGATGGCCATGTATTCGGCCAAAGATGGGCTGGTCGGCGACTTTCACCTCGTACACCTGGGGGCCAGGGCCCTGGGCGGGGCGGCCTTGGTCTTCAGCGAGATGACCGCCCCTTCCCCCGACGGTCGCATCACGCCGGGCTGCGCGGGGCTGTACAGCGAGGCCCATATGCGGGCCTACCGGCGCATCGTGGACTTTGTGCACCAGCATACCGACGCCAAAATTGCCCTGCAGCTCGGGCATTCCGGCCCTAAAGGCTCGACCCAGGTGGGCTGGGAAGCCCAGGACGAGCCCCTGCCGGAGGGCAACTGGCCGCTTTTAGCTCCCTCCCCCATCCCCTACGGCCCCCACAACCAGACTCCTCGCGAGATGACCCGGGAAGACATGGAGCGGGTCAAGGCCGAGTTTGTGCGGGCGGCGCTGTGGGGGGTGGAGGCGGGCTTCGACTGGCTCGAGCTGCACTGCGCCCACGGCTACTTGCTCTCGGCCTTCATCTGCCCGCTGACCAACCGCCGCAGCGACGAGTACGGCGGTAGCCTGGAGAACCGCATGCGCTACCCGCTCGAGGTCTTCCGGGCTCTGCGGGCCGTATGGCCCCAAGACCTGCCGATCTCGGTGCGCATCTCCGCCCACGACTGGGCCCCTGGGGGCAACACCCCAGACGACGCTGTGGAGATGGCCCGCCTGTTCAAGGAGGCTGGCTGCGACCTGATCGACGTCTCCTCGGGCCAGACCACCCGCCAGGCCAGGCCCGTGTATGGCCGCATGTACCAGACCCCCTTTGCGGATCGGATCAGAAACGAAGTGGGGATCGCCACCATGGCAGTGGGGGCCATCTTTGAGGCCGACCATGTGAACTCCATCATCGCTGCGGGGCGGGCTGATCTGTGCGCCATCGCCCGGCCCCACCTGGCCAACCCCCACTGGACGTTGTTGGAGGCGGCCAAGCTGGGCTACCCCGAGGTGGGCTGGCCCAAGCAGTACCTGGCGGGCAAGCAGCAGCTCGAGCGCAACCTGGCGCGAGCCCAGGCTGAGCAGGCCGAGGAGTTGGCCATCCGATGAAGCCCCTACCGCTGGCCGGAAAACACGCCGTGGTGACGGGTGGTGGGCGCGGCATTGGAGCGGCCATTGCGGCGGAACTGGCCCAAGCCGGGGCTAAGCTCACGCTGATGGGACGAAGCCGGGCGCACCTGGAGGCTCAGGCCAAGAGATTGGGCGCCGAGGTTCATGTGGAAACCTGCGATGTATCGGACCCCAACGATGTGCAGCGGGCCTTCCAGGGTGCAGCTTCCGCCTTGGGAGAGGTGGCGATTCTGGTCAACAACGCCGGGCAGGCCGAGAGCCAGCCCTTCAGCCAGACCGACCTGGGGCTATGGCGGCGGATGCTGGAGGTTAATCTCACCGGCACCTTCCTCTGCACCCAGGCCGCGCTGCCGGGGATGCTGAGCTTGCAATGGGGCCGCATCGTCAACATCGCCAGCACCGCCGGGCTTCGGGGTTACCCCTACGTGAGCGCCTACTGCGCAGCCAAGCATGGGGTGATCGGCCTGACCCGCGCGCTGGCCCTGGAGCTGGCGAAGAAGAATATCACCGTCAATGCCATTTGCCCCGGCTACACCCAGACCGATCTGCTCGAGGCTAGCCTGGCCAGGATTGTCCAGCAGACCGGGCGCGGCCCTGCCGAAGCCCGGGCCGAACTGACCCGGGCCAACCCCCAGGGCCGTCTAATCCAGCCCGAGGAGGTAGCCCAGGCGGTGCTGTGGTTGTGCCTGCCCAAATCGGCGGCCCTCACCGGGCAGGCCATCGCGGTGGCCGGTGGGGAGGTGATGTAGATGCCCGCGACTCAACCCGACCTCGAGACCCGTCTAGCCGAGGACCACCACCAGGCCCTCAGGCTGTGGCTGCGCCTCCTGACCTGCACCAACCTGATCACCAGCCAGATCCGCACCCGCTTGCGGGAGAACTTCGACACCACCCTGCCCCGCTTCGACCTGCTAGCCCAGCTCGAGCGCCA
>Ga0209993_10087_pt1 | contig 14319 bp, 12 predicted proteins | sample Antgeofumaro1A2A_FD_188082 | JGI IMG/M metagenome (GOLD analysis project Ga0209993, IMG submission 188082) | Geothermal fumarole subsurface microbial communities from Mt. Erebus, Antarctica - 1A2A (SPAdes) (version 2) | ecosystem: Environmental > Terrestrial > Volcanic > Fumaroles | place...
TGACTGGCGGTATCGTTGCCGCGATGGTGGGGCAGTGGATTTGGATAGAGCGGCAGGGAACATCTCCCGAAGCGTTGGCGGGATGGTTCGCCCTTTGGGGTTACGACCCCATGAGCCCTAAAGGGTGGCAACCACTCACAGCCCTTTTCGTCCACACCGATTTTCAGCATGCTTTGGTGAACTTGACAGGATTGTGGCTTTTCGGATGGTGGGCAGAAAGGGCGTTGGGATGGCAAAAGTTTGCGGTGACGGCGATGCTTGCTCACATTATTGCTTTGCTCCTCCAACAGAGAGCATGGCGTCTTCAAGGGCTCGGCGACCTGCCCCCTTTAGTCGGGGCTTCTTCCCTCGTCGCCTTCGCAATGGCCATTTGCTTCTGGCGTTTTCCCCACGCAGGCGTTCGGTTTCGCTGGGTGCGCAGGTGGCAGGGTTGGTCGGAAGAGTTTTGCATCCCCGTTCGGTGGTTGATTGGGTTGTGGGTGGCGTGGCAATTAGGGGCAACGCTGCAACAATGGCTCACCGACACCCTTCCCACCCCCACCATCGCTCACTTGACAAGTTTCCTGCTGGGCACATGCGCCGCTTTCGCATGGGGATTGCAACGGATTGCCCAACGCGAGAAATGGCAAGCGGAAGCAAAAAGCAAAGAGCAAGAAGGGCGCTTAAAGGAGGCAGCAAAGTTGTGGAGGCGCTTGACAGAGAGCGAACCGCTTAACCCAAGCCTCTGGTTGTCCCTTGCCCGAACTCTTTTGAAGGCAAACCAAATAGCGGCTGCAAGGCAAGCGTTGCAGAAAGCCCTTACCTTAGGGCATTGGGACGAAGCAGCAGTGCAAGAGGCTCGGTTACTCCTTGCCGTCGCCTCTGTGACTTTGCTTCCTAAAGAGTTGCTCTTTTCCTTGGCAGAGCAGATGGAGCGTTCCCGCGCTGACGCCGATGCCTTGCTCCTTTTCCAACATTTGGCAGAGGTGGCACAGTTTAGTCGGGCACCGCAGGCGCTCTTGAAAGTGGCTGCCCTTTACTGGCGCTTAAAAGATAAAGAGCGGGCACGTCAAACCTTGCACCGCTTCTGGCTTCATTATGGCAACACACCTTGGCGGCAAGAAGCCGCCCTTTTAGCCGCTCAACTTCTCGGGCGAGGTGAATAGACATGGGCAAGGGAAGTCACTTTCTCGGTTTCGTGGGCGTGTTGTTCTGCCTTGTCGTCGGATTGAAGGCACAACCGCAACCGTCAGGCGAACCGAGCCAACCGCCCCCGACGAAACCGCCTACCGTTTTGAAGCCTGTTATCTTTGTGCCGTCGGGTGCCACTTTGTTGACCGAATTGCAATTGACAAAGGAAGACCTGTTGCCCGTCGTGGCACAAGTTTTCGCCTACTTTAGCCTGCAACATGCAGGAGGGCAGGTCATTCAAGGTGAGCAACTGCGCGACCTGATCACAGGCATAGAGGCACTTTGGTTGGTGGAGTATGACTTCCGCCAAAAAGGTGCTGTCCCTGCCGATCTGGTGCAGATGAACCAAGGGCTCTTGGAAGCGCAAGGGTGGCGGCGCGTTTTTTGGAACCGCAGCACCGACGGATATCGCGAGACGATGGTAATGGTGGAACCGCCCCGAAAAGGGCTCTTCGTGTTCCTTGCTCGCCGCAATATGGGCAGCGAGTCCATCCGCGTTATCGCCATCCGCACGCAAGGGGAAGTGGATGTGGGCACCACTCTTTGGCTCTTGACAACTTTCCTGATGCGTCCAGAAGCCCCCTTGCCGGCTCCAACTTCCCCCGCCCCTCCCGAAAAAGCGCCCCCGCCCAAACCGGTGCCTGAAAAAGTGCCTTCGGAGAAAAGCGACAAGAGCCCCGAGAAGCCGCCAGAAAAATCGCCCAACGGAACAAGCGAGCAAGCAACGGGGAAGTAAACCAACCGCTGACAGCGGTTGGAAACGCATTACCAAAAGGCAGGTGAGGTGCGATGGCAGTCAAGGTGATTGTGGTTGGGAGTGCCAACATGGACATAGTGGCGTTTGCGCCCAAATTGCCCGCACCAGGTGAAACGGTGTTGGGCACGCGGTTTGAAATGGCGTGCGGCGGCAAGGGAGCCAATCAAGCCGTCGCCTGCGCTCGGTTGGGAGCGGAAACTTGGTTCATCGGACGGGTGGGGCGCGATAGTTTCGGCGATTTGCTCCTTCAAAGTTTCCGCGAAACAGGAGTGCGCACCGATTTCGTCCGGCGCGACGAGGAAGAGTCGTCGGGAGTAGCCCTCATCTTTGTGGAGGAGACAGGGCAAAACGAAATCGTGGTCGTGCAAGGCGCCAATGGTCGCGTCCAGCCCGAAGACATTGATGCCGCTTCGCCCATTTGGGAAGGGGCGAAAGCCTTGTTGGTGCAACTGGAAATCCCACTTCACACCGTCGGCTACGCTATCGGTGAAGCGTCTCGGCGAGGATTGCTCGTCGTCCTTAATCCCGCTCCCGCACCCCGTCAACCGTTGCCCGAAGAGTGGTTCGGGTTGGTGGATGTTTGGACGCCGAATGAACGAGAGATTGAGGGCTTGACAGGTATTGCGGTAACCGATGGGGAAAGTGCAGAGCGAGCGGCGAAGGCATTATTGGAGAGAGGGGCAAAAGCCGTCGTGTTGACACTGGGCGCTCAAGGGGCACTTCTTGCCACCCCAGAATTCATCCGCCCCTTCCCCGCCTTTCAGGTGGCAGCGGTGGATGCCACCGCCGCCGGTGATGCCTTCGCCGCCGCCTTGACAGTTCGCTTAGCGGAAGGGGCAAATTGGGAGGAAGCCGTCATTTTCGCCAACGCCGCCGGAGCGTTAGCATGCACGAAAGTGGGCGCACAACCTTCCATGCCCTCCCGTTTAAAGGTGGAAACCCTCTTGCAAACTCAGCCACTACCTTAGCCCCCATCGGATCACTTGCGTCACTGCTTCCACCACTTCTTCCACGCTAATGGCGCGCAAACATGCCACTTCAAATGGGCACGGAAACTGTTTTCCGTCAAAAGGGGTGAGGCATGGGGAGCAAGGAAGGTTTTTGTAAAGGCATCTGTGGCGCTCCCCCAAAGGGGCATAGTGGGCAGGCGTTTCAGGACCAAACAATGCCACGCACGGTGTTCCCATCGCTGCTGCCACATGCATAGGACCGCTATCGTTGGTGATGAGCGCCACCGCTCGCTCCAATACGAAGCAAAGTTCGTCCGCATTCAACTGCCCAGCCAGGTTATGAACACGGGGATGAGGGGAAAGGTCGCCTAAGACGCTCGCCACATAAGGACGCTCCCTTGCGCTGCCAATGACGATGAAATGCATTGATGGGAAAAGCGTCAAGAGGCGCTCAAGGAGGGAGCGGAAGCGCTCCGGCATCCAACGGCGCTGCAACGCCAGTTCGCCCGCATTGGGGTTGACAACGATGTACGGGTGCGGGAATGAACGCAATTCGCTGCGAACCCTTTGAGGTTCGTAGCGCAAAGGCAACAAGGACGGAAGTGGTTCAACGGCAACACCAAAACTCCACAACAACCCTGCGAACAGTTCGGAAGTGTGCCGAGGTGTGACGGGCAAGTAATGGGTGAGCAACCGACCACGCGGTGATTGAGCGTGGTGGAATCCAACCCGAATAGGTGCTCTAGAAAGCCACGCCATCAGCGCCGAAGTGTTGCTGAAAAACTCCAAGTCCAAAAAAGCGTCAGGACGCCAACTTCGCAGCGAATGGAGGAAGCGAGGAAAGGACCTTAAGGCAGAGGAGAGCGACCCAATGTCCCAAGCAAACACGCGGTCAACAGGCAACATTCGCGCCCAATCGGCAAGGCTTTGTGCCGTCACCATCGCCAACTCGGCTTGAGGGCAGTAGCGGCGCAGCAGTTGAAGGAGTGGTACCGATAACACAAGGCTCCCAATGCCCACATACTTGGCAACGGCGACTTTTCGCCATTCAGAGGGCGGAAGCACTCGCGCAGGGCGAGAAGTCACCATCCCCGCTGCCCGACACAGCCATCCGCCAAAGGTTTGGTCTAACCGATAAAACTGCCGCAAATCCATGCCAACTTGCCCCCGTCGCCTCGCTGGAGCGCAAGCGAGAGCGCTTGCGCCACATGGCAGTGGGTCTTTTATCTTTTGCCCACCCCGATTTGCCTTCACTTCACCGACGCATAGAGCGGGTTGAGGAACTCACTCAAGTTCACGACACAGCCGACATTCAATGCCAGCAAAATAGTTAAGACCGCTAAGACGAGGGCAGAACGAAAACGGGATGGGACAAGTCCAAAAAGTCCTTGCCAAAACAGGAAGGCAAAAGCGCCGATGGAGGGAAGCAAATAGCGACCACCTTCATAGCCGCCGGGGTGAGTGAACAGGGTATAGTGCCAGAGGGCGAGAAGAAGCAAACCGAAGGCAGCGACCAAAAACGCACCAGCCGTGTGGAGAGATGTCCACTCCCACTCGCGCCACCATTGTCCTGTCCGAATAAGCCAACCCACAAAGGCAGCTAAGGTCAATAGCAACAACAGCCACCAAAGAAGTTCGGTGAACGGATAAGCGGCTTCCTTTGGGGTGCTAAATTTTTGCCGCCACGCTGCAATGTGTTCGGGCTTGAGGAGGAACCAATCAACCTGTCCCCACAAACTTCGGACGACACCCGTAAGGAAGCGCCCTGTCAACCGTCCCGCATCGGCGGAAAACAACTCCATCGGGGAGTGAAGCAACAACTCGGGGTTCTCCGTCCACTTGACAATCGGCATGATGCGCCCGTAGAGGGCATAGAAGCGGACATACCACCAACCGCATAGCAATGCGGGTGTGAGCAACGCAATGACGATGACCTTAAAGCGCTGGGCGGGGTTGACCTGTCGGGCAATTAACCAAGTTACCGCCAGCAGTAAGGGAAGCCACGAAAGCGCTGAGGCTTTCGCCAATCCCAGCAAACCGAAGAGGGTGCCCACCCGTACTGCATCGGAAAGGGAGGCATCAGGCGAGAGGACTTGCCGCACCAACAGCCACAGAAAAAGATGCCCCAGCAAGATGGTCACTGCGTCGTTGTTCATCACGGCGCTCAAAAGCAAAAAGTGCGGCAGCCACGCCACAAAACCGACAACTCCAAGAAGCCACCAGAAATCGCAGGAAAAGGCGAGAGCAATCCGAGCGACGAAGAGCAGCGTGCCTAATGCCATCAGGAGCGAACAGGTCCGCAAGACACGCTGAACGAAATGACTGCGGGAAGGCGGGAGCGGCTCAAAGGGCGTTTGCGCTGCAAGGGGGTGGTCAATCCGCCGTCCTGCCAGTAGCCCATAAACAGGCGAAAGGAGGACATAGTAAAGGGGCGGATGAATGCCGATGGCATGGGGCGGACGCGGATCTATGTGGCAGTAGTAGGGATGGCTCGGGTCACCCAATCGGGGCAGTGCCTTGTAAAGGATAAGGTGCTGGATGTAGCCATAGTGGCGAGGTTCATCGGGACCGTAGCCGAGGGGAATGAGCCACTGGTAAAGGAATGCGAAGACGATGTGTCCCGCCAACACAAGGCTCAAGCCTACAACTTCGGTTGTTGTCAATGTCCAAGTTTTCACGCCAACCACCGCAAAAGAAAAGTTGCCAAGCCCAGCAAAATGGTGACGCCGACGACATCTTGAAAGGCGGTTTCAAAAGGACCGGCTGTCAGGGCGGGGTCAAAGCCAAGGCGTTTGGAAATCATCGGGATAACAGTGCCCACAAATCCCGATAGGTTGATAGCGATGAACATGGAGAAGCCAACGACGAAACCGAACACAGGGTCAAACCAAGTGCCGCGCTCCGCCATCTTTTGTAGTCCGTGCCAAAAGCCACCAACGACAAAAATGAGCGAGCCCAAAATCGCACCGAGGATAAGGGTGGTTTGAAGTTGCCGCCAGGCAGGACGCCACCAATCGCGCAAAGTGATGTGCCCCGTTGCCAGTCCCCGCACGACGATGGTTGCCGATTGCAATCCCGTATTGCCCGAAATCGCTTGGATGACAGGCATAAAAGACGCCAGCAAAATGACTTTGCTAAGGGTCTTGTCAAACCGGTGGATGACGAAACCTGCAATTAACTCAATGAGCACCGTGGCAAGCAGCCATGGCAGTCGCAGTTTGGCAATTTCGGCAGGGGTCTTCCGCTCCAACTCCGCCGCATCAGAACCGACCATGCGGAAGTAGTCTTCCGTCAACTCTTCCTGCAATACATCCATCACATCGTCCACCGTGATGACGCCAATGAGGCGGTAGCTATGGTCTACAACGGGAAGCGCCAAAAGGTCATAACGGGCAAACATGTGGGCAACTTCTTCTTGGTCGGTTTCTGGGAAGACAAAGATGACGCCATGCGTCATGATGTCGCGAACAAGGGTGTTGGGCGGCGAGGTGAGCAAGCGGCGCAAGTTCAACACGCCCTTTAGCACGCCTGCCTCGTCCACAACATAGACATAGAAGATGCTTTCAGCATCAGCGCGCTCTCGCAGCACTTCCAATACTTGCTCTGCAGTCATGTCTTCCTTGACAGCGATGAAGTCGGGGGACATAATGCCGCCAGCAGTATCGGGGGGATACTTGAGCAACTCCCGAACTTCGTTGGCTTCATCGGGTTCCATCAGTTTGAGCACTTGCTCCTGCTGTTCGGGCTCCAACATGCCGACGATGTCGGCGCTTTCGTCGGGGGGCAAAATTTCCAGTAAATCGGAAAGACGCTCCGGTTCGGTCGTGCGGATAAGGTGGCGTTCGGTCGCTTCGTCCGCTTCGTCCAAAACCTCCGCTGCCGCTTCCGTATCCAACAACCGAAACACTTGCTCCTTCTCACGGTCGTGTAGGAACCGCAGTGCTAAGGCGATATCCGCTGGGTGAAATTGCTCTAAAAACTGCCGCAACCCTTCCGTTTGGCGGGAGGCAAGGAAGCGGCGGATTTCATGCACCACTTGTGTGACTTCCTCGCGAGGGTGGAGTAACTTCCGCTTCGTCAGAAATCGCTCCTTGAAGGTTGTGGTGAAGCGGTCAATCTGCTTCCGCAAGCGCATGGCAGGTCACTCCCTTCTTTTGTTGGCGTGAAAAGTGTGCAACAAGGAAGCGGGGATGTTAAGAGGACGGGGCGGAGAAAATCACGACACGGCATCCTTCCCTTGCCCCAAGTCTTGGGTTTGACACCCTTTCGCGATCACCACCGACACCGTGCCCTCGCTTACTCCCCCGAGGGCACATGCATCGGCATCACAAGATAGAGCCACCGCTCGTCCGTAACAGGTCTGAAGAGAGCGGCTTGAGTTGGCTCCTGAAAATTTGCCTCCACTTCCCCTGCCCTTACCGCACTCAAAAACTCCATCAGGTAAGCATGCTGGAAGGCGATCATGTAAGGCTTTTGAGCGACCGAAAGCCTCTCAACTTTCAGCGTCTCCTTCCCCACTTCCTCGTAACTGCCCATCTCCATGTCCACCGCCACCAACTCCATCGCCGAAGTTTCCAGAGGAAAGCGCAAAAGGAGCCGCAACGGCTGCCTTTTCCCGCTTGGCCGAAACACCATCATGCGCCGAAGCGCCGGCAAAATCTCCTCCACACGAAACTTCACCTGAAACAGAAACTGGGACGGAATGACCCGACGGTAATTGGCATAGGTCCCCGCTAACGCCGTGATCAAAAGCCGCCACCCTGACGCCGAAAACTCCACCAGTGTGCTGTCCTCACTGATCCGCCACTGAAGGTCCGCCGCCCTGTCGGCAAGAGAAAGAAGGACTTTCAACGCAGATGTCGGTAAGGTCACATTCACCTTCGGAAACCCCTCACCCTCCAGCCGATAAAGGGCTAATCGGTGCGTGTCCGTTGCCACCACATCCAACCACACATCCCCCTCCTCCTTGCGAAAGTGAACGCCCGTAAAGACGCCCATGGTCGGGTCCGAAGACGCCGCAAACATCACCTTCCGAAGCGCTTCCGCCAAACGACGCCCGCTCAACAAAACAGGGTCGGAAAAAGTCACTTCCTGCGGCGGTAGGGGAAACTCGTCCGCCGGTAACACGGGCAGTTTGTATTCACCACCATCAAACCGGACCGCCATCCTTCCTGCCATCTCTAACTCCGCTGGCGCTTCCAATTCCACCGACGCGGCGGTCAGCGATGTGACCAGCGACCGCCACTCCCGCCCCGAAACCGCAATCTGACCTTCCTCTTCTACCTCCGCCGCCACCGTCCATTCCAGCCACATCGTCAGGTTCGTCCCCGCCATGCGCAATGTGTCACCCCTCGCATCTAACAGGATGTACGAAAGGATGGGAAGGGTTGTTCTCGCCGAAGTGGTGGCGGCGGCCAGAAAGCGCGCCGCTTGCTCCAACGCGGCCCCCGAGACCGTGCACCGCATCGTCACTTTCCCCTCCTTGCCCTCCAAAATGACTTTGACAGGATGGAAGACCACCTCTCTGTCCGGTTGCAGGTTTCTCTTCCGTTCTGGCAGAACGGCTAGGCCTTGCCTTACGCCTTTTTCGCTGGAAGCGCAAAACAAGTATGCAGCAACAGCAGAGTGATGTGCAGGGTGGCAAAATTGCGGTGGATTTGGAACTCGTAGAGAGGGGGGGAGCGAAAGTGCGCCGACGGGCTTTCACCTTGGTGGAGTTGCTAGTCGTCTTGGCGGTCATCGCGGCTCTTGCGGGGTTGCTCTTCCCCGTGTTTTCGGCGGTGCGCGAAAAGGGACGGCAAACCCAGTGCCTTTCCAACTTACACCAAATTGGACGCGCCTTCACCCTTTACGCCGATGACCACGACGAAACTTATCCCTATCGTCCAACGGACTTGACAGGTCATCCGGGTGGGGCGGGGGTCAGTCCGACGGGTGGTTGGCCGCCTCTTATCATCCCGCCGTGGACAGCCCAAGGAGAAGCCTACTTGCGCAACCGTCAAGTCTTCCCCTGTCCTTCAACGCGCCGGGATTGGAGTTGGCCGTTGTGGGCGGGACGATGGGGCGTGCTCGGCGCCAATGGACCTTGGCTTGCGCCTTGTGGGTATCGCGGCTATGGCTCTGCTGTTGGGCATCCTGAATGGGATGTCTTTGTCAGTTACGGCTACAACGAAGCCGTCTCCAACAACTTCGGCAACTACACCACCTTGGCAGCAATTCGCTTCCCTGCCGAATTTGGGTTGCTGGCGGATAGCGAAGTGGTATGGTTTACCCCTTTCGGAATTGGCACTCCTTGGGGACTTTCACCTTCCGGGTTAGTCTTGCGCATTGCTTTCGCCGAACAATTCCCACCTCCCGACGAGTCCGACCCAAAAGCAGAACAAGCAACCCGCCATGCTACAGGCAGCCACATGATCTTTGCGGATGGTCATGGGAAATGGCAGCGATGGTCACAAGTTCGGTGTCGCCGCTTCGGCGGGGCGTGGCGGTTTCATCCTGACGACGAACGCTGAGACACTCCGACGAAATTAGGATGGTCGGGTTTCTGTCCGACCGATCAGTTTTCCTTCCGACCCGAGGTCGGCGGCAGCGAAAGCCTGCTGGTCATTGTCAAACCTGCTTTCGCAGGCTTCGTCTTTGTAGACCCCGACTTTAGTCGGGGGCACCCTACATCAGCGGAGGCTTTTTCCTTCTCGGCTTTCGGCACTGGAGGGGAGCACATAGTGGGGCAGCAACCGAATGGGGTCGTCTGGGAATGGATTTTGCTGCCACCGTTGCCATGCTCGTTGCGCCACGAAGCGAGCGGAAGGATGAACAGGTGTCAAGGATAAGGCTACCCGCTTTTCCCGACGCAGTTTGGCTAAAAGCGAGGAGGCTGAAGGTGGCAACACGCCCACGAGGGTGAGGCACTCCTCTGGTCGCTCCTTTAAAGAAGCCAACAGCTGAGCAAACTCTTCCGCTCGCTCTTCCCGCTCTTGTCGGAGAGTCCCGCCACAGATCCGAAAGAGGGCGGAGTAAACTTCGGTGGGGCGAGATGGTCGTGAAGGGTAAAGGGTCGCCAAAAGGTCGCCTTCGTAGGTGGTTGCTGCTAATGCCAGCGCTTCCATCGTCCGCACGCCTAATAACGGTTTGTCCAGCGCCATCGCCAACCCTTTCGCAAACGCCAACCCCACTCGCACGCTGGTGAAAGACCCCGGTCCTAACGAGACAGCAATCAGGTCAATGGCTTTAAAGTCTACCTTTGCGTGAGTCAGCGCAGATTGAACGAAAGCGGGCAGATACTGGGTGAGAGTTTGGTAGGCGTGAACTTGCAACTCGCAACGAAGTTGTTGGGGCTCGCTGTCCCAAAGGGCAACGCTGGCAATTTCCCCGGTGGTTTCCAGCGCCAAAATCAGCATTGTCCCTCGCTCCTTTGGGCAAGGAAGGCTTCAAGCAACTTCTCGTAACGCTGCCCTCTCGGTTGAAAATGGAGTTGTCGCCCTTCTCGGGTGTGGCGAAAAAAGATGTCAAGGCGTTCCTTGGGCAAAGCATCGTCAATCAAATCCGCCCACTCCACCACGACGACCCCACCCCGTTCCATGTACTCCCAAAGCCCAATCTGCTGCTGCACCTCCTCCGCTGAAAGGTTCTGAAGCCGATAGGCGTCTACATGGAATAGGGGCAGTCGTCCCGCATATTCGCGCACAAGGGTGAAGGTGGGGCTGATGATAAGCAGCGAGATGCCCAAGCCTTCCGCCAACCCTTGCACGAAGGTGGTTTTCCCACTCCCCAATTCACCTATCAGGCAAATCACTTCGCCACCTTGCAACAATTGCGCTAATTGTCGCCCCAGAGATTTCGTTTCCGCTTCGCTGTTCGTTGCTACTAACCATTCCATTGCCCGCTCACCAACAAACCATTTTTGCCCTTACGGCTTTCAGGATGCAGGGAGCGCATTCGGAGGAAGAAGTTGGCGTAAACGGTGGGAGAGATTTTTCCCTTGACAATGCTTCTACAGCAATGTGACCTGACCGTCCCCCGCCATCGCCACCTCTCCATCTCGCCAAACCGCCACGAAGGTCGTATGATGCATCGGGGCCATGGGACCTCAACCTTTAAGGGCAATGCCTTTGCAAGTTCGCTATCGCAAAAGTGTAGCGCCTAGGTCCCCCCGACGCCCGTAAAGTTTTGCCTGATCGTTTGTGGTGGCTGCTTATAAGTTCAATGACCACTATCGCGGAGGACGGCGCACAGGCACTTGAGGGCTCCCCCCTTGCCCTCCACCCCTTGGAGCGGGTGCTTGAAGTTGCATCTCAGGTGGCTCCACCGCTGCCCCTGGCGGTTTCTGCTCCCCCGTGGTGGACTGCCGGCACCCAACTAACCCCAAAACGATGACACCTACCAAGATAACATTCAACAGCCGAACCATGTCCTCTCGCCTCCTTCATTGTGGACTACCCTCTCCCAGCATCGGATGAAGCCAATAGTAGACGAGATTGTTATTAGGCCCAGGCCAAACCCACGCACTGCCATTAGGGGACTCAGGTGTTCCAGGTTCTGACCTCCAGAAACTATTGGTAGATCCAGCTTTCGCCCATTTAACATGCCCGTCGGCGTAAGCGTAGTTTTCTCCGCTAAGGTGGGGACAACGATAATTTCTTCGCCGCCACGAGCCCCATCCGATGTAGCGCCTCATGTCCGTGACGTACGGATTGAAAGGATATCCGGGCGGGTTGGCAGCTGCGTTAAAGATGACAGGTTGATTCCCTGTGCCCCAACGCAAGGAGACAGCCCATGGTTCAATCAGCATCATGACCCGAGCAGGGGCAATGACTTGGGCTTGGGAAAGGTTCCCTAAGCAAACATTGATCGTGTAGGCGAACCGATATTCTGGCTTTCCCCTCATCGGGAACTGCATCAGGTACTGTTCAACCCCGATGTCGTAAGGTGGGCTGGAAGGGCACTCATGAACTTGGGCATTCCGCAGGTAGGGGAAAGTGGTATTGATCCAAAAGGCTGGGTCGTAAGGGTCATCGCCATCTAGCTCGGGAGGCAGGAAGTAAAAGTATCCCCGCGCCATGAATTGAGGCACTTCCCCGTTAGGGTAGAGTTCGTCAAAGTCTTGGCTGTATTGCAAGATGGCAAGGCTAATGTTGCGGAAATTGTTGAGGCAGGAAGATTGTCGGGCTTTCTCACGAGCCTGACTGAACACAGGGAACAAAATCGCCGCCAGAATGGCGATAATCGCGATCACGACCAACAACTCAATAAGCGTGAAGCCGCGACCGCGCCATCGCCAGGTAAGACTACGCGGTGCCAAGGTTTGCTTCACCACAACGCCGCGCTTTGCCTTCATTGTGCCTCGCCTCCTTGCAGAGATTTTTTCTGCCGCCTGACTGGCGGCGTTTCTAATTTTATAGCGGACGCCCCCCCTGTCAAGAGTGTTGACACCCCTAAGCAAGCGCTTCAAAATGCTTGCTGAACTACAAATCCGCAAGTGAGGGAGGTGTTTGGGATGACGATGGTCACTTCTACGGTGGAGGCGCTTTTGGCGCAGGAGTTCGGCACAGGAAGTTGACAGGAATCCTTTGCCCTCCTTTCTGTCACGCGTTTCCCCAGTGACCTTCTGCAAGGCTTCGCGAACTCCTTCCACAATGCCCGTCAACACGACCAACACTTTGAAGCCTTCGTCCCGCAATGGCTCCAAGTAGTCTCGTAGCAGGTGCTGAATTTTCTGGACGGACTTCAGTAGGGCGCTTGAACCCGCGTAAGGCTTCATCGTCGCGAAGTCGGCGTAAACGGGTGGGAGAGATTTTTCCCTTGACAATGATTCTACAGCCTTACTTCGGTACTAACTTGATGCACTGCAAATTCATCACCGCCAAACCCGGCTTCTTGGTTGGTCGGACGGAAAGGGTGTAGCGTCCAGCGGAAAGGGTAACGGTGCCTAAGGTCTCCGTCACAAAGTTCGTCCACGAGCCAGTCTCTTTCACCGTCCCCGTCAACTTTTGTCCCGCTACCTCTACGACGAATTCGCTACCGCCAGAACCTTTATCGCAAGCATAGGTGATGTCCGCTCGGAAAATGCCACCTTGCTCTATTACGAACTCCCACGAAACCCAATCGTTGGCATCCGTCCAATAGCCGATGTTGTCCTTGCCGTGACCATATTCGTAGCGGGCTGTTTTGCCGTGAACTTCCGAGAAGCGAGCGTGTAAGTCCACACTGCCGTCCTTCGCTTGTCGGATGTGCCACTCCACTTCCAGAGCCCCTTCCAGTTCCAGCACGACAACGGTATCGTAGGGGTCGGGGATAAGAGGCGGCAAGTCCAAAGTCAAAGTCAAGCCCTCTTGGCGGAAAGGAATGGGCGTGTTGTCGCGTAGAAGATACACACGCCGCACGCGGGTTTTCAAACCGTGCCATTCCACCGGTTCGGGCAAGTAGTCAAACAAGTGAACGAACAACCGATTGCCCTTGACGGTGCAGCCACCTATGGGTGGTTGGTGGACGGGGAACGGAGATGGGTCGGTGCCGTAAATTGCCTCGCCGTTTTGCTGCAACCACGCCCCCATTTGTCGCAACCGCACCACTTGCTCGTGGGGGATTTTCCCGTTCGCCATCGGTCCGACATTGAGCAAAAAGTTGCCGCCTTTGCTCACGATGTCCACCAGCGTTTGGATAAGTTGGCGAACGGACTTGTAGTTGAAATCGTCCTTTCGGTAGCCCCAAGTGTCATTCATGGTCATACAAGTTTCCCACAAGCGACGCTCCTTCCCGATGCGAGGTGGAGCGGCAGGCACATATTGTTCAGGTGTGTCGTAATCTGCAGGCAAGCCTGTGCGGTTGTTGATGACGGCGTTGGGCAAAATGCTCCAAATCATCTTGAGCAACTCTTCAGCACGCCACTCATGTGGTGGGTGCTCCCAACCGCCATCAAACCAAATGCCATCAGGGCGATACTTCTCGCATAACTCCCGAATTTGCCCGAACATGTAGTCAAGGTAGCGGTTGAAGTCTCTTTGGTGACCAGAGGGGTCTTGAACCCACTTGGGGCGCGGGACATAGTGCGGGTGATGCCAATCCAACAGCGAGTAGTAAAACTGGATGCGGATGCCATGTCGCCGGCAAGCGTCCACTAACTCGCCAATAATGTCCCGCTTGAAAGGTGTGCTCATAATGTCGTAGTCTGTCAAGGCACTGTCAAACAGGCAAAAGCCATCGTGGTGCTTGGTCGTGATCGTGATGTAGCGCATCCCTGCCTCCTTTGCTAACTGAACCCACTCATCAGCGTTAAACTCCGTTGGGTTGAATTGCGAGACGAGTTGCTCATATTCGGGGATGGGAATTTGGGCGTTGTGCATGATCCATTCGCCGATACCAGGGATGCGTTTGCCTTTCCATTCGCCTGCAGGGATGGCATAAAGCCCCCAATGGATGAACATCCCGAACTTCGCCTCTCGCCAC
>Ga0209993_10089_pt1 | contig 13716 bp, 10 predicted proteins | sample Antgeofumaro1A2A_FD_188082 | JGI IMG/M metagenome (GOLD analysis project Ga0209993, IMG submission 188082) | Geothermal fumarole subsurface microbial communities from Mt. Erebus, Antarctica - 1A2A (SPAdes) (version 2) | ecosystem: Environmental > Terrestrial > Volcanic > Fumaroles | place...
CTCCTTGCTGATGAGCCAGAGAAGGAAGTCAGTCGTTGACTTCAAGCCCAAAGTGGAGTAAGGGCGGATGAGCAGGTGTCGGTCAAAGGTGTGGAGGATGTCCAAAAACTCCCGCTTGCCTTCTTCCCGCTCCTCGTCCGCAAGCTGCCACCACTCAGGGCGCACCTTGTAAAACTGGTAGCAAAACACCAAGCGTTCCGTGCTTTTGTGGATATTGCGGGGCAATTGCGGTCGCGGCAATGGGCTTGCCATCTCGGCGTATGTCAGCCATTTCGGCTTCGTTTCCACCATCGCAGCGACACCTCCGTCCATTCATTTTGCAATGCCGCTTTCTGGAAGGGTTGATGCGGCTCAAACTCAAATATCAAGGCACCAGTTGCATCAGCCATTGCAAAACTGTTTTGCCTACGATGGCGAGGGTTTGCGGGCTGCATTTATCGGGCGTGTCTTGGAGGGTGTGCCAGTAGGGGTAGTCAAAGTCAATGATGTTGGCAGTTGGGATTTGGGCGATTTCGTTCAAAGGCACATGGTCATCCAACACCGCAATAGTGGGTGGTCGGAAGAAATAGCGCTGATAGCCCAACTGGCTTGCTGCTTGCAGTAACCCTGTCACCACTTGCAGGGCATAGGTGCGTGAATACCGTTCGTCATTACTGGCGAAATCCTTGTCGCCCACCATGTCCAGCAGGACACCCATTCCTGCCTTCAGGTTCACATCACCGACGGTCAAGTTTCGGGCAAAGTATTTGCTGCCGAAAAACATCCCCCCATCTTCCACATCGCCCAAATCTTCTCCGTCAAAGAACACCAACACGACCGTTTGGGGCGGTCGGTAGGTTTTAAGCACACGAGCGATTTCCAACAAAACCGCCACCCCCGATGCGCCGTCGTTGGCGCCTAGAATGGGTTGATTGCGGTTGGCGGGATTGGGGTCTTGGTCGGCGACAGGACGCGTGTCGTAGTGAGCGCAGAGAAGAACTTTCCGTTCGCTCTTGCCTTTGATAATGCCGATGATGTTTGCCATTCGGTAACGTTTGCTACGATAGGTGACTTCAAACTCTTGCCGCAACACTTGCGCCCCTGCTTCCTGCAATTTTTGGGCGATAAGTTGTTGGGCTTGACGGCTGCCTTCCGTGTCAGGAACGCGAGGACCAGGAGCAACTTGTTGCACTAACAGGTCAAAGGCTCGCTGTCCGTCAAAGGCTTTTACTGCTCCGGCAATGGGCGATGGGTTGACGCTGATAGAGACGGAATTGCTGCATCCCTTCCAAAGGAGGGCGAAGGAGAGGACGAAAGCCGCAAAAAGGAGGCTGGTCCACCGCCACTTGGCTCCCCGAATTCGTGCTGTTGTATTGCGCTGAAATTGCCAGTGCTTCCGCATTTGGCTGTCAGGGAAGGGCTCTTTCGCGCTTTGGTGTCGGCTTCCCCCTTCCCTGTGACACCTCCTTCCATCGTTTTCGGCAAGACTTTCACGACGAGCGAAGGATGCGGACAGCGTTTTTACCCAAGAGGTTGACGAGTTGTTGATAGAACTCGCGGCTCAAACGCACTTTCACTGGCAGAAGGCGAACCTTGACAGCATCGCCATTTTGAATCAGCACTTCTACTGGCGTGGTGCCGGGAGAGCGGGTGAGGAGTTCTCGGAGGCGCTTTGCTGTTGCTTGCGGTAAGCGAGGGGGCAGAATCAGTTGCAACCGCTCCCCAAAAGCACTTTCATGCTCGTTAGGCTTTGAAGGGACAGCGACCGGCGGGGTATTGGATGATTTCACTTTGGAGTCGGAAAGTGCCCGCTCAGTGCGCAAACGGGACGGGAGGGGAAGATGTTGTTCACTTTCGTCAAGGGGTGGGGACATGGGGACATCGTCTAAGGTGAAGCGCTCAACCCGGCGAGGGAGGAGGCGGATGACGAGCGAAGGCTCTTCTTCCACCCCCTCGTCGTCATCACGACCATTGGGGCGGCTATGTTCTTCTTGGCGCACAATGCCTTCCACCCAAACGAGGCTATCTTTCTCCAGTAAGTGGGCGAAGGCGTGGTAAGTATCGCCACTGAGCACCACTTCCGTTGTCGCTCCAGAGTGGTCTTGGAGGGTGGCAAAGAGCAAGGGGCGTCCATGTTTGTCTACGGTGGGGCGAGAGTGAATGACCATGCCCCAGACCCGAACGAGAGCGCCGGGGGCAACTTCCGCCAACTCGTCCAGACGGTGGGTAATCCGATGGGCAACGATGCGATAGCCGGCTTGCAGGGGATTAGCAGAAAGGAAGACACCCAGCAACTCTCGCTCCCACTCCAACTTCTCTCGCAAAGGCACATCGGAAACGGAGGGGAGAAGCCGCAACACGGCAGTTGTGGTGACTTCTTCTCCGAAAAAGAGGGCGGCTTGCCCCGAGGCAGGAAGCCTGCTCTTTCCTGCCTGTTCCCAAAGCATCTCCAATGCCTGTAAGAGTTGGTTGCGGTTGGGATGCAGGCGGTCAAAAGCGCCTACTTTGATGAGACTTTCCACCACTGCCCGAGTCACTGACCGATGGGGTCGGAGGCGCCGCAGGAAGTCCACAATGTCCCGAAACGGTCCCCCTTCCTCGCGCGCTCGCAAAATGGCTTCTACCGCATTGTCGCCCACATTCTTGATGGCACCCAACCCGAACCGAATAGCCCGCTGCCCCTTCACTTCCTCAATGGTGAAGTCTTGACGGCTCAAATTGATATCGGGCGGGAGCAAAGGGATATTCATGCGGCGACACTCTTCCACGCCCACGATGACCTTCTCTTTAACCCCTCGGTTGGCGGAAAGGAAGGCAGCCATGTATTGAACAGGGTAGTTGGCTTTCAGGTAAGCCGTCTGATAGGCGACCAACGCATAAGCGGCGCTGTGGGACTTATTGAAGGCATACTGGGCGAAGGAGGACATTCGTTCCCAAATTTGCTCGGCGATTTCGCGAGGGATGCCGTTCTTGGCGGCTCCTTCAATGAACAGAGGACGCATTTCTTCCATCAAGTCCGCTTTCTTCTTGCTCATCGCCCGCATCAGGATTTCCGCTTGCGGCATTGTGAAGCCTGCCAATTCGTTAGCGATGCGCATGACCTGTTCCTGGTACAGCATCACCCCAAAGGTGTCGCGCAGGATCGGCTCCAATTTCGGGTGCAGATACTCAATGGGTTCTCCATGACGGCGGCGGACAAAGATAGGGATGTCTTCCATCGGTCCGGGGCGATAGAGGGCAACGAGGGGGACAAGGTGCTCAAAGCGGTCGGGACGCAACTCCCGCAGCAATTTGCGCCAACCCGTCTTCTCCATCTGGAAAACCCCAACGGTGTGCCCTTCGCTCAGCATAGCGTAAGTCTTCGGGTCGTCTAACGGCAACTTGTTGAGGTCAATCTCCACGCCTTCTGTCTCCTTGACGAGTTCAATGGTTCGTCCGATGATGGTGGAGTTGCGCAAACCAAGAAAGTCCATCTTGACCAGACCTGCTTTTTCCACCGATACCCCATCATACTGGGTGATGACGCCGCCGTCATGTCCCCGTTGGAGCGGCACCAGTTCAATCAGGGGACGGCTCCCAATGACTACTCCGCAAGGGTGGGTGGAAGCGTGACGGGCTAACCCTTCAATGGCTTTCGCCGTGTCCAGCCACCGTCGGATTTCTTCATCGGTCTCGTAAAGTTGTCGCAACTCTAGCGAATATTCCAGCGCTTCTTCAAGGCTCATCTTCGCTGGGATAAGTTTTGCCACGCGGTCAACAAGGGTGGGCTCCATTTTGAGCACGCGCCCACTGTCGCGCACCGCCGCTCGGGCTTGCAAGGTCCCGAAGGTGACAATTTGCGCCACATGGTCTTCGCCATACTTGCGTCGCACATACTCAATGATTTCTTCGCGGCGGTTGTCGGGGAAGTCCAAGTCAATATCGGGCGAACTTTGCCGCTCGGGGTTGAGGAAGCGCTCAAACATCAAACCATACTTGAGCGGGTCAATGTTCGTGATGCCCAGCACATAACTGACCATACACCCCGCAGCACTCCCGCGCCCTGGTCCGACCAAGATGCCTTGCAAGCGCGCATAGTGCACGATGTCCCACACAATCAAAAAGTAGCCGGCGTAACCTTTTTGACAGATGACCTGCAACTCGTAATCTAACCGTCGCTTTACTTCCTCCGAGGGGTCGGGATAACGCAACGGCAACCGCTCATAGCACAACTTGCGCAGAAACTCCTCAGGTCTCATCCCGCCCGGCACTTCATAGTGGGGCATTTTCGGTTCGCCTAATTGTAAGCGGCAATTGCACCGCTGTGCAATTTCCACCGTCCGCGCCAGAGCATCCAATTGGTCAGGAAAGAGGGCACGCATCTCTTCTTCCGACTTGAGGTAGAACTCGTGACTTTTAAAGCGGAAGCGGTCTTCTTCCTCAACAGACTTTGCCCCCGTATTGATGGCTAAGAGGACATCCTGCGCTTGCCAATCTTCCGCGCGGACATAGTGGACATCGTTGGTGACGATGAGTGGGATGCCCAACTTTTTGCTCATTGCGATGAGGGCTTCGTTGACCTGCCGCTGTTCAGGGATGCCGTGATCTTGCAACTCCAAGAAGAAGTTATCGGGACCGAAAATCTCGCGGAATTCCCACGCCAACTGCTCCGCCGCTGCCATCTCGTCGCGCAAAATGGCGCGGCAGATGGGACTGGCAAGGCAGGCACTTGTCGCAATCAACCCTTCGTGATACTCCGCCAGCAACTCTTTGTCAGCACGCGGTTTGTAATAAAAGCCCTCCAGGTGGGCTTTGCTGACGATTTTGATGAGGTTGTGGTAGCCAACTTCATTCTCGCACAGCAACAGCAGGTGGTGCGCTTCAGCATGTTGGCGCGAACCTCGGTCAAAGCGGCTCTTGGTCGTGTAGTAAATCTCACAGCCCAAAATGGGTTTGATGCCGGCTTCCATGCAGGCTTCGTAGAATTCAATGAGGCCATACATGACGCCGTGATCGGTCAGAGCGAGGGCAGGCATCTCCAGTTCGCTGGCTCGCTTGACCAAATCTTTGATGCGACCGGCGCCATCCAAGAGGCTGTATTCGGAGTGCACATGCAAGTGCACAAACCCAGCCACCGTGACAACCCCCCTCACAAGGAAGCGGCACTTTGTTGGTTGCTCACTCTGCGAGCGACCACCGCACCCACAATTATAGGGCGACGCAGGGAAAGGAAGGTATGGCAAAACGTGCCTTCCTTCCGCCACTTTGAGGCTTTTTCCCAACAGCCCCTCCACCGACTCACGGTTGGTGACTAAGAGAACGAAGCAGGCTTGAAGCCTGTTCCAGCAGAGGTATGGGGAACGGCTTCCCCACTGCCCCGACGAAATCTGCTCTCGCCTTTTAGTCCCTGAGAGGTTGGGAGCATCAAGCATTTTCAAACGAGTTCCGCTATTGCGCGATAGAATAGGGGTAGCGAGGTGATGATTGATGCGGCAAGTGTTTTACGAACTTGCCGAGCAAATAGCAAAGGGCGTGTCGTGCGCTTTCGGGGAGGTCATCGCCACCAGCGGCTCCACGCCACAGAAGCCGGGGGCGAAAGCCCTCTTTTGGGCAGACGGGCGCTCTTCGGGGACTTTGGGGGGCGGTTGTTTGGAAGCGGAGGCGAGGCGCGTCGCTTTGGAGTGCCTTCGTCAACGAACCCGAACTGTCCTGACTTTACACCTTGACAGTGACTTTGGGTTTGACGATGGGTTGATCTGTGGCGGTACCGCCCGCATTTTCCTTGACGGAAAACCGAACGAGCAAGCCGACTTATGGCAAGCGGTCGCCGACTTCCTTCGGGCACGCCGAAGGGGCGCTTTAGTGACACTCCTTCGCGCTCCCGAACTTCAATGGGTGGGAACTCGCTGGTTAGTGGAGGCGAAAAGCGCTCCTTATTGCCCTGTGGACATGCCCGAACCACCAACCCTTCAAGTGCTCCTTCAAGCCCCTCCTGATGCTCCCCCTCTTCCCGAAATCGCCTTGGACGCCATTGGTAAGGCAGTGGAGCAACGAGAGGAAGCGTTGGTTACCCTTCCCTTCCCCTTTGGGGAAGCCGAATTGTTTATTGAGCCCCTCCTCCCACGCCCTCATCTCATTATCGCAGGGGCAGGACACATTGGGGCTGCCTTAGCCCATCTCGGCGCCCTTTTGGAGTTTGAGGTGACGGTAGTGGATGACCGCCCCAGTTTCGCCAACCAAGAGCGATTGCCCGATGCTGACCATGTGCTGGTAGGTGAGATCGCCTCAACGGTTGCTTCGCAGCCGATGGACAAAGATACCTACCTTGTCATCGTCACGCGAGGACATCGGCACGATGCCGCGGTTTTAAAGGCTGTCATCGCCCGCGTGGACGAGGTCGCTTACATCGGAATGATTGGTAGCCGTCGCAAAATCAAACTCATCTACGACGAATTGCTTGCCCAAGGATTAGCGACGCCTGAGCAACTGGCGAAAGTTCATTCGCCCATCGGCATTGACATTGGAGGCGAGAGCGTGTGGGAGATTGCTGTCAGTATTGCCGCTGAACTCGTTTGGGTGCGCAACAAACAGGAAGGCACCTTGCGTCCCCTTGCCGAGAAAATGCGCCCACTGGTGCTGAGAGCAGACGCACCAGTCGGGACATAGCCTTTATCTCCTTCGCAAGAGCCACCCAACAATTGCTCCCGCCAAGAGCACAAAGGGAAGGTCACCCAAAACAGAGTAGACCGAAAAGGTGCTCAGGAGAGGGACATTCGCCACAAGAACGCGCCGCTCGTTCCATCCTGCCCATCTCACGACCTTGCCCGTTGGGAGCGAAATAAGGCTGATTCCCGTCCCTGCCCCCCGCACAACGGCGCGGCGGAACTCCACCGCCCGCAAAAGAGCAACGCGGGCGTGATGGTAAGGCGCTAAAGTGTTCCCAAACCAACTGTCGTTCGTAAGGATGACGACCAAGTTGACAGGTGGGCTCTGGCGGGAAAAAGTGCGCAGAAGATAGCGCAAGTGGAAGGGAAACAGCGACTCAAAGCAAACGAGTGTAGCAGGCTTGACAATTTTTCCGTCAAGGCGGAGGGAGGGCGGGAAGTTGGGCAAAGTGCCGAAGGTCGTTTCAATGGGGGCATGGGGCAGCCACTTTGCCAACCACGGAAACCGTTCCCGCCACGGCAAGAATTCGCCAAACGGAACCAAGCGAATTTTGTGGACGACATCCGTCCTTTGATGTGCTTTCTGAGGTGCGAGGAAGAAACAAGCGTTAAAACTTTTGCCACCCCACCACTCGCCCGCTCCGACGAGAAGGGCTACACGGTATCGTTCTGTCAACAATTGGATCTCCCTTGCCCCGTAGCCCCATCGCCCGTTTTCCCGCAACCGCCAAGGCAAAGCAGTTTCTGACCAAACGATTAAGCGGGCGCCTTGACGGGCGGCTTGCGCGCTCAAGCGCAAGTGCGTCCACAGGATGGCTTTTAACTCGTCAAAGGAGACATCGGGACGCCAGCGCTCCTTACCGAAATTTCCTTGCACGACTGCTACTCGCAAATGCGGTGTCGCTTGGGAAAGTCGGGTTATTCGCTCCATGTCTACCCACCCGAGGAAGGACAAACCTGCAAGTATGCTGAAGGCTATCGCAAGGTAGCCTCCTTTCCGTTGTTGCCATCCCGCAAGCCAGAGAGCGTTGACAGAAGAAAGGATGCCACCCAATCCAAAACTTCCGACCCATGCAACGGCTTGAAGGAGGGGCAGGAAAGCCACTTGGGAAGAAGCCAAGAGCGCCCAAGGGTAACCAAAAAGGCCCAAACTGCGCAACCACTCCGTCAAAAGCCAACAAGCACCGATGCCAACCGACCGCCATCCGTCTACACCTTGCCGAAGCAAAAGCCATGTCAATGCACCGAACAACACAGCAAACAAACCTTGCCAGAAAAGCAAAACGACGAAAGCGAGGAGCGCCCACACTTTCATAGTGGAAATCGGGATGGTGGCGAAAGGTCCAAGGTCAGTAACGGTTGGCACGAGCCAGTAATTGGCAAGCCCGTGATAAACCCATCCGAAAAGCAGGGACAGAAGGAAGGCGAAGCGACGGTTGGATGTTTGGAGTGCGGTAAGGAAAGGTGTCAAGGCGAACCACGCAACAAAGAAGGTGGCAGGGACGAAAAGGGGTAAGGCAAGCAACCCGGCAGCCGAAAGGGTTAACGCCACCGGTCGCCATGCCGGCGGTGCCAGTGGCGCGATAGCCGTTTCACCCAACCCTCGCGCAGAGACCGAGCGTGGCGGTCGGCGTTTTGCCATTCTTCAAAGCCTCCTGGCAGCAACTCAATGATGCTGAAGGGGAAAAGCATGCCATCCAGCACCAACAATTGCTCTTTGTCCGTCCCCCAAAATTGTGCTCGCTGCACCAAGCCAACGCCCTCAGGGGTGTGCAGGTAGCGGAGTTTGTTTTGGAGGATGACGACCTGCCGCTTAACCCGTTGAAGTTCTACTTCTCCTTTTTGCCGCTGTTGACGGAGGGTAGCATAGAGGCGCACATTGTCCCCCAGCCGTGCCGTCAATCCCACAAGCGAGACAAACCATACCCACACTAACAACCCGTGCCACTGCACTTTCTTCGTCTTCACCATCTCCCTCACTCCCTTTCCCACTCGTGCCTGAGTTAAGGGTGCTTGTCATAATGTCACAGGGAGCAGGGGAGGGCAAGAGGGGCGATTTGCCTGACAGCCAGCGCGCCCATTGCCCTACAATCTTTCCTGTCTGGAACGAAAGGGAAGGTGACCCAAAATGCCGCTGGCGACCGTTGAGGAAGCCTTAGAGGAACTGGGGAAAGGCAACTTCATCATCGTGGTAGACGACGAAGACCGTGAGAATGAGGGCGACTTGGTTATTGCGGCGGAGAAAGTGACGCCCGAAGCCATCAACTTCATGACCAAGCACGGGCGGGGCTTAATTTGCATCGCCATGACGGGGCAACGGTTGGACGAGTTAGAAATCCCCATGCTCCCTGGCGACAATACTTCGCCTTTCGGCTCACCCTTTGCGATGCCAGTGGATGCCCATCCCCGTTTCGGTGTAACGACAGGCATCTCCGCTTACGACCGAGCGATTACGGTCAAAGTGCTCATTGACCCGAACACGAAGCCGAAGGATTTGACCCGACCAGGGCATGTTTTCCCTCTGCGGGCGAAGGAAGGTGGGGTGCTGCGCCGAGCGGGACACACAGAAGCAGCCGTGGACTTGTGCCGCTTGGCAGGACTTTACCCAGCAGCGGTCATCTGCGAAATCTTGCGGGAAGATGGGCAAATGGCTCGCTTGCCTGACTTGGAAAAGTTCGCCGAACAGCACGGCTTCAAAATCATCACCGTTGCTGACATCATCGCCTACCGATTGCAGCACGAACAACTGGTTCGCAAAGTCGCTACCGCCCGCTATCCCACCCCTTTCGGCGAGTTCACCTTGCACGCCTATGAGTCGGTGTTGGACGGAACGGCTTTTTTGGCGTTAGTGATGGGCGAAATTCGTCCCGACGAACCTGTCTTGGTGCGGGTTCATTCGGCTTGCTTGACGGGTGATGCTTTGTTCTCCCTTCGGTGCGATTGTGGCGCACAATTGCGCTCGGCAATGGAGCGAATTGCAGAGGAAGGGAAAGGCGTGTTGCTCTACATCCCCCACCACGAAGGGCGCGGCATCGGCTTGCTGAACAAACTGAAGGCTTACGAATTGCAAGAAAAAGGCTTGGACACGGTGGATGCCAACTTGAAACTGGGACACCCGATGGATGCCCGCGATTACGGGTTGGGAGCACAGGTATTGCGAGATTTAGGCGTTCGGAAAATGCGGCTGATGACCAACAACCCTACCAAGCGTGCTGGGCTGTCTGGCTATGGCTTGGAAATTGTGGAACGAGTTCCATTGGTCGTTAAGCCCCTAACCGATTTCGCTCAGCGCTACTTAGAGACCAAGCGCGAGAAGATGGGACACTTGATTGAGTTGTGACGCCTTCCCCCTGCCCTTCGTCAGGCGAGAGGGTCAAGAATGTGGACGGAGGTCAAGCCTGCCACCAGTTGGGCAAACTTTTCCGCATCGGATTTACTGCCCACGATGCTCCCAAAATGCATGGGGACGACATGGGCGGGTTTGATTCGCTTGACCGCTTCAGCGGCTTCCATTGCGTCCATCACATAAGTGCCGCTGACGGGCAACAAGGCAATATCCACATGCCCCAAAGCGTCCATCTCGGGGATGAGATCGGTATCGCCAGCGTGGTAAATGACTTTGCCCGCCAATGTGATGAGGTAGCCAACGCCGCCGTAACCTTGCGGGTGGAACTGCTGCCGCTCTGGGCGGGTGTTGTAAGCGGGGACAACCTTCACCGTGACCCCTTTCTCCGTCACTTCCTCCCCTGCCTTGACAACCCTCACATTACCTTTCAGTTTGGCGGCAGCATTTTTTGGAGCGAAGATGACCGCATCGGGCTTTGCGATCAGTTGAACGGCGTTTTGGTCGCAGTGGTCAAAGTGGTCGTGGGTGACCAACACCAAGTCCGCTTTCTCGGGGACGGAGCGCAACTCGTAGGGGTCAATCGCCACGACCACTCCTTTCCCCTTCAGCAAGAAGGCATCATGCTTCAACCAAATTACTTCCACTCCGTCAATGATCACTGCCATCATCGGTCACCTCCTGCCAGGGCTCAATAAATCCGCCACTTCCGCTTTAGGAAACCGTCGCGGATTTCCCGCCAATTGCCCAGCACTTCTTCCACGACCTTTCGCACTTGGAAGCGAATTTTTTCAGCGGACACACCCCACACTTCCACGCTCACCATTTGCGGGTTGGTGATGGGCTTTCCAATTTGGCTGACCATGTAGCAGTAGACTTGTCGGAGTTCAGGTACCTGCTCCACGAGGCGTTGGGCAATCAGTTGAGTCATGATGCTGTAAACCTTGCCCACATGACTGACGGGATTTTTCCCCGCAATGGCTTCCAAAGTCATGGGGCGATAGGGGGTGATGAGCCCGCTGGAACGGTTCCCGCGCCCCACTTGTCCGTCATCCCCCGCTTCTGCACTGGTGCCCGTGACAGTGAGGTAAGCCGTCTCTTCCGTGTCTGCCGTGTTGACGGACACTTCCACCTTTCGGCGGGTGATTTGAGGGGCCAACTCTTCCTGAAGGAAACGGGCGACTTCCTGCTTGGCATCTTCGTAAGTGGCTCGGTCAGGGGTGAGGGAAGCAACGAAGGCGGCAGCGACGGTGAGACGGATCGTGTCTCCGCTTCGAACCCCCATCACCTTGATGTCTTCACCCAGTTGCGGGAAGCGGCGCTTGCCTTCGTCGCTGTTGAGAAATTGCTCCACTTGCAAGACCAGCCATTCCAACTCGCTGAGGGGAGCGAAGCCGACAGCGAAGGAAGTGTCGTTGGCAAGGGGGGGACACTCCTCGTCAAGAAAGATGTGCCGTAAATCCAAACTGCCCGGGCGGACGCGAAACCGCACCTTGAGGTGTTCGGGCTGCAGATGCCGGACTTGTTGACAGAGCCACCCCTTAACTCGTTCGCAGAACAACTCGTTCGGGTCAAATTCTTTGCCGTCCCACGCAAGGGTGGCGCGACCGACGATGTCTATCTGGATGGGCACCGTCACTTTCCCGCCACCAAAAGTCACTTCCGAACTGCCTCCGACCAATACTGCCTTGTCCACATTGTGGTGTAGGATGTGTCTGACTTCTTTTCGGTAAAACTCGCACAGAGCGATGGACAACTCTTCGGCAGCGCCATCGCAGAGGGAGTCAGGGTGTCCCCGTCCTTTCCGCTCCACGATTTCCACCGGCATCTCTTCCACCAGCAAGTTGCGCCCATCAACAACCTGAACGACGGTCATGGAGAGCCACCTCCAAACCAAGAAATTTGTTGGCACAAAGTCGGAAGGACGGGCGGAGATACCTTCGGGGCACCGGATGGATTGCCCCACAAGGTCGCCGCTCCGTCCGATGACCCAGTTCGGCGGGGCGCTCCCCGCGCAACGAGAGGAGCGGGACCTTGCGGGCGAAAGACCGCTGCCCCACTCCTCTCATCTTTTGCCCTGCCCTCTCAGGCAGGACTCAACGCCTTTTGGCACCTTACCCTTCGTCATGGGCAGGTTGCCGGGCTTCATCGGGCGCGTTGACCCTCCACCGCTCGTGATGAGAGGGTGGGAGCGCCGTCGCCGCTTCAATTATAGCCCCCCCTCCCCAAAGGTGAGGGGAACGGTCACTTCCTTCTTTCCGATGCATCTCAATTCCAAAAACGCGCCGTTTTTCGGCTTGACGAGGAGCACATCGCCTTCTTGCAACCCCTCAACTGCTCACGACTTCTTTCAATGCCGCCATAGCGGCATCGTAATCGGGTTCGTTAGTCACTTCAGGGACGATTTGCTTGTAGCGGATGACCCCATCCTTGTCAATGACCCAAACTGAGCGAGCCAGCAACTTCAGTTCCTTGATGAGCACCCCGTATTTGAGCCCAAAGTCGCGGTCTTGATAGTCGCTGAGGACTTTGATGCGGTCAATGTTGTTGGCGCCGCACCATCGCCTTTGGGCGAAAGGCAAGTCCACGCTGATGTTGACCACGACAACATCTTCCGAAAGCCCTGCCGCCAACTCGTTGAACTTGCGCCCTTGCGTATCGCAAACGGACGTGTCCAAGGAAGGCGTCACGCTGATGAGCAACACCTTGCCTGCAAAGTTTTGAAGGGTGACAGGGTTGAGGTCAGTATCCACGACCCGAAAGTCGGGGGCTTTTTCACCAACTTGCAAATCGGGACCCAGCAAAGTCAGTGGGTTCCCGCGAAAGGTCACGACCCCTGCGCGCTCTTCCACCATGACAGACCCTCCTTTGGTTGGTCTTTTGTGTGAGAGGCAAAAAGTGCCGCCACAATTATAGCGAGCCAAGGTTACGCCCGACGGAGGGGGCGCGGAATTTGGCAAGGGAGCGACGAACTGACTTCACTGCGAAGGTGTGGCAACTCCAGAAGGTTCCGGGCTACTCAACCCAGCCCGCAATTGCCGCGCCAATTGGCGAACTTGCTGGAACAACTGACCAAAGCGAGCAAAATCGCCCCGTTTGAGGCTCTCTTCCGCTTGTTGCAAAGTGCTCAGAAGCTGCGTTGCCAGTTCTTGCAACTGCGTAGTAGGGGCAAGGATAGGGGGGCTTCCTCCTTTAAGCGCTGGACCTGGCACTTCCTGTCGCCGCATCAAGCGGGAAAGGGCTTTGGGTAAGTTTTCGTCCATCACCACATTCCGCTGGTTAGCGACGATGACCCGCTTTAACTCAGGCAACCGCGTCTCCGTTGCCACCAAAAATAGCGGCTCTACATAGAGCAACGAGCCGTCCATCGGGATGATAAGCAAGTTGCCGCGAATGATATCCGAACCGTGTTGGCGCCACAAGGTTAAGTGCTGCGAAATTTCGGCATCGTTGTCAATGCGCGATTCTACCTGCATCGGACCGAAAATCTGTCGTCCCGGTGGCATCTTCAGTAACAGCAATTCACCCAAGCGAGGTAAATCACAGCGCGCCAACAAGATGGCGACCAAGTTATGCTTTTCCATCGCTTGTGGCGGTGCTCCTGCCGGCGAAGTGGCGGGGGCGGCAAAGTAGGGGGTGAACGGCAGGATGAGGGCAAACTCCAATGCCTTTTGCTCCTCGCTCCATGCTCCGTGCTCCGTGCCCTGCGCTCTACTCGGCAGCCTCATCATCACATAGTAGGGCTCTATA
>Ga0209993_10090_pt1 | contig 13651 bp, 7 predicted proteins | sample Antgeofumaro1A2A_FD_188082 | JGI IMG/M metagenome (GOLD analysis project Ga0209993, IMG submission 188082) | Geothermal fumarole subsurface microbial communities from Mt. Erebus, Antarctica - 1A2A (SPAdes) (version 2) | ecosystem: Environmental > Terrestrial > Volcanic > Fumaroles | place...
CCCGCCGGTGAAGGTGACGCCGGAAATGGTAGCTGGGAACGCGGGCGTCTCGCCCGCCAGACCAGCCGGGAGCGCAGGCGTCACTGGGAACGCGGGCGTCTCGCCCGCCAGACCAGACCTGAAGCCATACGTGGGGAAGGAACTCCCGGTCATCGCCTGGATCTGGGCGCGGACGGTGGCAAGCCCCAACCCCGCGGCGCGCGGCGCCCACGTGCCGCTGATGAGCACCTTCTGGCTGTCGAGCAAGAAGGGGAGCGAGGCGTGGCTGGAGCCGATTGTGGACCGAGCCGCCGGCACGTGGCGCTTCGCGGTGCGCACCGGCCCACCCAAGGACCGCGAGGCGGTGAAAGCCGGAACGAAGAATGGCGGCGGTGGGTTTAGCTGCTTGCTTTCGAATGCCCCCATTCCCTTCGACTACATACGTACGGAGGGAAAACGGGGGCGACTCGGCTTCGCGATGGTCGCCATCGTGGCCGAGCTTCCGCGCCGTCGCGTTTACCTGCCGGCAACGGCACAGCAGATTGAGTCCGCCAACTTAGCAGTGCCGTCAACGTTCCCGGACACAGATTTGCCGCGAGAAGCCCTAGGCTTCCGCATCCAGAACTACGGGTTCAAGAAGCACTCCCATATGTTCACCCCCCGCCAGCTCACGGCGATGGTAACGCTGTCCGACCTGGTGAAGGCGATCCGGGAGGACGTGCGGCGGGACGCCGAGCGCGCCGGGCTCTCGGACGCCGAGGCTGAGGAGTACGCCCGCGCCGTCACCACCTTCCTGGCCCTGGCGCTGGACCGGTGCGCGGATCACACCAGCTCACTATGTACTTGGAACCCACATGACCAAGTGGTTATGCATTCATTCGGACGACAAGCTATACCAATGACATGGGACTTTGCTGAGGGCAATACGCTTGCTGAAGGGCGATGTTCATGGAACGTTTGCGTCGAACGAGTAGCGGACTGCCTTGAGACCATCGCGATACAGCAACTGGGCCATGCCCGCCCCATCGACGCCGCTCGGTCGTGGGACGGGCTCAGGAATGTCCTCGTCTCCACCGACCCGCCCTACTACGACAACATCGGCTACGCGGCGCTCTCGGACTTCTTCTACGTGTGGCTGCGGCGCACCATCGGCGACCTCTACCCCGACCTCTTCGGCACGATCCTGGTGCCCAAGGAGCCGGAGCTGGTGGCGGCGCCGGAGCGCTTCGGCGGCGATAGGCACCGGGCCAAGGAGCACTTCGAGGCCGGCTTCCGCCGCGCCTTCGCGGCGCTCCGGGAGAAGATGGACCCGCGCTTTCCGCTCACCGTCTACTACGCCTTCAAGCAGGACGACGAGGAGAGCGCTGGAGAAGATGACGAAGAAAGCCGGCAAGATGCCGGCGCTCCCAGCGTGGACCGCACCACCGGCTGGGAGACGATGCTCGAAGCCCTCATCGGAACCGGTTTCCAGATCACCGCCACCTGGCCGGTGCGGGCGTCGCAGAAGTGGCGCATGGTCTCCATGGGCACCAACGCGCTGGCCTCCTACATCGTCCTCGCCTGCCGGCCGCGGCCGGCGGACGCGCCCCAGACCGACCGGCGCGGGTTCGTCGCGGAACTCAAACGCGAGCTCCCGTCGGCGCTGCGCCAGTTGCAGGGCCTGGGAGCGCGGGCGTCACGCCCGCAAGATGCGACCGAGACGGTCGCGCTCCCAGGGATTCCAGGAATTCCGCCGGTGGACTTCGCCCAGGCCGCCATCGGACCCGGCATGGCCATCTACTCGAAGTACAGCCGCATCCTGGAGGCGAGCGGCCGGCCCATGACCGTGCGCACGGCCCTGGCCCTCATCAACCAGACCCTGACCGAGGTGCTCTCCGAGCAGGAGGACGAGTTCGACAACGACACCCGCTGGGCCATCGCCTGGTTCGAGCAGCACGGCTTCGAGGAGGGCGAGTTCGGTCAGGCGGAGCTGCTTTCCAAGGCCAAGGTCACGAGCGTGCGGGGCCTGGAAGAGGCGGGGATCGTGCGCGCCAGGGGCGGCAAGGTGCGGCTGCTCCGTCCCGACGAGCTACCCCACGATTGGGACCCCGCGGCGGACAAGCGGCTCACCGTCTGGGAGATGACGCACCACCTGCTGCGGGTCTACTATCACCAAAAGGCGGGCGACCTGGCGACGGCTGACCTTCTGCGGAAGCTGGGCTCCAGGGGCGAATTGGCCCGCGACCTGGCCTACCGGCTCTTCGGCCTCGCGGAGAAGAGGGGCCGCTCCCAAGAGGCCCAGGCCTACAACGCGCTGGTGCTCGGTTGGCCGGAGATCGCGCGGCTGGCGCGAGAAGAGAGGGGGGCACAGGCAGAGTTATTTCCAGAATCGAGGTGACGAATGGCTATAACCAATCATGAACGCGTCGGCAAAGCACTGGACTTGCTCCGAGCGGGGCTCGCGCCATTTGTCGAGCGCGAGTTCAGGAACGTCTACAAGGACCAGGCGCGCGCGCAGGCGGCTCGGCTGATGGGCGAAGGAGGGGAGGAGAGAGGGAAGAGAAGTGAGAAGAGAGACGACGGAAGTCTCAGCTCTCGCTCCTCGCTCCTCTCCCCTCTCTTCTCCGAGTGGGATGTCGCCGCGCTCCTCAAGGTGATGTGGGAGGCATGGAACGAGGTTTTCCGCAGGACACTCGGCCCGGCCGAGCGCAGCCTCCTTTCCGAACTGCGCGACTGGCGCAACAAGTGGGCCCATCAGCAGCCGTTTTCTACTGACGACGCCTATCGCGCCTTGGACTCCGCCGCGCGCCTGCTCACCGCGGTTTCGGCGCGCGAGGCCGAAGACGTCGAGCGGATGAAGATGGAGCTCTTGCGTCTGCGCTTCGAGGAGCAGGTGCGCGGCGAGAGGCGAAAGGCGGGCGGGTCGCTGATCGAGGCGGCGGCCAGCGGCGCGCTCAAACCCTGGCGCGAGGTCGTGAGCCCGCATCCCGATGTGGCCAGCGGGCGCTATCAGCAGGCGGAGTTTGCGGCGGACCTGTGGCAGGTTTACCTGGGCGAGGGAAGCGACGAGTACAAGCACCCGATAGAGTTCTTCCGCCGGACTTACCTTACCGAAAGCCTCAAGCGTCTGCTGGTCGGGGCAGTGCAGCGGCTGTCTGGCGTGGGTGGTGACCCCGTGGTGCAGCTCCAAACCAACTTCGGCGGCGGCAAGACGCACTCGATGCTGGCGCTGTACCATCTGTTTTCGGGAACGCCGCCTGCGGAGCTGCCCGGCATCGAGACCGTGCTCAAAGACGCCCAAGTGACCGCCCTGCCGGCGGTGCGCCGAGTGGTGCTGGTGGGCAACCGTATCTCTCCTGGCAATCCGGCGAGAAAGCCGGACGGCACAGTGATCCGCACCCTCTGGGGTGAACTGGCCTGGCAGCTGGGCGGCAGGGAAGCATTCGAACGGGTCCGGGCGGATGACGAGCGTGCCACCAGCCCGGGCGACCGCTTGCGCGAGCTCTTCAACGACTACGGTCCCTGCCTCATTCTCATTGACGAGTGGGTGGCCTACGCCCGGCAACTCCACGATGCGGCGGATCTTCCCGCCGGCAGTTTCGAGACCCAGTTCACTTTCGCCCAGGCGTTGACCGAATGCGCGAAGCTCGCTCCACGGTGCCTGGTGGTCATCAGCCTCCCCGCCTCGGAGGCCGGGGGCTCGCCGTACGTTCAGGCAGAGGATGTAGAGGTGGGGGGCCAGCGCGGGCGCGAGGCGCTGGACCGGCTGCGGAACGTCATTGGGCGGGTGGAGGCGGCCTGGCGGCCGACCTCTGCCGAAGAGTCCTTCGAGATCGTCCGCCGGCGCCTGTTCCAGCCCATGACCGACCCTGAGCAGTTCAAGGCCCGGGACGTGGTGGCGCGGGCGTTCGCCGAACTCTACCGCACGCAAGCGGCGGAGTTCCCGCCTGAATGCCGCGAGGCCGACTACGAGCAACGCCTCAAGGCCGCCTATCCGATCCACCCGGAGATCTTCGACCGCCTCTACACCGACTGGTCCACGCTGCTCAATTTCCAGCGCACCCGCGGCGTGCTGCGCTTGATGGCGGCGGTGATCCACAGCCTGTGGGAAAAGGGAGACAAGAACCCCCTGATCCTCCCCTGTTCCATTCCGGTGGACGATCCGCGCGTGCAGTTCGAGCTCACGCGCTACCTTTCGGACAACTGGGTGCCGGTGATTGAGCGGGACGTGGACGGACCGAATTCGCTGCCGGTGCGGCTCGACAGCGAGGTGCCGAACCTCGGCAAGTTTTCCGCCTGTCGGCGCGTGGCGCGCACGATTTATTTGGGTTCGGCGCCCACCGCGACCGCCGCGCATCGCGGGCTCGAGGACCGGCGGGTCAGGCTCGGCTGCGTGATGCCCGGCGAGGCGCCTGCTGTCTTCGGCGACGCGCTGCGGCGTCTGGCCGGCGCGGCGACCTACCTGTATCAGGACGGTGCCCGCTACTGGTACTCCACCCAGCCTACGGTCACCAAGCTCGCAGAAGACCGGGCCGAGCAGTTGAAGCGTGATCCGGACAAAGTTGCCCGGGAGATCGAACGGCGCGTGCGGGCGGACGCGCGCCAAATAGGCGATTTCGGTGGAGTGCATCCCTTCCCTCAATCGAGCGCCGATGTGCAGGATGATCTGGATGCCCGCCTGGTGGTCCTGGGCCTCGGCACGGCGTACACGAAGAACGGGGAGAGTCCCGCCCTGACGGCTGCGAAACAGATCCTCGAGTTCCGTGGTAACGCTCCCCGTCTTTACCGCAACACCCTGGTGTTCCTTGCCGCCGATCAGACGCGGCTCCAGGACCTCGACGAGGCAGTGCGGCGCTATCTCGCCTGGGAGTCCATTCTCGAGGAAAAAGACGCCCTCGACCTCTCACCTCATCAGGTGCGGCAGGCTGAGGAGCAGAAGCGCGCCGCCGACGCCACGGTAGCAGCGCGCCTGCCGGAGACGTTTCAGTGGCTCCTCGTGCCCACGCAGGCCCAGCCGCAGGCGACCGTAGAATGGCAGGCCATTCGCTTGACCGGCAACGATGTTCTGGCGGTTCGGGCGAGCAAGAAACTCAGGAACGAGGAGTTGTTGGTGACGGCGCTGGCGGGAACACGCCTGCGGATGGAACTGGACCGGGTGCCCCTGTGGCGCGGTGACCACGTGGCGATCAAGCAGCTCATGGAGGATTTTGCGCGGTACATCTATTTGCCTCGGCTCAAGGACCCAGGGGTGCTCATCCGGGCCGTAAGAGATGGCGTTGCGCTCATGACGTGGGAGCAGGAGTCCTTTGCATACGCCGACAGTTTCGACGAGGGCGCCGGACGCTACCGTGGTTTGCGGGCCGGGCAGCAGGTCTCTCTCCCGGATACCGATCCACCCGGTCTCCTTGTGAAACCCGAGGCCGCGCGCCGGCAGCTCGACGCCGAGCAGCGGGCAGCGGTTCCGCGGGGTGGTGTGGGAGCGGCGACGGCCGTCGGCGCGCCTTCAGCCCCGGCGCACGACACCGGGGAGGCTGCGCCGATTACCGAGGTGCCCACGAGGCCAAAACGCTTCCATGGCAGCGTTCCGCTCGATCCCACGCGCGTCGGTCGCGATGCCGGCCGCATCGCCCAGGAGGTCATCGCCCATCTTGCAGGACTGCCCGGTGCTGACGTGCGCGTGATTCTTGAAATTGAAGCAACTGTTCCCGCCGGAGTACCGGACAACGTTGAGCGGATCGTCACCGAGAACAGTCGCACCCTGAAGTTCACGAGCCACGGGTTCGAGCGGGAGTAGGCTCGTCAGGCAGCTCCACGTCCAGAACACGCCGCGCCGGGAGTTGCTCGTCAACCGCTTCTGCCTTTGTCGCAGAGCTGAACATCGCCCCAGATTGGCCCCACCAGCGACCAGGACGCCGGGAGGAACGGCGTAATGACTGGTCCGCACGGCATCTGCTGTTCCCGCAAGTCTTAGATATCGTCTGGCGCTACGTGGAAGAGCGCATCGTCGTCACCGATCCTGACACGCCGCTCGAGGAGATTGCCCTGCTCAAGTACAAGGAGCGTATTATCGAGCGGCTGACCGAGGCAATCGAACCCGATACCGAAGCCGGCGAGCCCCCGCTCTTGCCTGTAATCGAACGATTCCGCCCCATAGGCTCGACTTCGGAGGTGCTTTTCCGCACCGTGCGGCCGACCGTGGGTACTACCAAGAGCCACGTGAGCCATGTCGTGCTCGACGCGCCCAAGTGGGAACACAGCGCGGCGTATCAGCTCGAACGCCTTCCCGAGGTCATCGCCTACGCGCGCAACGATCATCTCGACTTCACCATCCCCTACGAGTGGCAAGGGGCTCGCCACGAGTACAGGCCCGACTACCTCGTCCGCTGGAGCACCCAGGACCGCCACCTGCCTGCCGGCAGACAGGGCGACGTGATGGTCATTCTGGAAATCAAGGGCTTCGAGAGCGAACGAGACCGGCAAAAGGAAGCCGCAGCCCGCCGTTGGGTGCGGGCCGTGTAGATGTTCGCGTACCTATCCGCCCGGGCACGTTCTGCTCAGTTGCAAACGAACGCTATGGTATTGTTTGCTACCGGCCCTACGGCTCCATGTTGCACTTGTACACCTCGGCGCTCTGTGCGTCCTCAGCGGTTCGATCTGTTATAGACGAGGCGAGCAGCCACAGCCAGGTGCACAGCAGCGAAAAAGAGCGAACCGCAGAGTGCGCAGAGGGCCGCAGAGAACTGCTCGCTTCTGCCCAAAGACGCTATGGCCCTTCTGGCGAGTAAACCCGCAGAGGGCCGCCGTCTGCGTGCAACACACACGCAGGGCTGAGAACCGTTGAGCATCTCTCCGCGCTCTCTGCGTCCTCTGCGGTTAAATCGTGCGCAAGGCTGGCATCACCCCTGGCCGAGGCTCTGGCACAACCTGCGTGCAAGCTGCGAGAGCGACCTAGCCCAACAGTTCCCCATAGGCACGGTCACCCGCTGGCTGGGGAACACGACCCAAATCGCCATGCGCCACTACGTGGACCCGACCGAAGAAGCCTACCGGCGCGCTGCCAGCTTCAGCTTTCCTGCAAGTGAACACACTGATACTAATGAACATAACAACATTAACTGCACAGAAGTTTAGAAAATTGATGCAAGGCTTGATACAACAACTGCAGGAAATACGGTGCACGAGGGAAACCAGATAATCTTGGTAATGTTTCGCAAGTGGCTACTGTGCAGTATCATACGGAAAATCGGTGCGAAGAGTGGAATAGGCAGCTAGTCTGGAGCAGAAGAGCCTGAGGACTCGCTGGAAACTCTGACGCAGCGCGGTCCCAAGTTGCTGCTGTCAGCCAATGGTCCTTACATTGACAGTTTTCTGAGTCTTTTGCCGTGTCCGGGCTATACGGTCCTGCCAGAACCGAGTTGACCGCCGGCTTCCGCCTGGTCTTTCAAAGCTCACAGGCGGCAGTTAGGATAGAATTGTACGAGCAGCACCGCAATCCGTAAGAAACTCACTCGGAGTGCGAGCTCCGGACGGAGACGATGCCATGGCTTATGCCCACCTAGTAGACTTGCACGCGCGCCAGGCGTTGCGTTTTGGTCCCCGAGCGGCTCTGCGGTGGAAGCAGCACGGACTATACCACGATTTGTCCTGGGAGAACTACCGGCGCTACGCTCTAGCTGGAGCCGCCAGCCTGGTGGCACGTGGTTTACCGCCCGGGGCGCATGTGGGCCTGTTATCGGAAAACCGACTGGAATGGTTGCTGGCAGACATGGCTATCTTGACCGCCGGGTGCGTCAACGTCCCTGCACACGCCCCCTTGTCCGCCCGACAAATCGGCTTCCAGTTCGCTCATGCCGAGGTTTCTTGGATCTTTGTCTCCACATCGAGCCAGCTGCAAAAAGTGCTGGCGGTTCGCGACCGGCTCCCCGCTGTGCGCCGAATCGTATTGTTCGACGAACCCAGCGCCCAATTGCCCGACGATGTGGAAACCTGGCCAAGCTTTCTGCGGCTCGGCTATGCTGCACTGGCCCAGCAGGCCATAGAATTGCACCGTCGCGCTACCCGCCTGCAACTGGACGACCTGGCAACTATCATGTACACATCCGGCACGACCGGCGAGCCCAAAGGGGTCATGTTGACGCATGGCAACCTGTTGTCCAATGCGCTCAGCATGTTAGAAGGTATCGGAGTAGACGACGAAAGTATCATCCTCAGTTGGCTGCCATACAGTCACATATATGGGCGTCTTGTAGATCACTATGTAAGCATTGCCGCTGGTGCCACTCTGTGCTTGGCCGAGTCGCAAGAAACACTGTTGGTCAATTTGCGCGAAATCCAGCCCACGCAGTTCTCGGCAGTTCCGCGTTTTTACGAAAAGGTTCTTTCGGCGGTGCATTGCGAAGATACTCAGGAAATGTACCGCCGCCTGCGACGTGTCTTCGGCACCCGTATTCGCTGGCTCAATTCCGGCGGCGCCCCCCTGCCGATCCACGTGGCACGAATATACCATGACGCCGGCCTCAAACTCCTCCAGGGTTACGGCCTCACGGAAACATCTCCGGTCATCAGTTTCAATCGTCCCGACAGCAACAAGATCGGCACTGTCGGACAAGCAGTTCCCGGCGTGGAAATCCGCATCGCCGAGGACGGGGAAATACTGACCCGGGGTCCTCACGTTATGAAAGGGTATTGGAAAAATCCCGCCGCCACCGCTGAGGCGCTCCGCGACGGTTGGCTCCATACAGGAGATCTCGGCTCGCTCGACCCAGATGGATACTTAACCATCACCGGTCGCAAGAAGGAAATCCTTGTCCTTTCCAATGGCAAAAAGGTCGTCCCGGCCGATATCGAGGGGCGCCTGACCGGAGATCCCCTGATCGAACAAGCTGCGGTTTTCGGCGAGGGCAAGAGTTACTTGACCGCACTCATCGTACCGCGCCTGGATCGTTTGCGGCAGGAAGCACAGTCACTCGACTTGCCTGCCAGCCTGCCCGACGCTGACTTACTGGAACATCCGCGCATCCATGACCTGTTTGCGCGCCGCATCGCTCAGGCACTTCAGGACCTTTCCCAGTGGGAACAGGTGCGCAAATTCCGCTTGCTCCCGCGCCCATTTACCCTGGAAGCAGACGAAATGACCGTGAGCTTGAAACTCCGCCGCCAGGTTATTTACGATCACTTTCGCGAAGATATCGAACGACTCTATACTTAAAAAGCCGAGCGCTACTTTCCTCTACACGTCACTTCGATAACGATTCTTGCCGCCGGCGAGTGCATCATCTATGCTGAGCGGCCCTGCGCCATAACCTAATATCAGTAACAAGCCGCCCAAGATGGCTAAGTTTTTCATGAACATGATCATCTGCGTCTGCCGTTCCATTCCTTCCACATTCCAAAAGTCGTGAAAAATAATCGTGGCTGGGATGATAAACACTATCAAAGTCAAGGCACCGAAACGCGCTTTGTAGCCGACGAGTATGCACAACCCGCCAATCGTTTCCAATGCAATTGCCCCCAATAAGAAGAACGGTACCCAGGGCATTCCCTTCGACGCCATGAAGTGAGCTGTTTGCTCCCAACTGAAGATCTTTCCGATACCGCTGAAAACGAAAATGAGGGTCAGGAGTGCTCGTCCCACAGGGATTGCATAACGTGTCGACCGGTTCATGAGCCTCGCCTCCAAATAAGAAATCCCCGATTGTGCATCCGATGATGCCTTCGTCATGAAAAAAGCAACGCCCGATTCCTGTTACGACTCAGCGAACGTCCTGGTTCGGCCCAATCTATGGTTCTCAGTCGCTCTCGATCTGGATACCACTATCGGGCAGCGAGCAGCAACTCACGATCTCTTCCGTCGGTCATGGGGCGCTCGGCCGAGTCGGTCCGTTTCAGGCGACGACCAGACTTGTGGATTTTTGTCTTGCGCGCTAGAATCCGTGCGTATTGACAGTAGACCGAGCCGAAAAACGCACTGCTTGGAGAAAAAGGCCATGCCCAAAGCGAAGTCTGTTTTGATTTGCACGGTAGGCACGAGCCTGTTTCATCCCAACTTAGACAACCTCGCCAAGGCGGCCCAGGAAGGAGCGGACACTCTGACACGAGAGCTGGGCCAGGCCTATTTGCAAAAGAACTGGGAAAGTGTAGCCCGTCTCCTGCGGCGTCTGGATCCAGGCGATCGCCGCTGCGGTGCGGAAATCAATTCGATTCACGACATGGTCGCCAAGGGCTACGTCAGCCCAGACTGTAAGCTCTATTTCGTCCACTCGGACACCCACGAGGGTGCCGCCATCGCACACATTCTCCAGCACTATCATCGGAAGCGAGATCACCAACATGTCGAAACCATCCAGGTGGCGGGGCTCCAAGACAGCGATCCGGGGCTCTTCCGTACCAAAGGACTCAGAGAACTCGCCGCCAAACTATGCAGCATAATCCAGAAGTATCCACATGAGTACTGCGCCATCAATGCCACAGGGGGCTACAAGGCACAAATAGCGATCGCCGTCTTGCTCGGTCAGGCTATAGGTGTACCGGTGTACTACAAACACGAGCGGTTCTCTGAGATTATCGCATTCCCGCCCATGCCGGTCGCACTCGACTTTCACGTGTGGATGAGAATCAGTGGAATGTTGTTCGATCTCGCCACTAGCAAAGATCCAGTCCCTTTTGAAAACTATAGCGACTCGTGGGACGAGAAGTACGACAGCCTCGTAGAGCGAGTGCCAATAGATGATAAAGAATGCCTCGAATTGTCACCCACCGGGCAGATCTTTCACGATACGTTCCGGCTGCGGTTCCGCAGCACGCGCGACAAGCTCTTGCCGCCTCCTGCTTCTTCTAAAAAGCCGCCGCACTTGGAAAAAGCCGGCTGGCCTGGGAAACACCCGCAGGTCGCGCATGTGCTCGAGCGCTTGACCAATGAAATACCACAAGTCACCTTCTGCCAATCAACCTATTATAATCCAGACTTGCCTGAAAGAACACGGTTCGTCATCAGTCGCGGCGAAATCGTCGGTATTTATTCCAACGGCACCTGGACCGTGAAATTCACAGTTCACTCGACAGCAGAGACCGAAGATCAGAAGCAGGCCCTTGTAGCCTTTCTCAACGAATGGCTCCACGAGCAGAGGCTGGTCCCTAGCCGTTAGAATTCGCTCACGACTTCGCCGCCGCTACGTGTCGCCAATGCCGGTAAAACAGCGTCCGCAGCATAGCCCAGAAACCGAGTCGAACCATCCGCAAACAAGAAATGCGCCCCGTGCGGGTGGAAACTCCAGAAATGAAAAGCATCGCATATTTCTTCGAGCCGGCCTGGCCCGAAACTATAAGGTCCCCTGGGGCAGTGGTTAATAAATGGGCGGTCGCCAGCGTTTCGCTCGCGCGCTCCGAGCAACATGTCCACCGATCCGCTACCCCGTTGGCCAAAGCCCGTGTACCACCACCCGAACCAATGATCGCCGGTCGGCGGCCGCTCCCCCACCATAACTGTTTGACTCGTGCCATCACGAATGTCCTGCAGCCGAACACGCGAATTGATGTACAGAATACCGTCCGTCTGATCGTACGCAGTACCCAATACACCAACATAGTTTGTAAGGGCCGCAGTGATATTGAAGCGCGTCAGCTGCGGAAAATCAGCCCGCCCGTCCGAAGGACACGAATACACCCGGATGGGTAAAGCAAAACCTATATGTGGCGGATTCTGCGAGGCACGCTGTGTCGCTTCGTATGCCGCTATCGTATAGCGCCATAGCACATCCTGTTCAATGAATGGTAGTATACGCACCAAAAACGTCATCCCAGGATACCTTTGCCTACTTGTAAGCGCCGTAAATCCCGGGGGCAAAACGCGGTGCGCTGTATGGTATTGGTGCAATGCCAACCCGATCTGCCTCAGGTTATTGGCGCAGGTCGTTCGATGAGCCGCTTCCCGAACACGCTGGGTTGCAGAAAGAAGCAAACCCATCAATACCGCCACGATGCCTATGACCACGAGCAACTCGATGAGAGTAATAGCAGCTCTGTAGCTCCTGACGCCCCTTCTTCTCACGTTCATGATTATTGCTCCGCTACCGACTCGCCGCGGCTTGCCGGCGGCCGAGCCACCAGTAGATGCCCACACCCACCGCCAGCAGAACGGCGCCCGCTAGCGCCAGCCATTGCCACGTCTTCGGACCACCCGCTGGCCGCGCCGCTATAGCCGCGGGAATCCCGTAATACGTCAGCTCGAACTCCTCATCCGGAGGACTGTCGCGCACGAACCGGTACTCTCGAGTCACGACGCCCGTGATCTTGGAACCTGTGGCTTTGTCTATGGTTTCCCCAGTCAGGACGTACTTTGTCGGCAAGGACAAGCCATCCAGGTCGGTAGTTTGTAAATAAAACGATCTATGAGATTTGCTTTCCAGCGTTTCCTGCCCGATTTCCCCACGCAGAATAACCCAACCCCGGCTTGGGTCGAGTTCCAAAGAAGCCTGCAGATTGTAATCTGCCGGTTTCCTGGCCTCCCGTCCTGAAACAAGCGCGGCACGCGTCGAGCGTAACACAACAATGACTCTATCTGACTGATCCGGCCTAGGCGCGCACTGCTCAATTTTTATGTCCCCGTCAGCAATAATTTCCCCTATGGGGGTATTGCCAGCGGCGATTATCTCCACAGTGGGCACGACAATCCTCCACTCCGGACCAATTTCCAGCCACTTCCAGTAGCGTTCTGCTTGCTCGTGGACGTCCCAATGAAGTGTCCTAATAAGCCACGGGCCGTCCATCCTTCTTTTGTAGAGCTCGCATGCCCAATCTTTTCTCAGCAACTTCAAGGAGGCGTCTTGACCGTTTCGGTTACAGTCAGTGAGCATCTCGGTAATAAATTTGTCATGCATTTGGCTCCTTTTAAAACGGGTCACTATGCGGGTCTTCCGCCCGGTCGAGTTCGACATACTGTGCCGTACCTCGTATTGATTGAATTCCGAAACCTTTTTCGAGTATTCAGCCCACGCCGAGGGAGCCTCCTTCCTCAACCGGTTGAGCCACTCGCCTCCAAAACCGACGCCCTGCATGCATGAAAATACAAACAGACCGAAGACGACACTACACCGCTTCATTTTTCCGGCTGCCCTTCGTACATGCCTTCCCTTCGACCACTTCGCTGTAGGCATCCGCATCAAGTCGTACACACTTACAGATCGGACTCACGTATCGTACGACGGCTTAAGTTCCCTTCGTTTTACAATAACAACCGTCCATCTGACGCGTCGGCCAACACTTGCAGTACTCACAGTTTTTCCGGTTCGCATTGCATTTGCACATACTATTCCCATCGTCGCAGTTAATAAGCGGGTCTTTCCAGCAGTCTTTATTCTCCGCACATCCTGTGCTACACACGTTGCCTGGGCACTGGGGCTGGTCCAGTCCGATGCCCACCTCCTCCTCTGCCCATCCCCACACGCCAGGCGCCAGCAACGGAGCGCTCAGGAGCATGGCCAAACCCAGGCTGCTGCACAGCCACCCTACCATGGACAGTACGCGCGTCATGGCAAATGCTCTCTGCCTACGCTGCTGGGTTTCGCTGCTTACCGACTCGCCGCGGCTTGCCGGCGGCCGAGCCACCAGTAGATGCCCACACCCACCGCCAGCAGAACGGCGCCCGCTAGCGCCAGCCATTGCCACGTCTTCGGACCACCCGCTGGCCGCGCCGCTA
>Ga0209993_10091_pt1 | contig 13648 bp, 11 predicted proteins | sample Antgeofumaro1A2A_FD_188082 | JGI IMG/M metagenome (GOLD analysis project Ga0209993, IMG submission 188082) | Geothermal fumarole subsurface microbial communities from Mt. Erebus, Antarctica - 1A2A (SPAdes) (version 2) | ecosystem: Environmental > Terrestrial > Volcanic > Fumaroles | place...
ATGTGAACCGCTCCTTTACGACCAGAGGTGACGGAGGATGGGAAAAAAGCGTGGACGCATCCTTTCGGGCATGCGACCGACAGGTCGGCTCCATTTGGGGAACTTGGAAGGGGCGCTGCGGCAATGGGTAGCGTTGCAGGACGACTACGAGTGCTTCTTTGAAATCGCTGACTGGCATGCCTTGACAACAGCCTGGGAAGACACCAGCGGGCTGCGAGAGTTTGTCCGAGAGTTAGCCATTGATTGGCTGAGCGCTGGTTTAGACCCAAACCGCAGCGTCATTTTCGTCCAATCGTGGGTGCCCGAGCACGCCGAACTGCATTTGCTTTTTTCCATGCTGGTGCCTGTTTCGTGGCTGGAGTGGAACCCGACCTACAAGGAGTGGTTGGAGGAGGGCAAAGCGCCCAACTACGGGTTGCTGGGCTACCCCGTCTTGCAGGCAGCCGATATCCTGATTTACAAGGCGGATACAGTCCCCGTTGGGAAAGACCAACTTCCGCACATTGAGATGACCAGAGAAATCGCTCGTCGGTTCAATCGCCTTTACGGCGAAGTGTTTGCCGAACCGCAAGCGTTGCTGGGCGAGTTTCCCTACATTTTCGGAATTGACGGGCGCAAGATGAGCAAAAGTTATGGCAACCACATTGAGTTGGCGGACCCGCCTGAAGTGGTTCAGCAGAAAGTCAGTGCCTTCTTCACTGACCCCCACAAAATCCGTCGTCACGACCCCGGTCGCCCTGAGATGTGCCCTGTGTTTGCCATGCACAACATTTACAACCGCACCGAAGTGGACGAAATCGCTACCGATTGTGCTACGGGCAAGTTGGGATGCGTGGCGTGCAAACGACGGTTGGCGGAACAGGTGAACGAAGCCTTAGAGCCTATCCGACAGCGGCGCGCTGAGTTGGAGCGACATCCAGAAGATTTGGACGACATCTTGCTGGAGGGTTCAAGGAGGGCACGAGAAGTTGCTCAAAGGACAATGGAGGAAGTGCGGGCTGCCATGAAACTTTGGTCGCCTTCCCAAGTTACCGCTCGCCTCACCACCAACCCGAAAAGCCACGCATCGTGACGCCCATTGTTCGCTTCTTGACGGAGCAAATGGACGGACAGAAACCGTTAAGCGTCGGATGTGCTATGATGAGAGGGATGGCTCAGGGGACGGGAAGCGCCAGAGCATAGGAGTGAGAAGGGAAATGGAGCGAACGGAGGGCGAAACAGTCGTGACAAAAGGCGCACCTTCGCCTGAGCCCTTCATAGCGGAGAAGCCTTTCTTGCCGCCGCCATTTGCTTTCTCGCGGCTTCCCGTGCAGTTGCCGTCCTACGAAGGGACAACCGATTTGCTTTTGTGGCTCTTACGACGGCGGGTGGTGGAAGTGGGCGATGTCCCTGCCACCCAAATTGCCCGTTGCATTGGCGCTGATGGTTCTTCACCCCTTCAGAAAGCCGACGAACTTGCCCTTGCCGCTGAGTTGGCGTGGCTGAAATCGGCATTGCTTCTGCCCCAACCGGAACCAGAAGTTTTGGAAGTTCCTGAGGAGTGGGAGGAGGGTGAACCCTTACGGCGTCGGTTATTGCGTCACGCCCCTTATGGGTTAGCCGCTCGCTTTCTGGCGGAGCGAAGCAAAGTCTGGTCACGCATTTTTTGCCGCCCCGCCGATGGAGAAATGCCGCCTCCTTTGAAAGAGTTGCAGGTGGGCGAAGAACCTTTAGCCCTCCTGACAGACGCACTGCGGCGGGTTTTGGCTCGGATGGCAGGTTTACAAGTGCGCGTCCCGCGCCGACGATTGACCGTCCCGCAACGGATTCGTGCCCTTCTCCAGAAGTTGAGGAGTTCGCCCAGCAAAAGCACCACTTTTGATGCTCTGTGCGCCGATTGTGAAACCCTTTTGGAAGTCGTCATCACCTTCCTTGCCGTGCTGGAACTTGTCCGCCGTGGCATTGCCGGTGCCCGCCAAGATGAGCCTTTCGGTCCTATCCTCGTCTTCCTGCGCTGAAGGGGTGACTTGACAATGGGAACTTGAAGAGAGGACGAATCGTTCAGAATTCATAGGTGCCCGTTGGGAACTTCCTTTCCCCATCGGGTGCGCTACAATCGCTGTGAACTTTTTTGCGCCATTGAGGGAAAGTGCTTGTATTCCTCCTGAGGAAGGAGGCAACAGCAATCATGCGGATGGTTGTCATTGGGGGAAGAGGGTTCATCGGGCGCGCCGTTTTGGAGCAATGCTTGAGCACTTGGGAGGAAGAGTTGCAAGTAACGGTAGTCACTCGCCGCAAGAAAGGGGCGGAACTTTTGCCGGCGTGGCAGCGCCCTTTCATTTGGAATGTGGAGGAAAGTCCACCGCCCCCTTCCTTGTTGGAGGGTGCCGACGCCGTCATCAATCTGGCAGGCGAAACCGTCGCCCAACGGTGGACTCCCGCCGCCAAACAACGCATTCGGGATTCCCGAGTTCTGACGACCCGCAATTTGGTGGAAGCCATACACCAAACAGCCCATCCCCCTAAAGTGTTGGTCAATGCTTCCGCTGTTGGCTACTATGGTGACCGAGGCGATGAAGAGTTGACGGAAGACTCGCCCCCCGGACAAGGGTTTTTGGCGGAAGTGTGTCGGTTGTGGGAAGAAGAAGCCTTGCGGGCAAGGGAATGGGGAGTCCGAGTCGTGTGTGCTCGCTTCGGGATTGTGTTGGGCGTTGGTGGCGGCGTGATGGAACGGTTGTTGCCGGTGTTTGAGTGGGGGTTGGGTGCCAAGATTGGCAGCGGTCGCCATTGGCTCTCCTGGGTTCACATTGCCGATGCGGCAGGATTGGTGCTCCATGCGGTCACAAACGAACAGGTGCGTGGTCCAATGAATGTGGTTGCGCCCAACCCCGTCACCAACCGTGAGTTCACGCGCCTTTTGGCACGAGCGGTGGGCAAGCCTGCCTTTTTAGCCACCTTGCTCTCCGTGCCACCACTTCTGTTGCGCCTCCAATTGGGAGAAGGAGCGACCGTTTTGACGGCAAGCCAGCGCGTTTTCCCTAAAGTGGCGTTGGAAACCGGCTACAATTTCGCCTTCCCGCAACTAGAGAAGGCATTGAAGGAAGTGGTTTACCGCCGCGCCAAACTGTCCCTCGCCCCTTCGTGGGCATCTTAAGAAAGAGCGTGATGGTGGCACAAATATTTTGCCTTCGCATCTTACAATGAAGGCAACATGCCGAAAGGAGGTTGGTGAACTTGGCGGGCAAGCGTGTCCTCATCGTGGAGGACGACCCTGCCATCATTGAACTTCTTCGCTTCCTGTTGGAGCAAGAAGGGTTGGAGGTGGAAGTAGCGCGGGACGGCTTGGAAGCCTTAGACCGCATGGTGACTTGGTCACCCGATTTGGTGCTGCTGGATTTGCGGCTCCCTAAACTGGAGGGCATGGATGTCCTGTGGGAGATACGCCAAAATCCCAAGTGGAACAATACACCCGTCGTCATCATCTCGGTGGATTCTTCGCCTCAAACCATGCTGCAAGGTTGGCGTTTGGGTGTTGACAGTTATTTCATCAAGCCCTTTGACCCGGATGAACTGCTTCGGGTGGTGCGCCGCATCTTCTCGGTTTCTCAACCAGAGCCGTCACTCAACCCGTGACAAAGGCTTTCTGAAGGGACAAGGGGGCGAGAAGTGTGCAGTGGTCGCTGCGGGCTGTTGATGTTGGGGAACGACGCTTTGGGGTGATTGTAGGGCGTTTGATGACGGGGGACTTCGTGGAAGCCCGCAACCGAGCGGAGAAATTCCTGCAAGGGAATTTGTTCAGCCGCTGGTTGGCTGCCTTGGGACAATTGTTCGTGCTGACCACTTTGCGAGAAAGCGGGCTACTCGTGACCCCCAGCGGGTTGACTGATATTGTGGTTGCCCACACTTTGCGTCTTCGGGTGCGCCTTTCCTCTTTTGCCCGCCCTACCTCTCAGAAAGCCTTGCTCGCCCTTTTGGTGCACCGCTTCCGCCTCCTTGGTCCCCGCTGTTTGGAAAGCGGCGAATTAGCCGAAGAACCTGCGGACTTTTACGCCCAAGTCATTCTCGCCCTATCAACGGAAGAACTTCACCAACTCCTTTTGCGGGAAGTTGGGGCTGTCAGCGCCCTTTTGGCAGGGGCAGCCCCCTTCCCCAAGTTGCTAGAACAAGGGGTTCCGAAGGCATTTGGGCATCGGTGGTTTCTCACCCTCCCCTTGACGGACGTGATCCCTGCAGCGGATTTGCCTGTTTACTTGCGGGAGACAGCGGCGCAATGGCGGTTCCGTTCCGATGAAGAATGGCAGCCTTGGCAGTGAGGCACATCCAGCCGTTAAAGAACTGCCAAGCCACTACCTTCCATCCGTGACGGCGAAGACTTCTCTCCACCCTTCGCTATTCCCCACCTGTCCATCCCGAGGCAATTAGAACGCCCTGGAAGGTGAGGCGGGGGAGGTCAGGGAGAAGCCGAAAAAGCGCTTCGGCACTGATGTTGCACACGACTACATCAAAGGTTCCCCGCAAACTTGCTGCCAAATCGCTTACAATGACCGCCCACTGGCGGCTCTGCCGCCACCCTTGAAGGTTCCGCTGCGCCCACCGAGCCACTTGCCACGAAATTTCCGTTGCTATCACTTTCGCTCCTTTGTGCAAAGCCGCTATCGCCAAAATCCCTGTGCCCGTTCCTACATCCAAAACCCACTTGCCGTCAAGGGAAAGATGCTCCAACGCCACAAGGCACATCTGGGTCGTCGGATGGTGTCCCGTCCCGAAGACGCCTGTAGGGGCAAAAAGTGGAAAGGGGAGCGGGGCAAAAGGAAACTTCTCTGACGGCAGCCCCCAATTTGCGTAAAGCGAAACCTGTTGCCCTCCTAACCGCATCCGCTCCCAAAGCCATTGCACTCGCATAGGTGCTTCCCTGCCTGCGGGCAAGAGAGCCTGCCAAGCCTCCCCTTCAACCACCTGCGGTCGTCCCCCAATCCACCAAAGCCACTCGCCAAACTGTTGGGATTGCTCCAAAGGCACTTGCGCCCACAGCATTACTGCCCTCATCTCGGCATCCGCTTGACAGATAGCCAATCTTACGGTCGCCAGTGGAAAAGCCGATACAGCCAAAGGCAGAGTTGCCCGCGAGGGAGGGGCGCTTCGGGGCGAAATTCGCTGACTTGACAACGGGCGAGCACTTCCGCCTCTGAAACCTTCAGCAGAGCAGCTAACCAACGCACGACGTCCCGTTGGGTAGGAAGCGGAGAGGTAGTCCCGAAAGCGTAAGGGAGAGGGCGGCGAAGCAATTCAGCGAACCAGTGGAGCATTTTGCGGGCAGTCTCTTCATCCACCAATTCGTTCGCCCCCACTTCGTAGGTGTCAAAGAAGCCGCGCACGGCGAAAAACTGGACGGCAGCAAATTCAGGGGTATGAGGGGGTGGCAAATCGTGGAAGAAGGCAATGACTTGTCCTTGCTCCAAAAGGAGCCGCTGCAATTCGTGCACTGGTACTTGCCGCAAACTGACCTTTTTTGTAAGTGCCAAATGGGCAGCCGTTCCTGCCCCTTGCCCTAATGCCATCCACACAGGTTCCAAACGCAAAGTGCCAAACCCAACATGGGTTGCTGAAACGGCGCCGCAAACCAGCAAACCTTCCAACGGCATCCCATCTTTCGCTCGCGGCAACAGGATGCGATAAGGCACATGGGAAGGCGCGGTGATGTTCGGCAGGTAGAAAAAGCCCTCGTGCAAGTAAGGCTTCTTCAGGTCACGGGGCGTCGTTGCATGACTGTCAATGGGATATTCAGCGACAGCAATGCTGTCTTCGTGCACGGGTGTGCGCCGCCCTTGAAAGGTGGGACGGGCATCGTGTTCCGTGAAAATGTAGTCGCCAATGATTCGGCGCGCTTCCCGCACATACAGTTGCGGCGGAAAGTTTTCGCTGTCTGTAAACTCATCTGCTGCCAAACCCCAATGGGAGGCTGCAATGCGAAATTCGTTGGGCAAACGCTGATCGGTCTGAAGGAAGTAAAGCAAGCCGAGGATGTAGTTGCGATGGGCGCGGGCAATTCCCTCACGGCGATGCCAATCGGCTTCGGGATACTCGTAGTTGGCGCCGATGAAATCGGTGGACGGGAAAGGACCGGGCGTGTTGTTAGCATCAAATTTTTGCTGCGGCAACTTGACAAGGCTGACAATTTCCATCGGATGCCATAAGAGCCCTTCCCGAACCCGCTCAACGATTTCCGCATAAAGTTCAGGCGAGTAATCGGGCGGTGCCGAAAGAGGCATTCGGTTGTCGGCTCGTTTCGTTACCGTCAAGCGGTAGTTGTAAGCCTGAACTTTGGTGTCGCCTTCTGGCTTACCAAAGACGAGCCGTTGTTCGGGCGGCAACGCCATCTTGCGGGTATCCCAAAAGAGTTCGCCTGCAAACTCCTCGCCGAACTCATGGCGACCTTCCCGCCCAACTTGGTAGCGTGCTCCTGCCAGCGCTGCTAAATCGCCTTCATAGGTCGCATCCACAAACACCCGCCCGTCCATCCGCCACCTTATGCCACGGGTTTTGTCAAGGAGCAAGATGGCAACAACGCGGTTGCTGTTCTTCAGGACGCCCACTAACTCGTGCCGCAGATAAAGGTGCAAGTTGGGTGTTTCGGCGAGCATTTGTCGGAACACCTGCAGCGCCACTTTTGGCTCAAACAGGTAACCGTCCCGACACCCTCGGTGTTGGACAGACCCTTTGCCATAGGCTTGAGCATAGAAGCGAGCGATACGCTGAAGGAATTCCACCAACAATCCCCCTGAGGCCTGTCGGTAACGGCGGTCGGTAGCGGATAAGCCCCCCGTCATCATCCCTCCAATATGCGTCGTTCGTTCCACCAACGCTACCTTGTGTCCAAACCGCGCTGCGGTGATGGCGGCAGCAATGCCTGCGGGCGTGGCTCCCACCACAACAAGGTCGTAAAGGACAGAAAGAGAAAAGGAGCGGGGAGCAAGGGGTAACGGCAATAAAGGCATGGCGGCATCCGCCCACGAAGGAAGCGATTCAACCCCTAAGGCGACAGCAGTGACAAAGTAACCGTAGGCTTCTCCTGTCTTGACAGTTGTGTCGTCCCATTCCGTCCTTTCGGCAGGCACCTCAGCGAGGAACTGCCCACGCCGATAGATGCGGTAGGCGCTCACCCTCGGCGTTTCCGAAGGTCGCCACATCAAGCGCAAGCGGTGAGGGTTGACAGAAATGACTCGCAAACTTTTGGGAGCGTTGGGCAAGGCGCCAAAGTGAATTTTCGGCTCGCTAACTTCCGCCACTGTCCCGCTGCCTTCCCCGTTGAATAGGAAAAAGCAACTCACCTGCGGCGTCGGGGACAAGAAAGGCAAAGGGGTTGGGGCAACAGGGTGATCGTTCAGCCAAATCTGGAATGCCCCGATGGACGGGTCAGCCACCAAGCACACCTTCACCCACTCGCCAAAGGGAAACGGGGCGACAGAAAGCCATGAAAAGCGACTCCGCCAAGTGAACCAATCGCCCACATCCTGTTGGAGCAAAAACCCGTTGCCCCCGAAAGCGAGGCGGAGCGCTTCATTTGCCCAATGGACGGGAGCGCCGAAACTCAAACCGAAATTCACGCCTCGCTGCCCTTTTGGCGGGGTCTTGACGAAAAACACCACTTCCACAACTTCACGAGTTGGCGGGAAGGGGAAGACAAGATAGTGAGGAGCATCATGGCGCATTTGAGTTCGCCATCCCCATCGCTTCCCCGTTGGGGTTGACAGTTCCTCCCTATGCCACTGCCGCTCCGAAGCAGACACTGGATTGCCGGACGGATGAATTTCCACCTGCCCTATCACGGCATTGTGAGCCCATAAAAGCGCGAGAGGCAACAGCCACCGTCGCACAACTTTCACCCCCGATGCGGGCATAAAAACAGGGCATGGCGGACTGCCATGCCCTTCAGACGACAAAAGGAAAAGTGCCCTGCAGACAGGTTAGCCGCGCTGCTCCATCGGCACCCACTGGCGTTCCGTCGGACCGACATAGCGCAGGAGCGGTCGGATCAAGCGGTTGTCAGCATACTGCTCCAAGATGTGGGCGACCCAACCGACAATTCGCCCAACGGCGAAGATGGGAATATAAAGGTCGGCGGGGATGCCGAGGTAGTGGTAAATGCTGCCGGCGTAGAAGTCCACATTGACATAAATGCCTTTCGCCCGCAAAGGCTCCATCGCCTTCTCAATGTTTTGCAGAATCTGGAAGGTTTTGGGGTCGCCATACTTTTCGCCCAAGATGCGCGACAATTCCCGCAAGTGGCGAGCGCGGGGGTCTTCCGTTTTGTAAACGCGGTGACCGAATCCCATGATGCGCTTCTTGGCAGCCAACTGCTCCTGCACCCAACTTTCCGCTCGCTCTGGTTCGCCGACGGCTTCCACCATTTCCATGACTGCTTCTGCTGCGCCGCCATGAAGTGGTCCTTTCAAAGTGGCGATAGCCGCTACGACGGCGGAGTGCAAGTCTGCCAGAGTGGAAGCGGCGATTCGTCCTGCGAAAGCGGAGGCGTTGGAACTGTGCTCGGCGTGCAAAATGAAGTCAAGGTCCATAGCGCGAGCGGCATCAGGGTCGGGCTCTTCGCCCCTCAGCATCCACAGGAAGTTGGCAGCATGCCCGAGGTCGTCGCGCGGGGGCACTGGTTTAAGCCCTTTTCGCACCCGTTCATGGGTCGCCACGATAGTGGGGAACTGAGCGATAAGCCGAATGCCCTTTCGCAAGTTGGCTTGAAGCGACATGTCCTTGACATCGGGGTCAATGGTGCCGAGAGCGGAAATGGCTGTCCGCAAAACATCCATGGGGTGACCGTCCTTCAGAGTGCGGATAAGGTCAACGATGACGGGCGGCAATGTTCGGTTGGCTTTCAAAGCGGCGTCAAATTCCACCAACTCTCGCCGTGTGGGCAACTTGTCGTGCAACAGCAGGTAGCAGACTTCTTCGTAAGTGGCATTGGCAGCGAGGTCGTGAATATTGTAGCCACGATAAAGGAGGATACCGCGCTGCCCGTCAATGTGGCAAATGCGGGTGGTGTCAAAGTAAATGCCTTCTAAACCCTTATGGACAACCCCTTGCTCTGCCACCATTTTTCTTCGCTCCTTTCCCACAAGGTTTTTGTGCCTTCACTCAAAAATTTAGGGCAGTCGGGCGGGACTGTAAGCCGGCTTCTGTCGCATTAGGGGGGGAAACCCTAATGCGGGCGACCATTTCTCTAAGCGACCAACCCGGGGGCATCGGCGGGCAACCTGATAGCGCCCCCCTATTTGGTCTTGCTCCGGGCGGGGTTTACCCAGCCACGACCTTGCGGTCGTGCTAGTGGGCTCTTACCCCACCTTTTCACCCTTACCGCTGGGCAACGCCAACGCGCCAGCGGCTGGCAGCGAAAGCCAACGCGCCGCTTCACCCAACGGCGGTAGCGTTTCTGTGGCACTTTCCGAAGCCGCCCCAGCCAACCGCCAGAGCGACTTCCTCGCCTTGAGCGGTGAACTGTCGCCACCGCTCTTGACGAGCGCCCTGCCCTGTGGAGGCCGGACTTTCCTCACCCAACGGCTGCCAACGGACAGCCGTTGAGCGCGGTCGCCCGTCCCGCCCGACTGCCTGCTGCCAGCCATTACCATTTTGTCACACAATTGCGGTGCTCTCACGGTTCGGGCACCGTTTGGAGCAAGCGGGCGATGACTTGCTCGGGAGAGAGACCGTCCGCTTCCGCTGCGAAGTTGAGCACCAACCGATGACGCAGGACAGGCAGAGCGACCGCTCGCACATCTTCGCAAGTGGCGGCAGTGCGACCGTAAAGGAGGGCTCGCGCTTTTGCGCCCCAAATCAGCCCTTGTGATGCCCTTGGTCCTGCCCCCCATTGTACCCACTGCCGAATGAAGTCGGGGGCGTAACTTTCTCGCGGTCGGGTCGCCCGAACTAAGTGAACGGCATATTTGCCCACCCGCTCGGGAACGGGCACTTGCCGCACCAATTCCTGCACCTCCAACAATTCCTCTCGCCCCATCACGACCTGCAAGTCGGGCTCGTAGGCAGAAGTTGTCAAGTGGACGATGGCTTCCTCTTCCTCTTCCGACGGGTAGTCCAAAATGACACTGAACAAGAACCTGTCCAGTTGCGCTTCAGGGAGCGGGTAAGTGCCTTCCATTTCAATGGGGTTTTGTGTCGCCAGCACGAAGAAGGGTTGGGGCAACTGGTAAGTTCGCCCGCCCACTGTAACGCGCCGCTCCTGCATCGCCTCCAACAGTGCCGATTGGGTTTTTGGGGGAGCACGATTGATTTCGTCCGCCAGCACGATGTTGGCGAAAATCGGTCCGGGCAAAAACTCAAATCGCCGTCGTCCCGTCTCCGGGTCTTCCTGCAACACATCGGTGCCCAAGATGTCACTGGGCATCAAATCGGGCGTGAACTGGATGCGCTTGAAGGACAAATCCAGCACCCGCGCTAAAGTGCTGACCAACAGCGTTTTCGCCAACCCCGGCACCCCGATGAGTAAACAGTGCCCCTTCGCTAACAAGGCAATGAGCAACTGCTCAATCACTTGGGTTTGCCCGATGATCACTTTGCGCAACTCGCCCAAAATTGCTTCCCGCACTTTTCCGATGCGTTCTACCGCTCGCAGCGCTTGCCGTTCCGTTTCTGTCATAGCAATTCCCCCGTTCGCTAAACTTGCGGTGGCACAGTTAATTTTGCGCCGAAAGGCTTTGCGGCGACAGGGAAGCGAGCACCACACTGAAAACCTTTCGGCGTGGCAAAGTTCAAGGCAGCGGAGGTGAAACGGTCGCGTGGCGAAATGGGGCAAGCGGTTAAATGCTTTTGTCAAGCGTCGGTGGCGAGAAGAAGTGCTCAAACACCGTTGGCGTGCCATGAAAATGGCGCTGCCTCTTTGGCGAGACCAATCGCGCTTTCCCGTCAGCATCTGCGCCTTCTTTTTCGGATTGCACCTCCCGCAAAAAGAGCGAGTGGCACAATTGCGCGCCTACGCCGAGCGCCTCAAGCGCCTTCCGTTGCCCTCAGGCTGAACCGGCGAACCGAAATTCCCTGAAAGCTTTGGGAAAGTTTGGCTTTACCATCAATCCTTTTCGTCTCACACCACTTTTTCGTAGCGGTGTGAAGACCGCCCCTATCCTGTCAACACGTGTGCGCCTGCGCATGGTTCAGCGATGAACCACGATAGTTGCAAATTCAGCACCCGCTGATAAGCGCGGGCGACGGTTTCAGCGACCCGCTCGGCATCTTCGCACCGCACCAACGCCATCGCACACCCCCCTAATCCTGCCCCCGACAATTGCGCCCCCAACGCTCCCCCTTTCAGAGCGGTATCCACGATGAAGTCAATTGCCGGCGTGCTGCACCGATAACTTCCTGCCTGCTTTAAGAAGGGCACTTGGTTTTGCTCAAAGGCGTCTATTGCCCAATCCTCTGTGGGGAAGTGAAAGGGGGAAGGGTCACCGTTGCGCCAGCGGGTTACTCGGTCGCCATCGTGGCTCACACACATCAGTTCGCCGACATGCTCCACATCGCCCGCTTGCAATGCCTTGCCAAATCGCTCGCTCCGTTCGCACTCTGCCATCCCGAACCAACAAGTTCCCCGCACCTCTAACGCCACCGCCTCTTCGCCTTCGGCTTGACAAGTCTCCGCCAGTTGCCGCAGCCGCTCCGAATGGTGGGGCAACTGGCTTGACAGTTCCTCAAAAGTGGCGTAGCGGGGGAGAGCCCGCAGAAAGCGATATGCCAAACGCTCATCGCCCAACCGAACAGGTGCTGCATCTCGCAAGTGCCTTACCCGCTCCTTCAATTCGGGGAAGCGCTCTTGCCAAAGCAACATGCCAACTTCGTAAGCGGCGACACGCCGATTGAAGTCTGAGCGAACCTTCCCTGCTTTGTGGGCTCGCTCGCCGCTGTCCATCACCAACACACAAAAATCGGCAGGGAAGGGGAAGTAAGCGACAGTCATGGGAAAGAAGCCGATGCGCGTGACCATGCCTTGTTGGGAGAGCAAAATGGCGGCGTGGTCACCTGCCCCACCCCGCGTGCCGACGAACCATTCGCCGTAACCGCAAATCTCCGCCAACCGCACCCACGCTTCCCTTCGCTCCAAAACCGACGCCTTGTTGCAGTGCAACAGCGCCAGTAGGAAAGCGACATAAAGCGCTGATGACGAACTCAGCCCTGCTCCAGGCGGGATGTTTCCATCGGCAAGAACCTCACACCCACACCATTGCTCGCCGACACCCAACTCCTGACGCCAATTCACCATTGTCGCTGCCGCTGCTTGGGCGTAAATTGCCCAGCCACTACCCTTGTGATGCAGCGCTTTTGCGTGCGCCCATTGTTCCCATTCGCCCTCCCTTAAAGGGCGTGGCGGTGCCACTTCCGTGATGCGGAAAGTGTGAGAAGGGAACTCGTTGGAACGGACATGGTGCAAGATGATGGCATCATCTTCACGGGGTCGGGCGACAAGCAAAATCTCACGGGGCAAAGCAAAGGGATGGACAAATCCACCCCGATGGTCAATGTGCCGCCCCATCAAATTCAGCCGTCCCGGCGAGCGAACGAGGCACGCTTGCGTTTGCTCTCCGAAAAGACGCGCAGCCGTTGTCAAGAGGAGCCGATAGGCGCTTTGCCGCTCCTTTAACGCTCTTCCATAAGTGGCGCGCGCCCATCGTTCCCATTCGGCGCTCTCCAGCCAGCGAAGCCATTCGCCGATCGTTCGCATCTTCGCTCCCTTCGGAACCGCTAACTCATGCCCTTCAAATTTGCGGGCGTCCCTGTCTCACTCTGGCTTTCTCTCGTTCCTTGCGGGTCAGTTCAAAAAGGGTGCGAATGAGTTCGGCTTCCTCAGGAGTTGCCTCAATTTTTCGGCGCGACAACACCCGCTTGTGGATTTCCAAAGCACTTTCCAACAGCAACTCAACGGCATCACCCTGCGCGCCGATGCTTTTCGCCCAGATGGTGAAACTGGGCACATCGTCCGTGGCGACGCCATGAATGTGGCTGAAGATGCCGATACGCTTGCCCGTGTAGATAAGCGCGCCGATGGAAGTCTTAACATGGTCGCCGATAAAGCAACCCACTTTCGTCCCCGCATCCACCTTGCCCTCAATGGTGATGCGGACGGGACCGTAAGTGTCTTTCAAGTCACTGTTGGTCGTGAGGGCGCCCAAGTTGACCCACTCGCCCACATAAGCGTGTCCCAAGAAGCCGTCGTGATACTTGTTGCTGTAGCCGTGAATGATGCTCTCCTCCACTTCGCCGCCGACGCGGCACACATCGCCGATGTTGCTACCCTCACGGATTTTACCGCCCACAATCCATGTGCCTTTGCCGATGTAGCAAGGACCTTCAATGCGGGTGGGCGGGTAGACGACGGTGTTGTCACCGATGAAGATGGGACCGTGCGTGACATCTAACACCACTGTGGGGTGCACAACAGCACCCTTGCCCAAGTAGACGCGCGATGCATCGCCACCATAGATGAGGGCACCTTGCTCCAACTTCCCTTCACTTTCCTTGCCGCCTGTCGCCAGCGGGAATTCGGCGGAAATCAGTTCAGCGTTGTGGTCAATGAGTTCCCAAGGGTATCGGAGCAAAATCGCTTCGGGCACCTCTCGCCGGCTTGTCGCCGCGTCCATGAAGGCTCGTTCGTCTTCCC
>Ga0209993_10092_pt1 | contig 13637 bp, 8 predicted proteins | sample Antgeofumaro1A2A_FD_188082 | JGI IMG/M metagenome (GOLD analysis project Ga0209993, IMG submission 188082) | Geothermal fumarole subsurface microbial communities from Mt. Erebus, Antarctica - 1A2A (SPAdes) (version 2) | ecosystem: Environmental > Terrestrial > Volcanic > Fumaroles | place...
AAAAGCGGACTTCCCCTGCTGCCATCTCCCGGGCTTGTTTCTGCAGGTGTTCGGCAAAGGGACGCTCCATCTCTGCTTCCAGCATCACAAAGTCGGTATCGTAGGTGATGGAGCGAATGACCCCGTTGCGGTAGGTGAAGGCGATGAGGTTTTGCGCCCAAAGGGCAAGACGGGCAGCCACTTTGACTACCCGCAAGCGCACAAATTCGGCTTGGATGCGAGAGCGCAACTCGTCCAACCCCATCCCTGTCAAGGCGGACACCAGCACCGCATTGGGGTAGCGGCGCAACAGCATTTCCCTGTCCCAATCAGGAGGTAACTTGTCGGCTTTGTTGAGGACGAGGATGGTGGGCTTGTCACCCGCCCCAATTTCCTGCAAAGTCTGCTCCACGATGGCAATATGCTCGTCCATCGCCCGATGCGAGACATCTACCACATGCAGCAAAAGGTCAGCCGTGCGGACTTCTTCCAGCGTGGCGTGGAAGGAGGCAATCAGGTGAGGCGGCAAGCGACGGATGAACCCGATAGTGTCCGTCAAAAGCACTTTGTGCCCGTCGGGTAGGTAAAGGAGGCGGGTCGTCGCATCCAAAGTGGCGAACAAACGGTCTTCCACAAACACATCCGCGTTGGTCAAGGCGTTCATGAGGGTAGACTTGCCCACATTGGTATAGCCGACGAGGGCGATGGTGAACAGTTCCCGCTCCTTTCGGCTCTGGACGCGAGCACTGGTTTGGCGTTGGATTTCTGTTAACTGCCGTTGCAAGTCAGTGATTCGTTTCTTGGCGCGACGTTGGTCTACTTCCAATTGGGTTTCGCCCGGACCACGCGTGCCGATTCCGCCACCCAAACGGGAGAGGTGCTGCCACAGGCGCCGAAGGCGCGGCAACTGATACTGCAACTGCGCCAACTCCACTTGCAGCATCGCCTGCTTGGTGCGGGCGCGTTTGGCGAAGATGTCCAAAATCAACTCCGTTCGGTCTACCACTCGCACTTGCAGCAGTTTCTCCAAATTGCGGGCTTGAGCGGGGGTGAGGTCGTGGTTGAAAATCACAAGGTCAGCGTTTTTCTCCGCACACAAGCGGGCTAACTCTTCTGCCTTCCCACGCCCGATGAAATAGGCGGGGTCAACTTCCTTGCGGATTTGGGTGAGGATGCCCACCACTTCCGCCCCTGCTGTGTCCGCCAGCGCCGCCAACTCTTCCAAGTCTTCTTCCAAGTCGTCACGCTCGTTCAACGCAACTCCGACTAAAACGGCACGCTCTTTTTGCTCAAGAGCAGTCAGTTTCCAGCGCTCCAACGGGCTTGCTCACCTCGCGCCGATAAGTTTTGGCGCCGCTGCTCATTTTAGCACAACCCGTCCGCCCTTTCTTCATCGCTGCGGAGCAGGTCTCTTGGGCATTTCAAACTCCTTGACTTCGCGGTAGCCCTTGGGCAACTGAAAGGCGAAGAAGTTGGCAGGCAACTTTGGGTTGGCAGTGACTTCATGGTAGGTCTCGGTGATGGTTACCGCCACTGTCCCACCGCCAGGATGCTTTTGCTCCAAGCGCCGCTGGCTCTGCCAGATGAAGCCCTTCCCGTCCAGCCACAAAAATTGAGTGCTGCCGTCCTTCAAAGTCAGTTGCAATTTTGTCAAGGGACGCTTTTGGACAGTCTCCTTCCCGACCACTTTTGCGGCGCTCACCTTCTCCGTCCACGACTCGCCGAGAAAGCAACTAAGGTCGTCCACGACGGGGGAGCGACGGTCTTGGGTTCGGACAATCTCGCGAAGGGTTTTCGGAGCAGACTCTTTCTTGACCTGCTTAAGGGCGTCAATCTGAGTGAACAAATTTTTGCCGTCGCTGAAGATGGCAATCCCGCCTTGCTCTTCTTCTTCCCACCGAACCCGCAGGAAATTAGGGCGTTGGTAGACGGCTTCATGCTTGATGGTGCGTTTCAGGCTCATCTCGCCCATCCGTTGCTCCGCCATAATGGTAGACCGCACCCGCAACCCCGAAAGGCTTTGGTACGCCTTGAGGGTTTGAGTGAGGAGGGCGTCGGCGGATTGAGCGAACGCCCCTGCGGCAAAAGCGGTAACCAAAAGGAAACTCCCAAGTACTTGTCGCATCCGCAAGTTCACTCCTTGCGATGGATTTCCGCGAGCGGCAAAGGCGCTCGCTCCCATTATGCGGCAATCACCCCCAAAAAGCAACTTTAACCCCACCATCTTGACACCCCCAAAGAGGATGGGCGGCAAGACCACAGGACAACAGACAGCGGGGAAGGGGGTGGCGAAAATGAAAGCAGGCTGTTATCCTTTTGGGTGATAGGGAATGAAGGAAAGGGCAAGTGGTTGCCATCCTGTCGCACGGAGGTGTTCTCGGTGGCGAAAAAGCGGAAAACACACCTATCCAAGCGCTCTCGAACCGAAAAACCCATTGAGCCGAGGGTGGGCAAGAAACTCATCATCGTGGAATCGCCGGCGAAAGCCCGCACCATCCGCCAAATCGTGGGGGACGAATTCGCTGTTGAGAGCACGATGGGGCACATCATGGATTTGCCCGAACGCAAGTTCGGTGTGGACTTGGAGAACGGGTTTGAGCCCCAATATGTCATCCGACCAAAGCGCAAGGAGGTCATCAAGCGGCTGCGGGAAGCCGCCCAAAATGCCAGCGAGGTCTATTTGGCATCCGACCCCGACCGAGAGGGGGAAGCCATTGCGTGGCATGTCGCCAAACTCATCAAGCGCCCCGACGCCAAGCGCATTGAGTTCCACGAAATCACCAAACCCGCTGTTTTGAAAGCGTTGCAAAATCCTCGCGCTATTGACGAAAACTTAGTCAATGCCCAACAAGCCCGTCGGGTGTTAGACCGCATTTTCGGCTACACCTTGAGCCCCCTTCTATGGCAGAAAATCAAGCGCAACTTATCGGCAGGGCGCGTCCAATCGGTGGCGCTAAGGCTGGTGGTGGAGCGGGAACGGGAAATCCGCCACTTCGTCCCACAGGAATACTGGAGCATCACTGCCACTTTGACCCCTGAAGACCGAGACGCTCCCTTTGACGCCCGCTTGGTTCAGATCGGCGACAAAAAAGTGTCAACCCCAGAGCGAAACGAGGACGGACGCCAAGAAGGCGAAGTGCCAGAGCGAAGGGACGGTAAAGACGGGGCGGTCGTGATTGAAAACGAAAGGCAGGCAAAAGCGTTAGTCGCCCTTTTAGAGCGGGCGCATTTTTCGGTGCGGAAGATAGAGCGAGGGGAGCGGAAGCGGACACCACCTCCCCCCTTCATCACTTCCACACTGCAACAAGCCGCTTCCCGTCAACTGGGCTTCAACCCCACCCGCACCATGCGCATTGCCCAGCAACTTTACGAAGGTGTGGATTTGGGCGAGGAAGGGACGGTCGGTCTCATCACCTACATGCGCACTGATTCGCCCCGCGTGTCGGAAGTGGCGCAAGGGCAGGCGGCAGAGTTCATCCGCCAAACTTTCGGCGAGGCTTTCCTCCCGCCCAAACCGCGCCAATTCAGAGCCCGAAAGAGTGCCCAAGAAGCCCACGAAGCCATCCGTCCCACTTCCGTCTTTTTAACGCCCGAAAAAGTCAAGCCCTACCTGACCGACGAGCAGTTTGCCCTTTACGACCTCATCTGGAGGCGGTTCGTCGCTAGCCAAATGGCGGATGCTCTCTACGACACTTTGACCGTTGACATTGTGGCAACGAGCGACGGTCAGGAAACGCAAAAATCGGACGGGTTGCCCGAGTGGTTGACAAACGCTTGCGAGTTTCTCTTTCGCGCCACTGGACGGTTGCTCAAGTTTGCGGGTTGGCTGACCATCTATGGTGCCCACATCCGTGACGAGGAGGAAGAGGAGGAGGCGGAGGGCATGAACATCCCCGACTTGACAGAAGGCGAATCGTTGCGATTGCTGGAACTGACGCCCGAACAGCACTTCACCAAACCGCCCGCCCGCTATACCCAGGCGACATTGGTGAAGGCGTTAGAAGAGTTGGGCATTGGTCGTCCCTCCACCTACGCCCCCACTGTTGACACCATTGTCAAGAGAGGATATGTGGAGATGCGAGGCAAGCAACTCGTCCCAACGCCGCTGGGCGAGATGGTCTGTGACAAGTTGGTGCAGTTTTTCCCCGATTTGCTCAGCGTCGGCTTCACGGCACAGATGGAAGACCGCTTGGACGAAGTGGAGGAAGGCAAACAGGATTGGCGGGAAACGGTGCGCCACTTCTACGAACCTTTCCGAGCGGCGTTGGAAGTGGCGAAGAAGGGCATGAGTCAAGAGGGCGGTTTGGAGAGCGACAAAAAGTGCCCGCTATGTGGGGCGAAAATGTTTGTCAAGTTCTCCGCTTACGGTCCCTTCCTTGCCTGCGAGCGCTATCCTGACTGCCGCGCCCTTATCCCCCTGGAAGAAGGTGCCACGAAAGAGTGCCTTCATTGCGGCAATTTGATGGTGCGGCGGGGCAACCACACCGCTCGCTATTTCCTCTGCCTGCAATGCGGAGCCATTGAGCCGACGGATGGGCAGGAATTGGTGCCATGCCCTGAATGCGGCGAAGGCGTCTTAGTGCCCCGAACTGCCCGCAAGGGGCGGATGAAAGGGCGAACCTTTTTCAGTTGTTCCCGCTATCCCGATTGCCATTTCGCCACTTGGGATAAGCCCTTGTTAACCCCATGTCCCAACTGCGGCGGTTTGATGGTGGAGAAGCGACCCAAGAGCGACGACCCCGTTGCCGCTTGCCTTTTGTGCGGCTATTCGGAACTGCTTCCTTTGCCGTCGGAATCGTAGGTCACGCTTGGTAGCGCTCCAGCCGCTCCCCATGAGCCAACAGCAGGCTCATCAGGAACTTGGCAGGGATGCGCCCCAAAGTCCCTTTCGCACAAGCCCGCTCGCCAAATCCGTCAACGGTTGCGTCGGGAATGACCCACTTGGAATGCAGTAGCACCGGCACAGGATGCCAACTGTGGGCACGATACATCGCCGGGGTAGAGTGATCGCCAGTGATGGCGAGGACATCGGGTTGAAGGGACAATAAGGCGGGCAAGTGGCGGTCAAACTCTTCCATCACCGCCATCTTCCCTTGCCAGTTCCCGTCTTCGCCCTGAGAGTCGGTGGGCTTGATGTGCACGAAAAAGAAGTCGTAGTCATTAAAAGCCCGCTTCAAGGCTGCCAATTCGTCGGCGATGGTGTCGCCTTCAAAGTCCAGTACCGTCATGCCCACCAATTGCGCCAACCCGCGATACATCGGGTAGACGGCGACGCAACAAGCGTTGAGTTTGTAAAGGTCGCGGAAGGAAATCCAAGTGGGGCGTTTGGCAAAGCCGCGCAGCAAAGCGAAGTTGGCTTTCGGCTCCTCTTTGAGCACTTCGGCGATGTGAGCGACCAACTTCATGGCTACTTCGGCGGTGCGGCGGTTTTCGGGTGTGTCAGGGTCGGGTTGCGGGGGCAATGGCGGGCGTTCCGTCCCTTGCGGGTCGGTGTCCTTAACCCCATCGCCCAACCCTTCGCCTCGTAGCACGACAACAAAGCGGTGCTCCTTGACAGGCTCAATGAGCACTTGCACGCCGTCAATTTCCCGAATAGCCTTGCGCAACTTGGCGCACAAGCGTTTTGTCTCCTCCGTCGGCGGGCGTCCGGCGCGTCGGTCTACCACAATGGGTTGGTCACCTTCGTAGCGGACAGTCGCAAAGTTAGCGCGAATTGCCACATCCCCTTCCTGCAAAGGAAAGCCGATCCCCAACGCTTCCAACACGCCCCGCCCGACATAGTAGCGAAGTGGGTCGTAGCCAAACAAGGCAAAGTGCCCCGCACTGCTGCCCGGCGAGATGCCCGGAAACACAGGGTCTAACAATCCCAACATGGAGCGCTTCGCCAATTCATCCAAGTTCGGCGTATTCGCCGCTTCCAATTCCGTCTTGCCTTCCAACTCTGGCACCGGCAGCCCGCCCAACCCGTCCAGCACCACTAATACGATTTTCGTCGCCGCTGGCTTGGTCAACTCCTGCATCAGTTCCTCGTAAGTCCACTCACGCATCCCTTGACACCTCCAATGCAAACAGTGTGGCACTCTCGCCCAAAGCGATACTTCGCGGCTGACGCCGCTCCTACGATGGGAGGGTTGGGCTTTTGCCCAAACAATTCCTTCTGACTGTCGTTCCTGCAAGGCTGTTTTCGCTCGGTTGCTTTGGGAGGTGCTGCGGGGCTCAACTTTGTTATCAGCGGGACAACCTTAAAGCACATTGCCGCGACGGCGAAAGCGCTGCCATCTGCTGAATGAGGATTGTCAGCAAAGTCAACGCTTAAAGGGAGGCGAGGCGTTGTCTGTTGGTGGCTTTTGCCCGTCAAGGCTGACAAGCCACCCTTTGCCCACTTCCCAATACATGGCGGTGCGAGAAGCGAGCGCCCGCAAGAACCCCAACTTCTCTTCCTTCATGACATGGCTGACACCGTAGAGCACAACAGTTTTGACTTGCCATCCATGTTCGCGGGCGAACTTGTTAAGGGCAGCCTCCAACCCGTAGCCCAATTTGGAGAAATCGGGCAGCTGGCGAACTCGCTCTAAGGGTAACGCTCGTTGCCCTGTCACCCAAGGGGCAAGCAGGTGGGACAAATCCGTCCAAATTCGTCCGCCGCGAAAGACACCCAAAGTCATGTCCACACCGTCACGGGCGACAGGGGCGGCAAGGGCTTCAATGTGGTCGGGGCGAAGCCCTTTCAAGTCAGCATCCAGCAGCACCACGAAAGGTTGTTGCACTTCCTGCAACCCAGCCCACACTGCGCCTGCCTTCCCGCCATTTCGCCCCAACCGAATGACCCGAACCCCAAACTGCTCCGCCACCTGGGCTGTGTTGTCCTGCGACCCGTCGTCCACAACGACCACTTGACGGACATATTGGCATGCCGTCACCGCTTGCAAGACACCGGGCAACCGTTCTTCTTCGTTGAACGCTGGAATGACCACCGCTATGTCCATCGCCCATCACCTGCTTTTTCGGCAAAGCCGTCAAGATGGTAACCCGTCTAATCGGAAATCGCAAGGGGAGGCGGGAGCAAGGACAGTGTGGCATCGGCAGTCCGCTGCTTTTGTCGGGAAAATCCCCCTTTCGTCCTTCGTCAGCAGGGCTCTTCTTTGGGGGTGCTAAATTTAAAATTGCCCAAGTCAGCAACAGAGGCAAAGGAGAGGTGATGAGCCGATGGAGTTGCTTAGTTCGTTGGTTGCAGCGGTTGCTCCGCTCTTGGGGGCTATAGGAGTTGCGATTGCTGGCTACAACTACTGGTCAGTGCTCAAGTATCCCGAAGGGACGGAGCGGATGCGCTGGTATGCCCAAGCCATCCACGACGGGGCGATGACTTTCCTGCGTCGGGAGTATCAAGCCATCGCTATGTTCGTGGCGGTAATGTTCGTCACCTTAACACTTGCTTTCTGGAAGAAAGCGCCATTGATAGGTTTGGCGTATGTTTTTGGAGCGACTTGCTCGCTGTTGGCAGGTTTTCTTGGGATGAAGGCGTCCACCCGAAGTGGGGTTCGGACGACGGAGGCTGCCCGCCAAAATGGGATAGGCGAAGCCCTTGTTGTGGCTTTCACAGGGGGCTCGGTGATGGGTTTAGCCGTCGCCGCCTTGGGGCTATTGGGGTTGGGAGTCGTGATGTGGCTCGGTCAAGGGTTAGACTTTCCGACGCTGGTGCAATACCTGACGGGTTACTCAATGGGGGCTTCGTCGGTTGCCTTGTTCGCTCGTGTCGGGGGAGGCATTTACACCAAGGGTGCGGATGTGGGGGCAGACTTGGTGGGCAAGGTGGAGGCAGGAATTCCCGAAGATGACCCCCGCAACCCGGCTGTCCTTGCCGACAATGTAGGCGACAATGTGGGTGATACGGCAGGCATGGGGGCGGATTTGTTTGAAAGTTATGTTGGCTCTGTCGTCGCTGCCATCGTCGTCGGCGCTGCATTGGGAGGAGCGCGGGAAGAAGCATGGCGGTGGATGACGCTCCCTTTGGGGCTCGTTTGCTTGGGGCTTATCACTTCGGTCATTGGCGTTTTGTCCATTCGCGCTTTCCGTCATCTTGAGCCACAATGGGCGCTGAATGCCGCTGTTGGGGTCGCCGTTATCGCCTTCGTCATCCTTGCTGCGTGGCTCGTCCCGACTTGGGTTGGCTCTTTTGCCCCCTTCTGGGCAACCCTTGCCGGTTTGCTGGCGGGCGTGTTTGTAGGCGCTGTGAGCCAATATTACACCAGTGGTCTACCGATCCGAGAAATCGCTAAGTCCGCCCAATACGGAGCGGCAATCAACATTCTTTCTGGAGTTGCCGTGGGCTACTTGAGCACCGTCTTGCCCTTGCTGGGGATTGCCGCTGCCATTTGGTTTGCCTATGCCACGAACGGGCTTTACGGTATCGCCCTTGCGGGTGTGGGGATGTTGGCGACCATTGGCATCGTGATGAGCACGGACAGTTACGGTCCTATTGCCGACAATGCAGGCGGCATTGCAGAAGTGGCGGGATTTGGCGAAAATGTGCGGCGTATCACGGATAAACTAGACGCCCTCGGCAACACGACAGCAGCAATTGGGAAAGGCTTTGCGATCGGCAGTGCGGCCTTGACAGCATTAGCCCTCTTTGCTGCCTACCAGAAAGAGGCACACCTTAAGACCATTACCCTGACAGACCCCGCTACGCTGGTCGGTCTGTTCATCGGTGCGGCGATGCCGTGTCTGTTTGCCGCTTTAACTTTACGGGCAGTGAGCCGTGCCGCCGACCAGATGGTGGAAGAAGTGCGGCGCCAATTCCGCGAGTATGGCATTTTGGAAGGCAGAGGACAGCCAGATTACAACCGCTGCATTGACATTGTGACCCGCGCTGCCTTGCGGGAGATGATGGTGCCCGGCGTCTCCGCAGTGCTTGCACCGCTGTTAGTGGGCTTTCTGCTGGGGCGAGAAGCGTTGGGTGGTTTCCTTGCTGGGGCGCTATTAATGGGCGTGGCCATTGGCTTGATGATGGCGAATGCTGGCGGCGCTTGGGACAACGCTAAGAAGTGGATTGAGGAAGGCAATTTGGGCGGCAAAGGCAGCGATGCCCACAAAGCCGCTGTCGTCGGTGATACAGTTGGCGACCCCTTCAAGGACACCACTGGTCCGAGCATGAACATCCTCATCAAGTTGATGAACATCGTTGCCCTCGTTTTTGCGCCCCTCTTCAAGTGACGGACAGGGGTGCTAAATTTAAAATTGCCCAAGTCAGCAACAGAGGCAAAGGAGGGGATAAGGATGACGCGCCGTGAACTTTTGACTTTGACGGGGTCTTCCGGCATCGGATTGCTGAGAGCGAAAGGGCAGACACAGGAAAGGAAAGCACCGACGAACGAGCGCATCGGATTAGGTTTCATCGGCGTTGGTTTGCGCGGGTTGGCGCTCCTTCAGGAATTCAAGCACTTCCCCGATGTGGAGATCGTGGCGGTATGCGATGTGTATCGGCAACGGGTGGAGCAAGCCGTCGCCTTGACGGAAGGGAAAGCCGCTGGCTATCATGACTTTCGGCAAGTGTTGGACCGAAAGGATGTGGATGCGGTCGTCATTGCGACCCCGCCCCATTGGCACGCGCTCATCAGCATCCTTGCCTGTCAAGCCGGCAAAGATGTCTACTGCGAGAAGCCGATGTGTTTGACGGTGGCGGAAGCGAAAGCGATGGTAGAAGCGGCGGAGCGCTACAGGCGGGTCACGCAAATTGGCACGCAAATCCATGCGGGACAAAATTTCCGGCGGGTGGTGGAAATCGTTCGGTCGGGGATTCTGGGGCGCATCACACAGGTTCGGTGCTTTGTGACGGAAAATCTTGCCCCGAACGGGATTGGTCGTCCCGCTGACCAAAACCCGCCAGAGGGACTGGACTGGGACATGTGGTGCGGACCTGCCAAATTCCGCCCTTACAACCCCGCCATCTTCTCCGCCCACTACTTCTTCCGCGACTATGCTGGCTGTGGGTTTTTGCACAACATGGGACCGCATGTGTTGGACTTAGCCTTTTGGGCGTTGGAGTTGAAAGCCCCCGTTTCCGTTGCGGCGGTTGGCGGCAAGTGTGCTTTGGACGACATTAGCGATGTGCCCGATACTTTGCAAGTCGTCTATGACTTCGGCGACATGGTGCTGACATGGACGCATTCAGAAGCCTTCAGTTTTGGCTTTGAGTTGCACGAAGGCAAGGGAATCGGTCGTCAGTTAGGCATTGTCTTTCACGGCACTAACGGAACACTCGCTGCTAACTACACGACCTTCAAGTTGTTCCCTGAAGGCGACCGGCTCAACCCACAGTCATTGCCGCCCCCTTCTATCCCGCCGTCACCTGGACACACGCGAGAATGGTTGGACGGCATCAAAACGCGCCAACAGCCCCTGTGCCATTTCGGCTACCACTACTGGATTCAACTCGCCATCAGTTTGGGGGACATTGCCTACCAAGTGAAGCGGCGCCTTGTTTGGGATGACCGAAAGGGGCGCATCATAGGCGACGAGGAAGCGAACCGTCTCCTTTCGCCCACCTACCGCGCCCCATGGACGCTGCCTATACGATGACCCGAGCGTGTTTAAGGGCTTCGCCGCAGGGGCAGGTGCGCTCGGGCGGGATGCGTTTGATGATTTCCACCAAAAGGGTGCGGGCTTTCTCCAGACTGGCGGCGAAGTTGCGCATCACTTCCTCCGCTGTCACTGGCTCTACTTCCCCTTCCGCTACCAAGCCGGTATCGTAATCGGTGACGATGGAGATGTTGACATAGCAAAGTTCTGCTTCCTTAGCCAGTGTGACTTCGGGATACTGGGTCATGTTGATGACTTCCCAGCCCATGCTGGTGAACCAGCGGCTTTCGGCTTTCGTGCTGAAGCGCGGTCCTTCAATGACCACGACCGTACCGCGTTCGTGGTGCGGGATGCCTAAATCGCGACAGGCTTGGATGGCAATCTCTCGCAACTGCGGGCAGTAGGGATCAGCAGTGCTCACATGGGTGGTGATGGGACCGTCAAAGAAAGTGTCGTCGCGATGGCGGGTTCGGTCTACGAATTGGTCGCAGATGACGAAATCGCCGGGCTTGATGTGCTTTTGCAAACTCCCCACTGCGTTGGGTGCCAAAATTCGCTCCACTCCCAGCGCTTTCATTGCCCAAATGTTCGCCTTGTAAGGGATTTTGTGGGGCGGGTATTGGTGCTTGCGGCCGTGCCGAGGCAGGAAAGCCACCTGCTTTCCCGCAATTTCCACGATGGTGATGAGGTCGCTGGGCGGACCGTAAGGTGTTTCCATTTTGATTTCCTCCAGCACTTTGGCGTCTTCCAAGGCGTAAAGCCCCGAACCGCCAAAGACACCGATTTCCGCTTTTCGTTCGGTGACCTTTGGGAACATGCTCACTTGCCCTCCTTTCGCGTTTCTCTTTGCCGAAGCGTTTTCGGCTCTATTGGCAACTCCACCACAAAGCGGGCGCCACCTGCCTGTACATCTTCCAACCAAATGCGCCCGCCGTGAGCGGTCACCAAGTTTTGGACGATGGCTAACCCTAAACCCGTTCCTCCTATAGCGGCTTTCGTCGTCACGAAAGGGTCAAAGATTCGGTCGCGCAAAGGCAAGGGAACGCCAGGACCGTCGTCTTCCACTTCCAACCGAACCCATTGCCCTTGTGCCTTCGTTCGCACTGTCACCGTTGAGCCTTTCCCGCTTTCCGCAATTGACTCACCTGCATTACGCACCAACTGCACCACAATCTCTTCCAAATCCCCTCTCCGCGCCCAAACAGCAGGGGAGGAACTGAGCTCCATCTTAACCCGCACACCCTCCCGCACCAACGAGTAGGAGACCAACTGAGCCGCTTCTGCAACCACTTGGTTGAAATCCAGCAACTCCTTTTCCTCCGTCCGACGGGCGTCGGCGAACTTGGTGACCAAGTGGGCAATTTCCCGAATTCGCTCCCCTGCCTGAAGGATATCCTGCACTTTCTCGCGGGCGCTTTCACTCAGAGGCTCAAAGTCCAATAGCAACTCGGCATTACCCAAAATCACTTGCAGCGGGTTGTTTATTTCGTGGGCAATACCGGCTGCCAACTCGCCCAAAGTCGCCACCCGGAAAGAACGCGCCAACGGTTCTATTTCGTAGAGTTTCACTGCTTCCCCACGCACTAACAGTTCCGCCAACAACTCTCCCACCGCCTTCAGAAGAGTTTCGGGCGCTGCTGAGAGGGATTGCGAGGGCAAAGCGACCACCAGCAAGTAAGCGGGAGTGCCTTCCAGTGGCACGCGCACCGCCCATACCGTTGTGTGTGCTGTATCCAGTTCGGCAACATGGGCGATGGGTTCGGCGCTTTCGCCCACTGTTTGAGGGAGCGACAGGGGAAGGTCACCGAAAAAGCCAAGAGCGCTCCATTGCCCCTCCGCTGCTGCTTTCTCCGCGTCGCCTTGCCATTGGTAAATTCCCCCTGCGGTCGCCCCTATCCACTTCACCAGCGCTGCCACCATCTCTTCCCACGCTTGTTGTCTGCCTGCGGCAATCACTTCACAAAGCGCCTGCCACTGTTCCGTCAAGTCCATCGTCACCTACACCGTTTTGGCAGTTTTGCCAAAGTACTAACCAATTTGTCGCCTCGAAAAGAAAGTGTCAAGGAGGTTATTCCAGCAACTTGGGTTGGTTGCCCTCTACAGGTTCTGTCGCAGGGGTGGACGAAGTTGGCGAAGGGGTCGGCGTTTGGGAAAGGAAAGGTTCCACCATTGCCGCAAACTCCGCCTCACTCAAAATCCGAACCCCCAACTCTTGCGCCCGTTGCAATTTGCTTCCTGGATTTCTTCCGACCACAAGGAAATCGGTTTGCCGCGACACGCTGGAAGCCGGTCGCCCGCCCAACCTTTTGACAATTTCTTCCGCTTGCGAGCGTGTCCAGCGCTGAAGCTCGCCCGTGAAGACTACCACCTTCCCCTTCAGGGGTGAATCGGGCATCACTGCTGCTTCCTCTTCGGGGGGAGGTTGGATGCCGGCACGACGCAACTTCTCCATGAGCCGCTTGCCCAAATCGCTTTGGAAGAAGCGAACCACGCTCTCGGCAATCTTGGGACCGATGCCTTGGATGGTTTTGATTTCCCATTCCTGCGCTTCTGCTAACCGCTCAAGGCTGCCGAATTTCTTCGCCAACAACTCCGCCACTCGTTCGCCTACATGCCGAATTCCCAACGCGAAGATGAAGCGGGAAAGCGGGGCTGTTTTGCTCCGTTGGATTTCGCTCAGCACCTTCGTCGCCAATTTGTCGCCCCAACCGGGCAAGCGGGTCAGTTGCCACTTTTGCAGGAAGTAAAGGTCGGCAGGGTCGTTGAGCAATCCCGCTTCCACCAATTGGTGAATTCGCTCTTCGCCCAGCGCTTCAATGTTCAAAGCGTTGCGGGAGCACCAGTGCTTGATCCAGTTTTCCACTCGGGACGGGCATTCCTCGTTGGGGCAGTAGTAGTCTACTTCGCCCGGCGGTCGGATGACGGGGGTACCGCAGATGGGACACTCTTTGGGCATTTCAAAAGGCTTTTCTTCGCCCGTCCGCTTCTCCTTGACAACACCGACCACTTCGGGAATGACGCCACCTGCCCGTTGGATGCTGACCCAATCTCCGATGCGAACATCCAATCGCTTGATTTGG
>Ga0209993_10094_pt1 | contig 13548 bp, 5 predicted proteins | sample Antgeofumaro1A2A_FD_188082 | JGI IMG/M metagenome (GOLD analysis project Ga0209993, IMG submission 188082) | Geothermal fumarole subsurface microbial communities from Mt. Erebus, Antarctica - 1A2A (SPAdes) (version 2) | ecosystem: Environmental > Terrestrial > Volcanic > Fumaroles | place...
TACTTGACGCCGTCATAGAAAAACAAGGCGGAATCGCCGAAGGAGGGTCTCCAATGGCTGCCACAACGAAAGTGCAAGAGTTGTTTGAAGCCCTGAAGGGCTTGACACTCTTGGAATTGAAGCAACTGACCGACCTCTTCAAGGAAGAATTCGGGGTGACGGCAGCGGCGCCGGTAGCAGTGGCGGCACCAATGGCTGCCCCTACCGCCGCTGAAGCCGCTAAGGCTGCAGAGGAAAAGACGGAGTTTAAGGTCGTCCTGAAAGCGGTAGGCGACCAAAAACTGCAGGTCATTAAGATCGTCCGCGAGGTCGTGCCTGGATTGGGCTTGAAGGAAGCCAAAGACTTGGTGGAAAGCGCTCCCTCTGTCTTACGGGAGGGCGTGAGCAAAGAAGAGGCGCAGAAGATCAAGGAGAAACTGGAAGCGGTGGGAGCGACGGTAGAAATTCAATGATGAAGGATGAGCGAAACCTTGTGTCGGGCAAGGAGGCGCATTGAAGTATGATGACGATGCCCCGCCCAACGGCGGCTCACAGTCGTTTCATCCGCCGTCTGCAGGAGCGCCTCGCACACTATCAAAAAGTGTTGCCTCCCGTTGAGCCACCTCACTTCTTAGAAGTGCAGCGCCAATCCTACGAGTGGTTCTTGAAGGAAGGGTTGCGGGAATTGCTCCGCTCCTTTTCACCCATTGAGGACTACACTGGCACCCTCGTGCTGGAGTTCCTGGATTACGAATTGGAAGTCCCTCAACCGCAACCAGGCTGCGAAGAGTGCCGTCAAGGAGCGTGTCACAAGCACAAATACTTCTCCCCTGAGGCTTGCAAGGAGCGAGGGTTGACCTACGAAGCCTCCTTGCGAGCGAAGGTTCGGCTAATTGACAAGGAAGCCGGTGAGGTCAAAGAGTGGACGGATGTTTACTTGGGTGAATTGCCTTTGATGACACCACGAGGCACTTTCATCGTCAATGGAACAGAGCGGGTCGTCGTCTCCCAATTGAACCGCTCCTCGGGGGTCTACTTCTCCTCTCACCTCCATGAATTGACGGGGCGCGAGATGTTCTTGGTGCAAATTGTTGCTCGCAACGGCAACTGGGTGGAATTTGAGACGGTGGTGGAAACAAAACAGGAGGAACGCGCGAAAGACCGCGTGAGCATCCGCGTTCGTATCGGTGGCTCTAAGGCGATGCCAGCGACTTTGCTCCTTAAAGCCTTCAGCACTTTGAAGGAGACACGGGGAGTGCCACCCACCATTGTCCGACTCCCCAAATCAGACCGACGATTGATCGGAAAGCGGCTCGCTGAACCTGTCATTGACCAAAAGACGGGCGACCTCCTCGCCCCCGAAAACATCCTCATCTCCTCTGACCTCTTTGAGCGTTGGCAAACAGCGGCGGTGGACAAAATCGCTATCTTTGAAGAACTCCTCCCCTGCGGCACAACCGCAGACATTGTCCGCCTTTTTTCCGTCCCGGAGCGCTATTCTCAGCCGCTTCCCCTCTCCCCCGATGAACTGGAGGAGCGCCGCCTCTGGCTCCTTGAGGACCTCCTTGACCCGAAAACGAAGCGCCCCCTTGTCAAAGGTCCTGTCAAAGTCACCCCCGAAATCTTAGAGCGCATCAACCGGGTGCTGGAATCGGGCTTGACAGAAGTCACCCTTTACCGATGCGACCCTTACATCAGCGATACTTTGGAGATTGATCCCGCCCCCGATGAGCGGACGGCTCTTTTGACCGTTCACCGAGTCCTCCGTCCTTCTGAGCCAGCCACTTTTGAAGCCGCTAAAGACCTCCTCGTTAGCCTCTTCCTTGACCCTCGCCGATACGATTTGGGGCGCGTCGGGCGCTACTTGATCAACCGCAAACTCCGCTTCAAGGATTGGCTGGGTAGAGAACCCGAGGAGAACAAAGTGACTTTGACTTTGGAAGACCTCGTTGGAACTCTGAGAGCCATCATCCTCTTTCGTGAGAAGATGGAGAGTTTGGATGAGAAGATGGGACGCCCCTTCTGGGGTCTCTTTCAAGAACCAACGAACGGCACTTCTGCGTCTTTCCCCGACCTCTTAATGAACCCAGACTGGATGGTCCTGTTGGTGGACGATGTAGACCACTTGAAGAACAAGCGAGTTCGAAGTGTGGGAGAGTTACTGCAATCGCAATTGAGAGCCGCCTTCTTGCGAATGGAGCGGGCGTTGAAGGAACGAATGGCAACCCTCCCGAAAGACCAGTTGTCCCCGCAGCAACTCCTCTCCATCAAGCCGTTACAAGCCGCGATTCGCTCTTTCTTCACTTCCGGTCAGTTGTCGCAGTTTCTCAGTCAGCATAACCCGTTGGATGAGTTGGAGCACAAGCGTCGTATGACAGCGCTGGGACCTGGCGGGATTTCTCGGGAGAGTGCGAAAGGGATGCTTCAGTTGCGGGATGTCCATCCCAGCCACTATGGGCGGATTTGCCCCATCCAAACGCCAGAAGGTCCGAACATCGGTCTCATTTCTACTCTGGCGGCGTATGCGAAGGTGGATGACTTCGGCTTCCTCCGCACGCCTTACCGAGTGGTGAGGGAAGGACGGGTGACGGGAGAGATTCATTGGCTGGCTCCTGATGAGGAGGAGCGCTTTTTTATCGCCCCTGCGGATACGCCGGTGGATGAGGAGGGCAAGATTCTCTCCGAGCGGCTGATTGTGCGGGGTCCGAAACCAGAGACAGGCGAGTCGGGGTATTTGTGGGTGTCCCGAGAGCAGGTGCAGTATCTGGATGCGTCTCCCCGCCAATGCTTTTCGGTGGCGACGAATTTGATTCCCTTCTTGGAGCATGATGATGCGAACCGAGCCTTGATGGGCTCAAATATGCAACGCCAAGCCGTCCCCCTTATCTTTCCTGAAGCCCCGTTGGTGCGCACGGGCTTGGAAGGGAAGGCGGCAAGGGATTCTGGCGCTCTCCTTCTTGCGGAGGAGGATGGGACGGTGACTTATGTGGACGCTTCCCGCATTGAAATCACGACGAGGTCGGGCGAGCGGAAGGTTTACGATTTGGCGGTTTTCCGTCGCTCCAATCAAGGGACTTGCTGGCACCAGCGTCCTCTCGTGCAAAAAGGACAACGAGTGAGGAAGGGCGAGGTCCTCGCCGATGGTCCCGCAACCAAAAACGGTTCCCTTGCTCTCGGGCGGAACCTCCTCGTTGCCTTCATGGTGTGGGAAGGCTACAACTACGAAGACGCCATTGTCATCTCAGAGCGCCTTGTCAAGGAAGACATCCTCTCGTCTATCCACATTGAAAGTTACGAAACCACAGCCCGTGAGACGAAACTCGGTCCTGAGGAAATTACTCGCGATGTCCCGAATGTGTCGGAAGAGCGGTTGAAGTTTTTGGATGAAAACGGAATCGTGATTGTTGGAGCGGAAGTAAAGGCAGACGATATTTTGGTGGGCAAAGCCGCCCCGAAAGCCGCAACAGAATTGTCTCCCGAAGACCGTCTGATGATCGCCATCTTCGGAAAGAAGGCGGAGGACATGAGAGACTCCTCCCTGCGCGTCCCACCCGGCGAATGGGGGACTGTCATTGGAACGCTCGTCCTTTCCCGCTACAAGTATCGGTGCCGCAAGTGCGGGGAAATCATCCGTCATTGGAAGAAGTTGGAGCGAATGGAACATAGTCGCTGCGGGGGTCGGTTGGAGCAATTGTCCGGCGATGAGTTGAAGACAGGTGTCAATATGCTCGTGCGGGTTTATGTCGCTCAGCGGCGCAAAATTAGTGTCGGAGACAAACTGGCAGGGCGACACGGAAACAAAGGCGTCATCGCCAAAATCCTGCCTGAATCCGATATGCCCTATCTCCCCGATGGAACACCCGTAGACATCCTCCTGAGCCCCTTGGGCGTGCCGTCCCGCATGAACATTGGACAACTGCTGGAGACGCATCTGGGTTGGTTGGCGAAATTCTATGGAACTTCCTTTGAAGTTCCGCCTTTCCTGGGAATCGTGAAAGAACGGGACATCGTGGAAGGGCTCCGAGAAGCCGTCAACGAGTTGCACAAGGAGCAGTTGTATAAAATGGCGACGACGGAATGGCATTTGCGTTGGCGAAAGCCTCAGTGGGGGGAGCCGGCAGAAGGTTATGCGGAAGAATTGGCACAACTGATTCTCTCCCGACCAAAGTCAGAGCGAGAGGCAATCTTGGCAACTCTGAACCTCCCTTCGGAAGTGGACGAGACTTCGGTGAAAGAGCGGTTGATAGAGCGAGCCCGCCATCGGGTCGGGTTTGACCCAGAAACAGGCAAGTCCATCCTCTACGACGGGCGAACGGGGGAACCTTTTGACCAACCGGTCACGGTGGGCTGGATGTTCATCATGAAACTCATCCACTTGGTAGAGGACAAAGCCCACGCCCGTGCCGTCGGTCCTTACTCGCTGGTCACACAACAACCGTTGGGCGGAAAAGCCCAATTTGGCGGTCAGCGGTTAGGTGAGATGGAAGTTTGGGCTCTGGAAGCCTACGGTGCCGCCTACAACTTGCAGGAGATGTTGACCGTCAAGTCAGATGATGTCTACGGGCGAGTGAAGACTTTTGAAGACATCGCCCACGGTCGCAATGTCTTGGAGCCAGGCATCCCCGAATCCTTCAAGATCCTTGTCAAGGAACTGCAGAGCCTCTGCTTGCAGGTGACGGTGGAAACGAAGGACGGGCAAGTGGTGGAACTGAAGGACGAAGAGGAAACACCAAAGTAGCATAAGCGTCTCGTTGGCATCACAAGTTAAAGTGGCATCAATAGCGAAAGGGTCTCTCTTGAGTCTCGCTTTCGGTTTACTGATTTGGGCAACTGAGACAGTTGCCCTACCAAAGGCGCGTGGGAAAAAACTTTGTCGGAGGTGACAAACCTTGGAGGCGAAGCAAAAGCCGCCAACGATTTATTTTGATGTCGTGCGAATTGGTTTGGCATCGCCGCAGGATATTCGCTCGTGGTCTTACGGAGAGGTCAAGCGCCCCGAAACCATTAATTACCGCAATTTCCGCCCAGAAAAAGACGGATTGTTTGACGAGCGCATTTTCGGTCCGACAAAAGACTACGAATGCGCTTGTGGGCGCTACAAGAAACGCAAGTTTGCCGGAATCGTTTGCGAGCGCTGCGGGGTGGAAGTGACAACTTCCCGGGTTCGGCGGCGCCGCATGGGGCATATTGAATTAGCATCGCCCGTCGCTCACATCTGGTTCTTCCGTAACACTCCGTCCATCATCGCCTTGCTCTTGGACCTCTCGCCCAAGTTGGTGGAACGGGTGATCTACTTGACCACTTACATCGTCACCCAAGTAGACCCACGCGCCATCCGACAGGAGCGGGACAATTTGCAGAAAGCCGTTGAGTTGGAGAAAGAGGAAATGGAGGCGGGCACAAAAGAAAGTGTTGCCCGATTGCGCCGAGAGCAAGAGACATGGCGAGAACGCGCTGAGCAAGGTCTCCTCCCTGCGGACGAAGCGGAAGAGACCATCCGCCAGTTGGAGAAGGACATCCAAAACATCCTCCAGCAAGCTGAGGAGCAAAAGCAAGAATTAGACAAGGCATTGGAGTTGTTATCGTCCCTTCAGAGAAAGCAAGCCTTGACGCCAGAGGAACTGTTCTCCTTGCGGCGTTTGTTGGAAACGGCTCAAAGAAAACTCGGGCGTTCCTACGACCACTTGTTCAAGGTGGGAACGGGCGCTCAGGCCATCAAAGAATTGTTGGAGGAATTGGACTTGGAACGAATGGCACGGGAGTTGCGCAAAGCCATTCAAGAGACCACCGGTGCCAAGAGAGCCCGAGCCATTAAGCGGTTGGAAATTGTGGAAGCCTTCCGCAAATCCCGCAATCGCCCTGAGTGGATGATTTTGGAAGTACTCCCCGTTCTTCCGCCCGAGTTGCGCCCAATGGTGCAATTGGACGGGGGACGGTTTGCCACCAGTGACTTGAATGACCTTTACCGACGCGTCATCAATCGCAATAACCGATTGAGAAAAATGCGGGAAATTCGGGCGCCAGAGAGCATTTTGAACCACGAGAAGCGGTTGTTGCAGGAAGCGGTGGATGGGTTGCTGGATAATTCGCGGAAGGCGCATCCGGTGTTGGGGACGAATGGGCGTCCGCTGAAGTCGCTGTCGGATATCCTAAGGGGGAAGGAAGGACGGTTTCGGCGGAATCTGTTGGGCAAGCGGGTGGATTATTCGGGACGGTCGGTGATTGTGGTGGGTCCGCATCTAAAGTTGCACCAGTGCGGGTTGCCGAGAGTGATGGCAAAGGAGTTGTTCCGACCGTTCTTAATGCATTGGCTGGAAAAGCATGCGGATGTGACGGGGGTGTATACCCTTCGGAGCGCTCGGCGATTGTTGGAGGAAGAGGAAAATGAGTTGGTGCAGGAAGCCTTGGAACAGGTGACAAAAGACCACCCCGTGCTGCTCAACCGAGCCCCAACCCTGCATCGGTTAGGCATCCAAGCCTTTGAGCCTGTCTTAGTGGACGGAAAGGCAATTCACATCCACCCATTGGTCTGCCCGCCCTACAATGCGGACTTTGACGGAGACCAGATGGCGGTCCATGTGCCGTTGTCGGTCGCCGCCCAAGCAGAGGCACGATTGTTAATGATGTCGGTGAACAACATCTTCTCGCCGGCAAGTGGGCAACCGTTGATGGCACCAGGCTACGATATCGCCTTAGGGTGCTACTACTTGACTTTGAATGAGCCACTGGGCGAGGAAGGCATCGGGGACGAGGGACGGGGGAAGAGGGAATTTTCGTCGGAAGTGACGTTGCTTTTGTCCGCCCGCAAAGGATGGGTGGCATTGACGGAGAAGGTGAAAGTGGGCGGGAAAGAGAGCGAGGTGTGGCGTCACCTTGTTCGGTTTTTGGCACCGAAGGGACGAGTGTTTGGGAGTAAAGAAGAAGCGTTGCGGTGGCTCTTTACGAAGCGAATCCATTGGCAGGCAGATATTCTGGTGCGGGATTTGTCCACAGAAAGCGGCTGGTTGCTGACGACGCTGGGGCGGTTGCTGTTCAATAGTCTGTTGCCTAAGGGCTTCCCCTTCGTGAATGAGCCAGTGACAAAGAGCAAGTTGCGGGACATCGTGATTGCCATTTACGAGCAATACGGGAATGCACGGCTGGTGCAGTTTCTGGATGATGTGAAGGAGTTGGGCTTTTCGGTGGCGACCTTGTCGGGGATTTCCTTGTCCATTGCCGATTTGAGGGTGAGGACGGAGAAGGAAGAACTCATTCGCTTGGCAGAGGAACGGGTGCGGCAGATTGAGGAAGCCTACGAGGAAGGGCTGTTGAGCCCCTTTGAGCGGGAGGAGCAAATCTACCGAACATGGATGGAAGTCGTGGACAAGGTCACAGAGCAGGTGATGCGGAACATCGGCACACACAACCCACTGGCAATGATGGCGGAAAGCGGCGCGAGGGGTCGGAAGGAACAAATCGTGCAGTTAGCCGGGTTGCGGGGATTGATGACGACAGCGGTTGGGACAATCATCAGCGACTTGCCGGTCAAGAACAACCTACGGGATGGGTTAAGCCTGCTGGAATATTTTGTGTGCACCTTCTCGTCGCGACGGACATTAGCGGATACGGCACTGCGGACATCTGATGCGGGTTACTTGACGCGGCGGTTAGTAGATGTGGCGCAAGATGTGGTCATCAAGGCGATGGACTGCGGGACAACCGAGGGCTTTGAGATGACGCCGATTTACGACGAGCAGGGGGCGGTATTGGAATTGCTGTCGGACCGAATTTGGGGTCGGATTGCGGCAGAAGATGTGATGCACCCGAAGACAAAGAAGGTGCTGGTGAAGGCAGGGGAGATGATCACGCGGGCTAAGGCGAAGGAAATAGAGGAAGCAAACGTGATGAAAGTGAAAGTGCGCTCGCCGCTGACCTGCGAATTGCCCCACGGAATTTGTGCGATGTGTTATGGGATGGACTTGTCGTCTGGGCGGTTAGTGGAGTTGGGGGAAGCGGTGGGAATTATCGCTGCCCAATCCATCGGCGAGCCCGGAACGCAGTTTACCCTGCGAACCTTCCACACGGTCATTGGGCAGGGTTTGGTGGAAATTCGGCAATTCAAAGGGCATCGGGAGCGAGCCTTGCGCGAAATTATTCGCCACTCTCATGCAGCGGGCGGTGAGATGACGCTGAAGGAGATGCTGGAGGAAATCAAGAGGGCATCGCGTGGGACGGAGGAGGAGCAAAAGGAGCAGCGAATGAAGTGGTGGACACGCTTGCATGTCCCCCGACGAAGAGGTCTTCTGCGAGTAGAAGAACTCTTTGATGCCCGAAAACCCCTCGGTCAAGCCATTGTCGCCGAATATGATGGCACCGTCACAGAGATTTCCAAGAAGGGCATCTGGCGCGTCTATGTGGACTCCGTCGTCCCCGAAAGCGACTGGGCGAAGAACTTGGACGAAGTAATCGCCGAAGATGTCAAGGTGGACGGGAAGGTGATTGTGCCGAAGGGGACGGTGTTGAATGACGCTGTGATAGAGCAACTGAAAGCAGCGGGCGTCAAAGAGATTGTGCTCCGCAAAGGCTATGTGGTTCCCTTCAACGCAGACTTCAAGGTCAAGGTGGGCGATAAGGTGAAAGTGGGCGACCCATTGACAGAAGGGGCAATTAACCCTTACACCTTGCTGGCTTTGCGCGGGGTGCGTGCTGTTCAGGACTACTTGCTGAGGGAAATCCAAAGCGTTTACCGCTCTCATGGCTTGGAGATTCACGACAAGCACATTGAAATCATCATCCGCCAGATGCTAAGAAAGCGGAAAATTATTGACCCCGGCGACACCGAGTTCTTACCCGGTCAAATTGTTGACCGTGCAGTGTTTGAGTACGAGAACCGTCGGGTGATGGCACAAGGAGGGCGACCAGCAACGGCGGAATGGGTGTTAATGGGCATTATGCGGGCAGCGGAAACAACCGATAGTTGGCTGTCCGCCGCATCGTTCCAGCGCACCACTCAAGCCTTGATGGACGCTGCCATCAGAGGCAAAGCGGACTACCTGATTGGGCTCAAGGAGAATGTCATCATCGGACGCTTGATTCCCGCCGGCACCGGCTTCTTGCGCCCCGGCAGCGTGGAAGTCCTGCCGCCCGGCGAGGAAGCGCTGCCCCATGTCGGCGAACCTGAGGAAGCACCGAAACAGAAACGCCGTCCACGCACCCTGTCAAGGGAAGGAGAGCGAAAGCAGAGCAAACCAAAGCGCTCTTCCCGCCGACGTTAAGCCATCCCCGTATCCGTCGGTGAAAAGGCTCGGAGGGAAAAGGCAATGGAAAAGGAGAGGGAAGCAACGAAAGAAGCCCCTGCCCATTACCAAGCGGAGCAGATTACGGTGTTGAAAGGCTTAGAGGGCGTGCGAAAGCGCCCGGCGATGTATATCGGCGATACGAGTGTCAGGGGCTTGCACCACTTGCTGGAAGAGGTCATTGATAATAGCGTGGATGAGGCGCTGGCGGGCTACTGTCGCCGCATTGAGGTGACGATTCACCAAGATGGCTCGGCGTCTGTTGCCGATGATGGACGAGGGATCCCGGTGGACATCCATCCCGAAGAGGGCAAGCCAGCAGTAGAAGTTGTTCTGACGATGCTCCATGCGGGGGGCAAGTTCCAGACAGGTGCCTATCGGGTTTCGGGTGGCTTGCACGGGGTCGGGGTGAGCGTCGTGAACGCGCTGTCGGAGTGGCTGGAGGTGTGGGTGAAGCGAGAGGGAAGGGTGTGGTATCAGCGCTACGAAAGAGGTGAGCCGGTGACGCCGTTGAAGGTGGTGGGGAAAGCGGCACGGACAGGCACCATCGTCCGCTTCAAACCTGACCCAGAAATTTTTGAGACGACGGAATGGGACGCAAACCGCATCAAGCAACGCTTGCATGAATTGGCGTTTCTCAATCCGCAAGTAAAGTTCCTCTTCCGCGATGAACGGACAGGCGAGGAAGTGGAATTCCACGAGAAAGGTGGTTTGGTCGCATATGTCCAGCATCTGAACCGCCATCGCGAAGGGCTCCACCGCCCCATCTATCTCAGCGGCGTGAAGCGCATAGAAGGGGACGGGAAGGTCCGTGACGAAGTAATCGTGGAGGTGGCGCTCCAATATCACGAGGGCGTTCAAGAGCAAATTGTCAGTTTCGCCAACGATGTCCGCACAGTGGATGGCGGCACGCACGAGAGCGGCTTCAAGAATGCGCTGACCCGCGTCATCAACAACTACGCTCGTAAGGTGGGGCTGTTGAAGGAGAAGGAGGCTAACTTGACCGGAGATGATGTGCGGGAGGGGCTGACGGCAGTTATCTCTGTCAAATTGATGCACCCGCAGTTTGAAGGGCAGACGAAACACAAGTTGGGCAATAGCGAGGTGGAGGGGATCCTTTTCAGCATCGTCCACGAAGAGTTGAGCGCTTACTTTGACAAAAACGGAACCGTCGCTCGCAAAATTGTCCAGAAAGCCATCCAAGCAATGAGAGCGCGGGAAGCCGCCAAGCGAGCCGCTGAGTTGGTGCGTCGGAAAACCGCTTTAGACGATGCGCGCCTGCCGGGCAAATTGGTGGACTGCACGGAGAAAGACCCAACTTTATGCGAACTGTTTTTGGTGGAGGGGGAAAGCGCCGGCGGAACCGCCAAACAAGCCAGAGACCGAAGAACCCAAGCCATCTTGCCCTTGCGGGGGAAGGTCCTCAATGTGGAGAAACATCGCCTTGATAAAGTTCTCAGCAATGAGGAAATCCGCGCCATCATTACGGCTTTGGGCACGGGCATTTGGGTGGAAGATGGCAAACGGCGTCACCGAGGCAATGATGTTCAGGCGGGCTTTGACATCAACAAACGCCGCTATGACCGCATCATCCTGTTAGCCGATGCCGATGTGGACGGCAGTCACATCCGCACCTTGCTTCTCACCTTTTTCTTCCGCTACCTGCGCCCTCTGGTGGAGGGTGGGCATATTTACATCGCCAAGCCGCCCCTTTATCTTATCCGAAAAGGACGCGAAGTCTACTACGCTTACACCGACGAGGAGCGAGATGCCATTGTCAAGAAGTTGGGTGGGCGCGGGGTGACCGTGCAGCGGTTTAAGGGGTTGGGTGAAATGAATCCCGATCAATTGGCGGAAACCACGATGGACCCAAAAAGCCGCATTTTACTCAAAGTCACCCTTGAGGATGCCAAGCGTGCTGACGAGTTGTTCACTATCCTAATGGGCGAACAAGTAGAACCGCGCCGCCAGTTCATTGAGCAGCACGCCAAAGAAGTCGCCGACGAACTGGACATTTAACCTTTCATCCCGCACCCGTTCGCAAAGTCACCACTGTCACTTCGGGCGGGCAGCGAAACCGCACAGGCAAACCAGCGGAAACACCCCGGGAAACAAGAAGCCAAGTGCCTCCCACTTTCGTCAACCCGCGAGCCCGCCGCCGTTTCTCCCGACAGGGTGCCAGAAAGGGTCCCAACAGCGGCAACACAATTTGCCCCCCATGCGTGTGTCCACTGAGAACCAACGCCACCCGCCTCAGCAACGGATCGTCCACGATGTCGGGGGAGTGAGACAACAGAATCGCGAACGCATCCTCGGGCACGCTTGCCAATGCTTTCGCCAAATCGGCACGCCCCGTATAAGCGTCGTCCACACCGACCACCCACAACTTTTCCCCGTTGATGTCAAGAGCGATGGCTTCGTTCAGCAGCAAATGGACATGGGCGTGAGCAAGGAGTTCGCCCCACTCGTGTGGGCTCAGCGGCTTTCCACCCCAAGGGGCAGGGCGCTGCCAACGCCAAGGGCAATGATGGTCGTGATTCCCCAGAACGGCAAAAACCCCATAGCGGCTCCGCAATCGCCGTAACACAGGGAGAAGGTGCGGCACCGCCCCACACCAATGCACCAAATCGCCTCCCAACAGCACAAGGTCAGGATTTGCCTCGTTGGCAAGTAGTACCGCTCGCTCTGCCAATTCCACGCCGAACCCGCTGGGCAGCAAGTGAAAGTCGCTCAGGAAAACGATGGTCAGATTGTCAAGGGCTCGGGGCATTTGTGGCAACCGCAACAAGTAGCGTTCTACTGCCAATCGGCGCGGCTCTATCGCAATGCTCCACCATGCCAGGTAAGCAGCACTTACCGCCACGGCGCTTCCGATGAGAAATACCCACTCGCCCATAGCGCACCTCCCCACTTTCAAGGAAATTCCTGCGCTGCCCTGCTAATTTTGGGGTGAGCCTCTTGTTGAGCGCTCTATTCACCGGCAAACAAATTAGCGAACACGCCTTTTGCATTTGCCTCAATGAAGGCGATGAAGCCGTCCCCTTAGACCTGCCAGGACGCCTCGGTCTCCCTCGCCTGTGCGTGACTTTCCGCATTGACGCTGAGGGATGGCTTCGCATGACTGTCCACGATTGGGTGCGCAAAAGCAGACTTGACGGCTGGCGCACCCGTTGTGAGACTTCGGTAATAGCGTGCCAACATTTGGGGCGGGAGGCGCTAGAAGATGGGCTGTGGACGGGTGCTTGTTTTGGTGTTGGTGAGTGTTGGGTTGGTCGTGGTTGGGTGGAGGATGGGCAACTGGCATGGTCAAGCCCCATCTGGGTGGGGCGTTGGAGCACTACGCTGTCGCCAAAACTCACAGCGCTATCGCTCAACTCATGGAACTGGCGCCAAAGATGGCACGGGTCAAGCGCGACGGCACGGAAATGGAAGCGCCGATAGAGCAAGTGCAAGTGGGCGATATCGTTCTCGTCCGCCCCGGCGAGCAAATCCCCGTTGACGGCACAGTGGTGGCGGGGCACGCCGCTGTCAACCAGAGTCCCTTGACGGGGGAATCGTTGCCCGTTGAGAAATCAGTTGGTGACGAAGTGTTTGCGGGCACTTTCAACGAGTCTGGCTGGTTGGAAATTCGCGCGACACAAGTCGGCAATGCGACCAAGTTGGGGCAAATCATTCGCTTGGTGGAAGAAGCACAGGCGCGCAAAGGGAAAGTTCAGCGCCTTGCCGACCGATACGCCCAATGGTTTGTGCCTATCCTGTTAGGCATTGGGGGGTTGACTTTTGTTGTTGTTCGGTTCGGGTTGGGATTGGAAGCGCAGCAGACTTGGCTACGAGTCGTTTCGGTGCTGGTAGTAGCGTGCCCGTGTGCGATGATTTTGGCGACCCCCACCGCCGTTGTGGCAGCCTTGGGGCGCTTGGCGCGCAGCGGAATCCTTGTCAAGGGCGGCATTTATCTGGAGCAACTGGCGGAGGTGGATTGCTTCGCCTTTGACAAAACGGGGACTTTGACCGAAGGAAAACTTCGCGTCCTTGCGGTCGTGCCTTTCGGCGATTGCCCTCCCGAAGAACTTCTTGCCCTTGCCGCCAGTGCGGAACAGTCATCGTCGCACCTGATTGCCCGCGCCATCGTAGAAGAAGCCGAGCGCCGTCACTTACCCCTGTTGCCGTTAGGGAACAGCGAAAACTTTCCGGGCATGGGGGTGAAAGCAACCGTTCAGAAAAGCGACGGGACAACGGCTCCTTTGCTGGTCGGCAGCAAATCTTTCCTTGCCGAACACCTTCCCGAAACACCCGC
>Ga0209993_10095_pt1 | contig 13210 bp, 8 predicted proteins | sample Antgeofumaro1A2A_FD_188082 | JGI IMG/M metagenome (GOLD analysis project Ga0209993, IMG submission 188082) | Geothermal fumarole subsurface microbial communities from Mt. Erebus, Antarctica - 1A2A (SPAdes) (version 2) | ecosystem: Environmental > Terrestrial > Volcanic > Fumaroles | place...
ACGAATCCATAGATGGTCAAGAGCACCAAAAGGGTAACTTGCCCGATAGCCAAAAAGGCTTGAAAAGCGGTCGCCCCACCCACCCGCAACCGCATCCAGAGTAGCAAAGCGATGAAACCGAAAGGCACAAGTCCGATGAGCCATTCAAGTTCGCCGAACATCTTCGGTCACCTTAGAAAATGGCAGGATAAGGTTCGGCTTGCCCGAGGGGTTGCTGAAAGCAATTTTCGGCTCAGCGACGGAGGGTCAATTTTTCCCAGCGAAGGTGTCGCCAATCCCAAAACGTGAAGGTGACTAACGCCAAAACAGCAGGGAGGGCAAAAGCGAGAGGGGCTGCGTAAAGCCGCAACGCAAAACCGCCCAACACCGGACCAACAGCACCGCCTGCTCCAACTCCTGCTTCGTGCCGCGCACTGCCTTTCACGCTTCGCCCTTGCGTGGCAATGGATAGGTAAATGCTGAGCACCGTCATCAACCCGGCTACATAGCCCATCGTCAAGAGCACCGCCGACGAGAGCCAACGGTGAGTGACGATGCCGACGAGAAAGGCAAGAGCGCTGATGGCGATTTTCGTGCCCACAACCCAATGCCAGTTCACTTGACCAACAAGTCTGGGCGCTGTCAAGAAGGCAATGATGTGCCCGGCGAATATCAAAAACAGCACGCCGCTGATTTGCCCTTCCGTAAAGCCCCAATCCTTGCCCAACTTGGGCAGCAGCACGACCGCTTCAGTCACAGTGAAGGAGCGAACAAAATTGCCCAACTGCGCCGCTGTCACGATGGGCGGAAGCAAAGGTTCAGGGTCATCGGAAGGAGTGGGGCTGACACGAATGTTGGGGAGCGATAAAAGCATCGTGGCGAGGGCAACGCTGGCGCTGGCAAATGTTGCAAGAGCAAAAGGCGCTAACGGGTGCCACTCAAACAACACACCTCCTAAACCCGTTCCTACCATCCGCCCGCCGCTCCACGCCAAGTTGTAGAAGCGCAAAGCGGAAAGCAATTGCTTTGGCTCTACGCCCACCCCTGCCATCGCCTGCGTTGCCGGCCAGAAGAAGGCGTAACAAACCCCGATGAGCAAGTTGGCAACGCAAAGCAGCCACAAGGAGCGAAGCGCCGCCGCAACAGTGAGGGCTCCTGCCAGCACCGTCACCGAGACGCTGCCCACCAACATGCTGGTTCTTCTTCCCCAACGATCTGTCAAGGGTTGAGAGAGGAAACAAAAAAGGGTGTAGCCTGCTAACGCAGCAGCCCCCACCACACCGACCCATTCCGCTTCTGCCCCCAACCGAACGGCGGTCATCGGGACAGCAACGGACAGCAACCCGCCGCCAAAATCCATCACGACTGCCAACCCGCATGCTTTTTGCCATGTCGTTCCCTTCACCGTTGTCAACGCCCCTTTTCGTCTGGCCGTCAAAGGCTTTCCGAAAAGGACAGCAAAGCGGCGGAAGTGACACTCATTTGCCACAATCGCTCATAGGCAAAGGAAAGCAAGGGACGCAAGTGCTCCACATCTTCACGGTTGTAACGAAGCAGCAACTTAAGCGCCCGTTCATGTTTCAATCCCACTATGGTGCGATTGCTACGAACGGAGTCCCACCCGTTAAGCCCATCCCTTTCGGGCGAGCGGGAAATGCCCAATTGTCGCTCCACCCCCTTCAACCCGCCCTTGTAGCCGAGTTTCCGAAGGAGCGGACATAAGTCAATGTGCAGTGGTGGTAACTGCCAATCAGGGAAATTTGTCCAAAGCACGGGCAAATCAAAACGAGTGCCGCCCTTGGTCACTACGAGTTTCAATCCCACTATGGTGCGATTGCTACTTCTCGCGCTTCGTCAGGGTCATCGCTGCCGTGAATGAAGGCGCGAAATTGACAAGCATCCGCCAGTCCTAATACGGTGATGCGGTCGGTTCCGTCCGTTTCCACATCCAAAAATACCGTTCGGCTTTCAATCCCACTATGGTGCGATTGCTACAAAGCCAAGTCCTTTTGCGCAATGACCCTTCTCTCCTGGAGCCGAAAGGCGACAATTACACCCACAGAAAGCATGACGCACTTAAAAACAGTGCGCAAGCGTTGTGTGCCAAATTGTTGGCGGGGTGACGAGGATGCTGCGATGGCAGCAGGGTGAGTTGAGCCGAGAGCAAGGGATGCGGTTGGAGTGGTTGGAGACGAACGGTTTGGGCGGGTATGCTTGCGGGACCATTTTGGGGGTGCGGACGCGTCGCTATCACGGTTTGTTGGTCGCCGCCCTAAACCCGCCAACAGGGCGAACCCTCCTTTGGGCAGGGACTGACGAAATGGTCGCGTGCGGCGATAAAACATGGGCACTAAGTGCCCATTTGTTCCGAAACGGTCTGCTGCTTGCGCCCGAAAATGCGCCCCTTGAGCTGCCGAGCGAGTTTGCGCTGGATTGGTGTCCCCAATGGCGCTACGATTTGCCTTGCGCTCACATTGTTAAGCGTCTCTTCATGCCCTCCATGAAGAATGCTGTTGCCCTCCGCTACTTTGTTTTTACGGGCACATCCGTAACTTTACGGGTTCGGATTTTCGTGGCGTGGCGAGACCACCACTTTACGCAACAATCCGTTATGCCTTTTGCGGTGCGAATTTATGAGGGAGGAGGAAAAGGTAAAGGGCACGGGCAAGGTTTTGCGATGTTCGCCGACGAAGCGGCAATCAAGCCTTTTTGCCACTTTGCCCACAACGGTGACGCTTTCTTGCTCGCTAATGAGTGGTGGCACAACTTCTGGCTGCCGATGGAGACGGAGCGGGGGTTGGACGACACAGAATCGCTGTTTTGCGTTGGCACGATTGTCAAGAGGGTTGAAGGTGAGGGGCGTTTGGACATTGTTGCGTCCGTTGAGCCGTGCGAAGTTTGGGAAGTGCCCGAATGGGAAGCGAGGGAGCGGAATCGGAAAAGGCAATGGATAGCAAAGGGGGAAGAGGATTGGGCAGCAGAACTTTTTCGCGCTTTTCAAGCCTTCATTGCTTTGCGCTCGGGGGCAGGCACGAGAACGGTCATCGCAGGCTATCCCTGGTTCACGGATTGGGGGCGGGATGCGCTCATCGCCTTGCCGGGCTTGACATTGGTTACGGGGCGATTTGCCGTCGCCCGCGAAATTTTGCTCACCTTCGCCCGTTATCTGTCTCAAGGGATGGTGCCCAACTTCTTTCCCGAAAGCGGCGACCCACCCGTCTACAACACGGTGGATGCGACTTTGTGGTTCGTGTTGGCGGTTTACCGCTACTTGCGCTACACCCGCGATTGGGAGACGGTTCGGCGCTCTTTGTGGCAACCGTTGCGGGAAGTTTTGCATTGGCATTTGCGGGGGACACGCTTCGGCATTGGCACAGACAAAGACGATGGTTTACTCTCATGGGGCGAACTTGCCCCTTGCTCCACCTCCCCTGCCCCTTCCGAAGCGCTCACATGGATGGACGCCAAAGTTTTCGGCGTTCCCGTCACGCCCCGCATCGGCAAGCCCGTGGAAGTGAACGCCCTTTGGTGCAACGGCTTGTTGCTTTTTGAGCGAATGGCAACCCATTTGAACGACCGCTCCACAGCGCGCTTGGCATCTTGGTGGGCACGAAAAGCGGTGCAGCACTTTGAAGCGACTTTCTGGAACCCCAAAAGGGGTTGTCTATTTGATGCCATCACCCCTGACGGAACCCCTGATGCGTCCGTGCGGTGCAACCAACTTTTGGCATTGGCGCTGCCGTTTCGGTTGCTGTCGGTAGAGGGCGAGTTGCAAGTTTTGCGGTGCGTGGAAAAGGAGTTGCTGACGCCGTGCGGACTACGAACGCTCAGTCCTTCTGACCCGCGCTATGTGGGGCGCTCCGAAGGTCCGCCCCATCAACGAGATGCCGCCTACCATCAGGGCACTGTTTGGGCGTGGTGGTTTGGTCCGTATGCCGATGCCGTCGCCTTGATAGAAGGTGAGAGGGCGGTTCAAAGGAAAGTGATGCCTTTGTTGCGCTCCTTTCTGCAGCATCATCTGCGGGAAGCCTGCGTAGGGCAAGTGTCCGAGATTTTTGACGGCGACCCGCCCCACACCCCGCGCGGCTGTTTCGCCCAAGCGTGGAGCGTTGCGGAAGTGCTGCGGGCATGGCAAGAGCGCGTTCGCAAACGGTTGCCCCCGCCTTTGTGGGATGAGCGGTGAAAAACGGAATGTGGCAAACTTAAGACTGTCTGTGAGCGGAGCGTGAAAGGAGGTAACAGTGATGCACCCCTTTGAGTATGTCAAGCCGGCAACGGTGGCGGAGGCGGTGCAGGAATTGGGACGGAGCTTTACGGAGGCGAAAATTTTGGCAGGCGGCATTGACCTTTTGGGCGAGTTGAAGGAAGGAATCATCGCTCCCCAACGCCTCGTCAGCCTGAAAGGGATTGCGGGACTGCGTTACATTCAGTTCAACGAGCGGGAAGGTTTGCGGCTGGGTGCGCTCACGACGCTGGCAGAAATTGAAGCGCACCCGATTGTTCGGCAGCGGTTCAAAGCGCTGGCGGAAGCCGCTCACTCCGTCGGAACGCCCCAAATCCGCAATGTGGGCACCATTGGCGGCAACTTGTGCCAACGCCCCCGCTGTTGGTATTACCGCGATGAGCATACCCGTTGCTTGAAAAAGGGCGGTCCGATATGCTTTGCCTACAACGGCGAGAACAAATATCACGCTATCTTGGGCGGCGGTCCTTGCTACATCGTTCACCCCTCCGACTGTGCTCCTGCCCTCATCGCCTTGCGCGCCACCGTCACCATCGTTTCCCCCCGTGGGCAACGAACGGTGCCGCTGGAGGAGTTCTTCGTGCTCCCGTCCCGCCGCCTTGACCACGAAACGATTTTGGAACCTGACGAAATCGTCACGGAAGTTCAAGTGCCTACGCCCCCTCCCAACACCCAAAGCACTTACCTGAAATTCAGGGAGCGTGAGTCTCACGACTTCGCCCTCGTTGGGGCGGCAGTAGCCTTGCGGCTGAAAGGGGATGTGTGTGAGGATGTGCGGATTGTCCTTTCGGGCGTTGCCCCCATCCCTTGGCGCGCCCTTGAAGCGGAAGCGGTGCTGAAGGGTGTCCGCATCACCCCTGAATGGGCAGAGCAAGCCGGCAAAGCAGCAGTGGCGAAAGCGCAACCCCTCGCCCAAAATGCCTACAAAATCCCGCTCACTCAAGCCATCGTCAAACGAGCCATCTTGCGCGCCGCCGGCGTGCAGGCGTGAAGGGGACGATGAAAGGAAGCCGCAGAGACACGGGGAAGAAAAGACAAGTTTGACAGCGTGCCCTTTATCTTGCCCCCCATTGACCTTCGCAGGAGTGAACGACAATGGAGCCTCTTTTGCGGGTAGGAACACGCGGGAGCAAATTGGCGTTGGTGCAAACGGAATGGGTTGTCAAGGCATTGAAAGAGCGCTACCGAAACTTGCGAGTGGAGACAGTGGTCATCCGCACGCTCGGTGACATCATCGCTGACCGACCGTTACGGGAGGTTTCGGGGAAGGGCTTTTTCATCAAGGAGATAGAAGCCGCTTTGCTGCGGGGCGAAATTGATTTGGCAGTGCATAGCCTGAAAGACATGCCCAGTGAGTTGCCCGAAGGGCTCTCAGTCGTTGCCCTTTGCAACCGAATAGAGCCGCGCGATGTGTTGGTGGTTCGTGGGTGGAAAGGCGATGCTAGAGATTGGCAAGAAGTCGTTGCAGGGTTGCCTGTGAATGCGAAGGTGGGAACTTCATCGCTGCGCCGTCAAGCCCAACTCAAACATGCTTTCCCCCATTGGCAACTTTGCGAGTTGAGGGGAAATGTGGACACGCGACTGCGCAAATTGGACGAAGGGCAATATGATGCCCTCGTGGTAGCGGCGGCGGGGCTGATGCGGTTAGGGGTGCAAGAGCGCATCGCCTGTTTTCTGCCTGCCGATTTGTGTTGTCCTGCTGCTGGGCAAGGGGCACTGGCAGTAGAGGCACGAACCAATGATGCGGACACCCTTTTCTTCCTTCACCCGTTAGACGAGTTGCCCGTTCGGGTAGAAGTGGAGGCGGAGAGGGCAGCGACGCAAGAATTGGGCGCCGGCTGCCACGCCGCGGTGGGGGCATTGGCGCGCTTGACAAGAAGCACCCTGTCCCTTTGGGTTGCTGCTGCCGAGCCGGATGGCTCCAAAGTCTGGCGCCACTTCGCCCAAACCACCCTCCCCGACGATCAAGCGGAATGGCTGGAAATCGCAAGGGGGTTGGGGCGAAAAGCAGCGAGAAATTTGGCGAGGGGAAGGCGGAATGTGTAAAGGGTGGGAAGAACGGCGAAGGAAAAGAGGAGGCACTAAAATTGACGATGCTCTCCAAAGCCGAGCGACAGGAGGTTGACCGCCCATGCGGAGCGTCGTGCAACTGGAATGCACTGAGTGCCAATCGCGCAACTACACCACCACGAAGAAGCGGGAAGCCGGTGGCACGCAGAAGCGGTTGGAGTTACGCAAGTATTGCAAGCACTGCCGCAAACACACCGTCCACCGAGAGACGCGGTGAAGGGAGCCGTAAAGAGACACGATAATGCGAGGGAACGGGGACACGGTGAATTCCTTTGCCTCTCCGCTTCCCCGTTTCCCTTCCGCTCACGCATCGTAGGGGATGCCCAAGCGGGTGAGTAAGTCCAGCAGGTAATCGCGGGAGCGACGCATTTCCTCGTCCAAGTTAGGGATGCGTCCGAGATCCAACCCTACCATGCCGCTAAAGTGGTGCTTTTTGAGGGCAAGGAAGACACCTTCAAAATCCACTGTCCCGCGCCCCAAGCCCAAGTGCTCATTGCTCTTGCCATCGTTGTCGGAAAGGTGGACGTAGAAGATGCGACTGCCCAACTTTTCCACCGAAAGCGGCAGGATTTCCTTTTGGGCGTGCAAGTGTCCTGTGTCCAACACGAAACCCAAATTGGGGTGTCCGACATGGTCAAAGAGCCGTAGGGCGGCATCGGTGTTGCTAATCATTTCGCCCACTCTCGGCTCAAGGCAGAACTTCAATCCCGCCTGAAAGGCTTTTTGTGCCAAAGTACGAAAACTGTCCACCAACACTTCCCATTGTCGCTCCCACGAAAACTGCGGGTCAACTTTGACCTTAAACTGGATGCCGAAGTCCACCATTTGCTTGTAGGGGGCGGGTCCTTCAAACGCCAACGGGGGCGTAAAGGAGTCCATCTGAATGGTGCTGCAGCCGAAGAAGTGAGCGAGTTCGCCGGCGAGGTCAAAGAGGGAGAGGGCGCGTTGGCGTTTGTTTTCGTCCAGGCTGACCACATCGGGTAACACGGGGCAGAAGTTGTCCACGATGAGCCCCAAATCGTCGCAAAGGGCTTTGAGGTCGTGACGGCGGGCGTAAATTTCCCGCAGGTTCTCTTCCCGCACCCCTTCCAGTTCCACATACTTAAAGCCCAGCGCTTTCATGTCCTTCAGCGCCTGCAGAGTGTCGTCAATGGAGGGCGGGTAGCCGTATTTGCTGATAGCGTAAAGCCAACAACATCCCACCTTCACCATCGCTTGTCACCCTGCAAGGTAGTTTGGCACAAGGGGTGTCGTTTGGGTTATGGCGGACAGCCGCTCCAACAAATGGTGGGTGACGACTACCAGTCAAGGGCAAGGGGTTCGCCTTTCGTGGCGGCTTCGTAGATGGCGTCGGTAATTCGCTGGACGAGGAAGGCGCGCTCCAAGTTCGTGGCGGGTTCGCGCCGCTCCAGCACAGCACGGGCAAAGTCGTAAAGGACGCCTTGGTGGACGGTGTCCCAACTTTCGTCTCCTTGCCAAATAACCTGCGGGGTCACGCCCTTTTCCGTTGTCGCTCTGTAGAAGACAACTGTTTTGCCTTTTTCGGGCACCATTCGGAAGCGGAGGGAACCATTCTCGCCGATGATTTCCCAACTGTCCTCAGGCACCGTTGGCATGTATTCGCCCCGCTCGTAGGCGACAGTGATTCCGTTATCGCAAAGGAGCAAGGCGACGACATGGGTTTCCGCATCCGAGCCCAGAGCAACATGGGGCTCAAAAGGAGGGGGAACTGTCCACATGTTGGCGGTCACCCAACGAGGCGTCAACTGCCAGTCAAATAAGGCGAGCAAATAGTCAAGGTCGTAACAGCCCCAGTCCATCAGGATGCCACCCCCGTTCAGGTCTCGGCGCAACCGCCAAGGGGGCGGCGGGGTCTTCGGTGGTCCTTCATCGGGTTTAGCGGCGCGGATGCGGATGAGCCGAATTTGCCCTAATGCCCCACTGTCCAGAAAGGACTTGACGGCTAAAAAGGACGGGAGGAAGCGATGACGGGAGGAGCAGCAGCCGACGATTAACTCGCCTTTGGCAGCCAACATCTGGCGGACTTCGTCCGCATTCATGGCAACGGGCTTCTCCAACAGCACATGCTTTCCGTGAGCGAATGCCCGAAGCGCCGCAGCGGTGCGACCAGCGGTTTGGAAGGCTAAAACTGCGGCTTCCACGCGAGGGTCACGGAAGAGGTCTTCTGGGTCGGTGTAAGCGGTGGCGACACCGAATTGTTGGGCAACTTCTTCAGCGGCTTCCTTACGGATGTCGGCAATCGCTACGACTTCTATGAAGGGTGCTTCCATCGCCCAACGCAAATGCACCCGCCCAATCACTCCGCAACCGATGATGCCCATCGGCACTTTCTCCATGCCTTTGTGTGCCCCCTTTTTGGTGGACTTCAAAAAATTTCGCCCTTGTCGGCCTGGAGCCGAATGGCGACAATTACTGTCGCTATTGTGCCACCGACAAGGGCGAAAGGACAAGGGAGCCGCACTCTGGGCTAATTGGCTTTTTCCAAGCGTTTGCTCCAAACTTGGCTTAAGGCTCTTCGCAACTGCTGATGGGTGACGGGTTTTGTCAGCACCACATCCACTATCCTTTGCACATCTTCCGAGCGAATTCGGAAGCCCCAACCGGTGAGCAAGATGACGGGCGTTTCGGGAGAAAGGCTTTTCACCTGCCGGGCAACCCGCAGCCCATCTACCTTCGGCATCCCCAAGTCGGTGATGACGACATCAAAGGCTTTCCCTTGCCATTGGGCGTTTTGGAACAGCATCACCCCTTCTTCGCCGTTCGTTGCTGTAGTGACGAGGTGTCCATCGCGGTAGAGCAGCAGCGCCAAAACTTCGCGAACAGAGGGCTCGTCGTCAATCACCAACACGCGCAGGGAAGGGACTTCGCCTTCGGGGAGGGCTTGAGGGAGAACCAAGTTGCTGGGGAACCAAAGCCGCACGGTGGTGCCTTTGCCCACTTCGCTGTCAATTTCCACGAATCCTTCGTGGCGTTGGACGGTCCTGTAGACAGCGGCTAAGCCTAAGCCAGAGCCGTGCGGTTTGGTGGTGAAGAAGGGCTCAAAAGCGCGTCGGCGAGTCTCTGCGTCCATCCCGACACCCGTGTCGGAGACTTCCACCACTGCCCACGCTCGCCCACCGCGCTCTTGCCGGTAGGTGCGAATGGTCAAAATGCCCCCTTCGGGCATCGCGTCCACTGCGTTGAGGATGAGGTTGATGATGGCTTGACGGATTTCGCTGGGAACGCCCGACAGAGGGGGCAAGTCGTCCGACAACTCCAGGCGGGTCTCAATGACGATGCCGCGCTCTTGCGCCATGTTGAACCAACGGGGGCGGCTCATTTCCAAGGCATCCTTGCAAAGGGCGTTCACATCCACAGGCTCTTTCACTTCGTCACGGCTGTGGGGACGGTAGAATTCGCGCATCCGCTGCACAGTTGTAGCGATATCGGTAGCGGACTTGAAGATGGTCTCAGCAGCCTGGCGGACAACGGGGTCGTTGTGTTCCAGCAAAATTTCGGCAAAGCCTTGAATGGGCACTAAGGCATTGTTGATGTCGTGGGCGATACCGGAAGCGATTTGTCCCAACGCTTTCAGCCGCTCTTGCTCTACGACCTGCTCGGACATTGTGCGCAACTCATCGTAGGCTTTCTGCACTTGCACAAAAAGAAGGGTGTTTTTAACGGCGATAGAGAGGAAGTCGCAGAAGGAATTCAGGAAAGTCAAGTCCATCTCGCTGAAGGAGGCGCCTTTGCGGAAAACGGCAATGACACCCCACAGATGGCTTTCATCTCCAATACCCCGCAAGTAAAGGGACTGATAGCCAAGCTTCGTCAACTCCCGAAAGACTGCACCGAGACCAGTGGAAAGGTCGTTTGTGACGATGTGCTCACCTGCCAGTAGGCGCTCATGCAAGGCAGCGAACGCGTTGAGTTTGAGAGGTTGCGGGTGTTCCGTGTGCAAAACAGACAGCAAGTCGTGGGCGTTTTCGCTTGCCGCTTCCAGGGTGACAGTGACATCGTCGGAGCGGAAGACCAAAACAGCGGCATTGGGGGAAAGCTTCGGAAATTCGGTGACGGCAACTTTAAGGATGCTGTCCAAATCCAACCGCATGACCAATGTGCGGGACGTCTCCTGCAAAGACCTTAACCGCTCCACGAGCTGGACTTGGTCGGTGACATCCAGCACGAAGCCTTCGTAGGAGCGGACTTTCCCCGTCTCGTCCTTGACAGCGCGCGCCCATTCAGCAACCCAAGCGATGCTGCCGTCCTTACGCTTGATGGGGAAGCGGAAGTTGGCGACAGAGCCGTGCACTTCCATGAACCGCTTGAACCGCTCGCGGTCTTCGGGATTGAGGTAAATCTGAGAGGGAATGTCCAGCGCCATCAGTTCTGCGACGCTTTGGTAGCCGTGGATTTTAGCCAAAGTTTCGTTTGCCATCAAAAAGCGCCCATCAGGCGTGCTGCGGAAGATGCCGACGGGAGCGTTTTCCACCAACTCCTGAAATTGCTCAAGAGCAACCCATTGCTCTGCTAATGCCAACAAAACCGCCGCATGTTGACGAATCAATTCCAGCGCTTTTAGTTCTTCGTCGGAGAAGGCGTTGCGAGGAGTTGCTGTCAAGAGGGCACCGATGGGTTTTCCCTCAGCGAAGAGGAGGGCACCCCACCCCAATTTCACTTTGAGCAACCGTTGCACGAGGGCAACTTTGTCCGGCGGGAAAAGATCCCCCAGAAAATCGGACGGGTTCGCACTGATGTAGGGGGCACCTTGAAGGGCGGCTTTGAAAGCGGGAATGTCTGCCGTAAAGGGGACGGTGAATTGGGTGGGGTCAATGCCGAAGTAGCGGAGGGCTAATTGGGTCACCAAATTGCGCGGGGCAAAGCCTAACACGCGGGCAACTTTGTTCTCCGTGTCTAACTTCAAAACGACGGCGCCAGGCAAGTTGAGCCAAGTAGTGACCGCATCAGCCAAGGCTTGAAACACCTTTGAGGCGTCGCGGCTGCGCAACAACTGCTCGGAAAGGGCATGGCACACTTCCAACGCTACGAGAGACATGCGCTCTGGTGGGCGCTTTTTTGCATGTTCCGCTAAAATCGCCGCCAAAACCAACAGCAAAAACAGGCTCGCCCAAATCAACACCTGCACCCATCCCATTGGCAAAAGCGCCGTCGGCACCCAAACTTTCAGCCGAACCGGCACCGCTTTCAGCGGGAACACAAAGGGCGCATTTCTTTCCCCTTCCGCATTCCCGCCTGCAGCGAGGACATGCTTGCCTGCCACCAATCGCCAACGAAAGCCGGATAAAGCGGGCATTTTCCCTGCCACACGGTGGAGGCGGTAAAGGAGCCACAGCTTGCCACGCGGTCGCCCATTCTCAAGAACCGGTGCACCGACCCCCGCCAAAAGCGTCTCCCCGCTTGAAACAACAGCGAAGGTGCACGGAAGGGAGAGGAAAGGCTGACGCCACACAGGGCGCCATGAAGACAAAACAACAGTGTTAGGCGTTTTAGCCACAATCGCCCCTTTGCTGTCCGTTAACACCCACGCATCCGCATCGGCACAGCGACGCATCTCATCCGCCCAATTGGCAACAGAGCGCCACAGGGAAAGGCGCTTGCGAGGGTCAAGAAGGTCAACGCAGACGGGCAAGGTGCGTTGGAAAGTGACTTGCCGAGCAGCCATCTCCCAAAAGTCGTCCCATGCGACCGAAAAAGCATAAGCCGCCTGCACAGCAGGCTGCAGCGCTGCTCGCCACAACAGGTGACGAACAGCATAGTCCATCAACCCGCCGACACATAAGACAGCGAGTAGCAACCCTGCCACCCAACGCCAACGAGATTGCTTCTGATCAAACACCACCCTCATCCCCTTTCGTTGCCACTTTTGCTTTGCTTAAGTTACTAAGCGAGGGGTGGAACCGCAATGATTGCCGTCACAGCAGGAAAATGCTCCGCTCATTCAGCAAATCGGCATAAGCGAGGGAGACCTTTACCTCATTGTTCCGCAGCCTGACTTTTGGTGGCAAATTTGGAGGGAGCCGATAAGGTGCTTTGGGAAAGGCAGGTTGATGGCAGGTGCCCCGATGGAGTTACTGGCTCATCGGGATTTTCGCATGGGGTGTATTGCGGTGGTTGACGCCTTTCGTGCCAGTGCCTATCTCGCTGTTGCCCTTGGCGTGGTTGGTGGCTTTAGCGGTCAGTGTTGTTTTGACGGTGTGGCTTTTGGCAGAGACGGGGCGGGCATGGTCAATACGAGGGGCGTTGATTTTAGGGCTTGTCACTTTAGCGGTTCGGGTTGCTTTAGGGGCACTGTCGCTTCCCGAAGCCGTTATTTGGCGGGGTGCGCTTTTTGCCCTTGCCGACACTTTCTTGTTGGCAACAGCGTTGCTTTGGGGATGCGCCTTATCGGTGCTTGTTCGCGAAGTCAATTTGGTTTTGCCCGTCGCCGTTGTGCTCACGGTCGTGGATATTTGGGCGGTATGGTTGGGGGGCTCGGTGGCTCAAATTGTGCAGAAAGCCCAGCAAGGCGTCCCCATCGCTCAGAAAATCGTGGAAGCGGCGACAGTCAAGGTGCCCGTCGTAGTGGGGACGCAGCATGTTCGTATCGGCGTCCCTGTCATTGGGATTGGCGACTTCTTTTTCGGCGCCTTTCTGTTTGCGCTCCTTTGGCGGTTCGGATTGAATGTTGGGGCGGCTTTCAGTTTCTCGGTGGTGTTCGTGGCGTTAGGGGTGATGATGGCGCAATTGCCCTTCATGCCCGTCGGAGTGCCGGGCTTGCCTTTCCTTGCCCTTGCTGTCCTTCTCCCCAATTGGCGTGCCTTTCGGTTCACTCCTGAGGAGAAGCGGGCGTTGGTTATTGGCGGGATTTTCTTGCTTGCACTGCTGACCCTCTTCAGTCTTCTCCTTCGCACCGTCGGT
>Ga0209993_10097_pt1 | contig 12722 bp, 12 predicted proteins | sample Antgeofumaro1A2A_FD_188082 | JGI IMG/M metagenome (GOLD analysis project Ga0209993, IMG submission 188082) | Geothermal fumarole subsurface microbial communities from Mt. Erebus, Antarctica - 1A2A (SPAdes) (version 2) | ecosystem: Environmental > Terrestrial > Volcanic > Fumaroles | place...
AACCCACTGGCGAGCGCAAGCAGGGCCCCCGGCTCAGGAACCATCGCCAGATCTTGTCCGCGGTTCGAGCCTGTGCCTGTGGCGCGTAGGTAGAAGTAGAAGTCGCTTTGTGCCGAGGTGCTCGTAAGCAGAGTCTGTGCAAAGCTCTTGGCGGTGGCGTCGGCTGAATACTTGAAGTTTCCACTGTTGAGGTTGTCAGAATTCCCGTAGGCGTGGTCGTATGCGATCTCCCACATGGCTAACTGGATGTCTGCCCCCCGCTTATCGAGCTGGGTGTTGGGAGCCAAGAAACTGTCGCGTTGCGCCAGCAGTGCGCCTGCACGCCCGCGTGCCAGCCAAACCTGATAGATGTAGTTCTGGTTCAGGTTCATCCAGTGATCCAGATCCACACAGTAGGCGAAGTTGAATGGAATCGGGTTGGCAAGCGTCGAGCTGGTAATGGTGATTTTGTATTCGCCTGCTTTGACATTCAGGGTGTTGCGCCCATAGATAATCTGGGTGGTGATGCTTGGCTGAACTTGTGTGATTTTTTGAGGGTGATGTCGCCGAGGTAGAGCCGTTTATCGGCGTTGAATTGGGCATTACTGGCGTGCGCGGTTCCACTTACGCCGATGAGACCGCAGGCAGCCGTTGCGAAAAGCAGATTTTTTGTCTTCATAATGTGTTTACCTCCCGATAGGGGTCTGTAGGCAACCTGCGTGCCACTACGGGCGAGTTGGGCTGTCAGAATCGCGGGTTTTAGCGGAAGCCTCGTGAATATGCCGGCAGGATTCGGTATACTTTTAGTATGCGCGCTCTGGTGTTATGGGTGCTTGGGTTCGGGCTGGGGTGCATCAGTCTGGCTCAGCCGATGGACAAGGTTCCCAACCCACGCGCGACGGACAGGGGTTGGGTGGTAGATTTGGCGGGAGTGTTGACTGCGGATCAGAAGGCTCAGCTCAACGCGCGCATCGATTCGCTGGAGCAGGAGGCGGGTGCCGAGATGGCCGTGGTCATCCTGCGAAAGACGCAAGGGGCAACCCTCAAAGAGTACGCCACCGAGCTGTTCAATCGCTGGGGGGTCGGCAAGCGTGGGGCAGATAACGGCGTGCTGATATTGGTCGCTCTCCAAGACCGGCGTGTGGAGATCGAGACGGGATACGGCATGGAATCGATTCTGCCCGACGGATTGGTGGGAGCGATTTTAGACGAGACAATGATTCCCCATTTTCGGAGAGGGGATTATGCGGGGGGCATTCTTGCGGGGACGGAGCGGATAATTGAGGCGATTCGGTACGCCCAGCGCACAGGAGCTTATGAGACGCCTGCACGCCCTTATGCCCAGCCGATAGCCCTTCGCCCTGCAGAGAGCGCTCCAGAATCCACGCCTGTGGGGTTGCCGATGGCGGTTCTGGCAATCCTGGTGGTGGGGGCAGGCGCGCTGGTTTGGGCGGTCATTGTGCTGATGGAACGCCCGCCGAAATGCCCCCACTGCCAGAAACCGATGCACCTGCTGAGCGAAGAGGACGACGACGCTTACCTGAACACCCTCCAACGCACTGAGGAACACCTAAAGAGCGTGAACTACTTGGTGTGGCGCTGTGAGGCGTGCGACACGATGGAAATCATTCCCAAAGTCGCGTGGTTCACACCCTACTCGAAGTGTCCCAAGTGCGGGGGCTATACCCTTCGCGTGAGTACCCATCTTGTGCGAAGTCCCACCTATACCCGCACAGGGTTGGAAATAGAAACCCGAAAATGCAAGAATTCTAAGTGTGGGCATACTGAGACGCACGAGCGCGTTCTTCCTAAACGCCGTCGCGACGACGACTGGTGGCTTGGCACAGGCGGGGGGCAATCGTCGGATGGCTGGCCAAGCGGAAGTCGGGGCGGTGGTTGGTCAGGCGGGTGGTCGTCAGGTGGAGGTAGTTTTGGTGGTGGAAGCTCGGGCGGTGCAGGTGGAGGTAGTTTTGGTGGTGGAAGCTCGGGCGGTGGCGGTACAGGGAGGGGGTGGTAGGCGATGGAGAAACGGGTAGATCCGAAGATGGAGAAACGGGTAGATCCGAAACAGACCGAGGCGATTATTGAGGAGGCGGTGCGCCTTCAGCAAGCCCATGAGGCAGGCATTCCGCAGGATGTGCTGGAAGCCAGTGCCGAAGAGATGGGGGTCGCCCCTGAACACCTTCGTGAGGCGATACGCCGTGTCGAAGAGGCCCAAGCGCGCAAAGCGCGTCGGCGCCTTTACATGGTGCTGGCGGGTGGGGCGGTGTTCCTACTCTTGATGCTAAACTTGCTTTATAGCCACTCGGTACTGAACGAGGCGTGGAGCGCAGTGCAGTATCGTCGGGCACAGTTGGAGAATGTCATTCAGCGTCGTGACTCGCTTATCCCCCGTTTGGAAGCACTGAGCCAGCAGGTAAATGCCCAACAGCGCGCGCGTTTGGAAAGCCTTGCACAGGCGTTGCGCACGAACTCCGAGCAGGCGCGCACGCTCCTGTTGCAACTGCAGTCGGATCCCGCCTTACGCAACGACTGGCTGGTAACCCGTCTTATGGACGAGATCACTGGGAGTGAGAACCGGATCGCGGTGGAGCGCAAGCGGTATTTGGAAGCTGTGGCACGCTACGAGCAGAAGGCACGCCAGTTCCCGATCGTTTTGGCGCGTCCGATTTTGGGGTATCCCCATACGGTAGAGCGTCACCTTGCAACAGGCAAATAAGGCTCGAGACCGCTTGCAGACCCACTGAAAGGTGGGGGCGAGCGCCATCGGCTTGGAGGGTATACTTTTGGCTATGCGCATCGGTGTGCTGACGGAGACCCATCCCTTAGAGCGGCGGGTGGCAGTTGTGCCTGCACTGGTAGAAGCATACCGCAAAGCAGGGTTCGAGGTGTTTATTGAGGCGGGGGCGGGCAAGCAGGCATATTTTGGAGATTCTGCTTATCAACAGGCAGGGGCAGTGGTGCTTGCGTCGAGCGCAGAGGTTTTAGAACGAGCGGAGATGGTGTTAGCGGTGCGTGCGGCGGGCGCGAACCCTGATCACTTCGAACAAGAGAGTGCATTGCTGCGTGCGGGACAGATTCTGGTGGGGCTGGTGGAACCCCTCTATCGACCGACTTCTGTTGCCCAGCTTGCCGAACGGGGCGTGACGGTGTTTGCACTGGAGCTGATGCCGCGCGTCGCGCGTGCGCAAAATATGGATGTGCTCTCCACGATGGCGACGATAGCAGGCTATAAGGCGGTTTTGCTGGCAGGGAGCCTGTCGCCTCGGATGTTTCCGCTTCTGATGACCGCTGCGGGCACCCTCTCGCCGTCGCGTGTGTTCGTGATTGGGGCAGGGGTGGCAGGATTGCAGGCAATGGCGACTGCTAAGCGTCTGGGTGCATCGGTAGAGGGCTATGATGTCCGCCCTGCCACGCGCGAGCAGGTGGAGAGCGTGGGCGCAAAGTTTGTGGAGCTACCTCTGGAGATCGCTCAGGCAGAAACGGCTGGGGGCTACGCACGCGCGCTGGAGGAGGAGACACTCCGCAAACAGCAAGACCTTCTCGGTGAGCATCTTGTTCGGCAGGAGGTCATCATCTGCACAGCGGCGGTGCCAGGCAAGCGTGCCCCGCTATTGATCCCCAAGCGAGTCGTAGAACAGATGCGACCTGGCACGGTGATTATCGACCTCGTGGCAGAATGGGGCGGAAACTGCGAACTGACGCGACCCGGAGAAACGATAGTGTATCGGGGCGTTACGATAGTGGGTGCGGTCAACCTGCCGGCGACCGTGCCCACTGATGCCAGTCTCCTCTACTCGCGCAACCTCTGCAATTTCGTGAGCCACCTCAAAAAGGTCGGGATGCTCCCCGAGCTGAACCCCGATATCGAAGACACCATCGCTAAAGAGACCTTAGTCGCCTACAGGGGACAGGTGGTGCATCCGCGCGTGCGCGCTGCGTTAGAGCAGTAAAGCAAGCCCCCTCCCTGCACCGTGCAGGGAGGGTCTGGCATGACACACCTGTTGCGCTTAGAATCGGTAGCCGATCGTTACCGCAAGTCCGCTTGCCCGATCGCGGCTCGCACCGACGCGGTCAGTAATGTCGTAGTTCACCTCTACGCTATAATATTCGTTTACCCAGAAGGTGACGCCCACGCGCCCGCCAAAGACGTTCTTGCTGGGACCCGTAGTGTCAACCACGAATAGTCCGACACCCAGACGCAGCTGCCACTTGCTGTCGGTCTCGTCAACTGGACGCTCGTATACTTGAGAGAATAGGAGTCCCGTGATCGTACCGCGCGAACCACCTGTATGATGCGCATAGAGATCCGCGCTGAGTTCGGTGGCGGTGCTACCAAATAGGTCAATCCCAGCAGTTTGGTAGCTCAAGCCGACGGCGAACCATGTCTTATTCAGATGCTGTAGGTCGGCGTCTGTGGGGAAGAATGCACCTGCCCGCACTCGGAAAACGCCCTCTTCCCATCGGGCGAAGGCGGGAGCTATCCATAGCGCAGTCAGCACGAATAGCATACTCCAACAGATCCATCGTTTCCTCATTCATCGTACCTCCATGTTCGTTGTGGCTACAACGCCTGAGATTCGCTACTTCATAGGAAGTTCCTGCCGAAATCAGCCACATTTTGCCGATTTGCTGTCCGGTTTTGGCGCGTTTCGGAGTCTAATTATAGAGTACGTAAAGTGGGGGAGCGTGAGAGGGCAGTAATCCCCCTCAATTGGGGATACACGGGCCCCCTCGCGCATGGGGGATCATCATGGGATGAACAGGTATCTCCCGTGGTCACTAACCCGTACCTTGAAGGGGAGTAGTGGCCGTGTGGCGCGGCCTGTGGTCGTGTCATTCCATCTGGGGTGGAACGGCGTCGCCGAACCGGAGCGCAGGGAGAAAGCCCTGCGTGCATCCGGAATAAGGACGCCCCTCAATTGATTGAGGGGAGGACGTCACGGGGAAACGGACGCATCGGACGCCTCCTGATCGTCTTGGTGCTTCTTCATGATGAGCGCGTTATCCAAAGTCCGATGCTATACCTAAGCCTCTACTTCAAGCGAAATCGTGCAGAGTATTATCGCAAACTGGACGCTGTTCGGTCCGAAGGCGACTGGGAGAGCTGGATAGGCTTCTTCTTGGAAGGTGTGGAGCAAACGGCAACCAGCGCAGTGGATACAATACAACGACTAATCTCCTTATTTGAGGAAGATAGACGGAAAATCCAGTCGCTCCATCGTAAGATGCCCACGGCACTTCAGGTGTCTGGAGCGTTCTGCCAGCGTCCTTTGCTCTCGATGGGTCAGATATGTCAGCAGACCCACCTCTCATTCCCAGCAGTTGCGAAAGCCGTCGAGCCACTACAGAGGCTTGGAATCGTGCGCGAGATTACGGGTCAGCATCGCAATCGCCTCTTCGCCTACGAGGAGTACCTGTTGATACTGAGCGAAGGCACCGAACCGCTGTGATGGGGTGCAACAGCGTTGAGCAGGAAATCGACCACTAACGGGTAGAACTCGTCGGGGCGTTCGAACCGCGCCTGAGCATGCTCGCATTTCTCTGCCCACCAGATTTGCTTGGGTTCACCAGCGCGTTCGAACAACCGTTGGGCGTGGCGGGGGGTGATAAGCGTGTCGTGAGTGCCGTGGATAATCAGCAGCGGACGCGGTGCCAACCGATGCACCACTGCCTCCGGCGCCACTTTGTGGGGTGAGCGGCGAGTGATCAACGCACCAATCCAGCGGGACGGTTTCAACAGCACTGCCACGCCGTTGCCCAGACTGCCACGCCACCAGTCGTCAATGGCATCGCTCAAGCGGGCGTAGGCGGAATCTGCCACAACGGCGCGAATGCGTTCGTCTTCTGCGCTCGCGAGCAGAGCTGCCGCGCCCCCCATCGATGTGCCGTACACCACCACGGGCAAGTGGGGCGCAGTGCCCGTTGCAAAATCCACTGCTGAGAGCACATCCAGCCGTTCCTTGTCGCCGATAGTGACCCACTTCCCTTCGCTCTTGCCCGAAGCCCGAAAATCGAACACCAAGCAGTGAAACCCCACTTCCCACAAGGCTTTGGCAACAGGAAGCGGCTCGCAACGGTTCATCAAGTACCCATGGCACAGAATCGCTATCCCAATCGGCTTCGGTGCAGGAATCCACCAGCCGTGCAGACGCACCCCATCGCGTGAGGGGAAAGCCACCTGCTGGAATGGCAAGCCCAAGTCGCGCGGGGTCAAAAAAAAGGGGGTGCGCGGTGGGCTGAGACTTGCACGCACCACCACATAATTCCCCAACAACACCACACCCACCGCGACCACAAGCCCCACAAGAGCTACATCCAACATGGCGTGAAGTGTACCCCAAAGAGGTATACTTCTCCTACCGTGCATGAGGTGATTGAGCGGTATGCGCCGCGCTTCGCTGTGCTGAGTGGGGTCTCGCTCCTGATTGTACTCATGGCATGGCTGGGCATGGGATTGCGGATGCTGGAGCGACGCCAGCATCCCAACGCGCTCAGCACCTGTACGGAAGCCTATCTCTCTACCTGTCAATATCAGCTGGTCAACTGGCGGGAATGGCGCGCCGAAACCTTCAGCGAGGCGCAAAAAACCGATCGGCTCGTGTTTGTAGAGGTGGGCGCTTTTTGGTCAGGGCGCGCTAAACGGCTGGGGCGTGAACTGTTTCAGGACTCGGGCGTCGCTGATTTGCTCAATCGCGAGTTTATCCCTGTTAAGGTGGATGCCGACTCCGCACCCAAGCGGGCGCGGTACTTGCGCCAGGTGGCACAGTTGCTGAATACTCCTTTGCGCTATCCGCTGATAGTTATCTTCACCCCCGATGGCGAGCCGTTGGCGGCGCTTGCGCCCGAGACGCGCTCTGAACTGATGCGCCTGCTGGAGGCAACCAGCAAAAGCTACCGTACAAATCCCGAAGAGACCCATCGACAAGCAGATGCACTGACACGCCTTTGGGAACAGCGTTGGTTTCGCCCTGCAACACCTATCGAGGTCGACTCACTGGCAGAGCCAAGCCTGCCCGAACTGCCTAAAACTGCGGAAGACTGGATTGGCGGTCAGCCCGACCTGCTAAATGAGCTGGAATGGCTTTTGGCACAGTCGCACTCGGATCTTGAGGCGCGCTCGCTGTTGGTGGCGTTTCTTCACCACTTGCGTCAGAGTGTGCTTTGGGACCCCAAAAGCGGCGGATTTTACGCGCTGGCTGAAGGTGTGGATTACGAACTCAAGCCCATAGGAGGCAAGTTGCTAACCGAGCATGCGCGTCTGCTCCGACTCTACGCCCTTGCCAGCCGACACGATCGCACGCTGGCTCCAATCGCCCACGAAATCGCGCAGGCGATGCGCACAATCTTCTGGAACGAGCGTCCTGCAGGCTTCTACCACAGTACCCGCCCCCCTTTGACCGTGCGTGCGCTATCGGACGCCCCCCAAGGGCTGCATACGGATCGCACCGTCGTCGCAGAAAGCAACGCACTGGCTGTGCTGGCACTGGTAGACTACTGGCGTGTATTCGGGCATGCGTCATCTCATGGGAACTGGGCATTCAAGTCGGCACAGCGCACTTTGGAGACCCTACGGGCGATGCAAACTCCTGAGGGGCACCTGTACCACACCTCGCGCAGACAGACTGCCGAATGGCTTCGGGATTTGAGCCTGACCTTGCTGGCAGGCTGTGCAGTCGAGACGCTCCAGCCTGACCCCTCTCGGCGCCGTTGGTTGGCACAGCTTTCTCGTATGCTTGTTTTTTACATGGATCCAACAGGGGGGTACTACGATACCCCACGCTCGAAGCAGTGGGGGGGCTGGAGTCTCACTCCTGTACGAATGAGCGTAGATGACGCACTCCCCGCAGATAATGTGTTGGTGGCGCAAGCCTTGTTGGCGTACAGCCGAACCTCGGGCGATCCTGCTCTTTTAGAACAAGCGATGCAGACTCTGCGGGTGGTCGCAGGCGATCACGATCCGCAACAGGGCGGGCAGAGCTTCTCGTTTTTTGCTTTGCGACACGCCATTCGCCATGCAACGACGACTACTGGGACGCACTAATCGGTACACCTATCCCCTGTGGGTGCGGGGGCTATTGCAAGCCTCTGATCGCTCGGCTTACCAACAGGCGGAGAGCCTTTTCACCCGACTCGTCGAATCGCCGTATGAAGTGCTGGACATTACGCCGGCACCCGCCCTGTGGGGGCAGATGTTGCGCCAGTATCCGAACCGTCTGCAGGTGGCACTCTTCGCGCCTGTATCGCTCCTGAGGGTAGAACACTACTCTCTGGCGCTCTACTCAGTTCAGGCGCACCTTATCGAGGCGTTGTGTGCGATTGGGCGCGAGCAGGTCGACTACTACTTTCTCGATCTGTCGGAGCCTCTGTCTGAGAGTGTTCTAACGGCGGCGTTGGAGGCTTTAGAACTGGCGCGTCAGGAACGCCAAATCGGTGCGCTGGGGTTCAAAGCACGGACAGACCCCATGCGCGTGCTTTCGGTATGGAAAACCCACGATGCGTTCGAGCTGCTCTACTTGCCTGAGAATACTGAACTGCGGGCGGTTTTAATCCCCGAAGCGCGCGCCCGCCGTGTGGGCATCGTGTTGGAGCATCCGCCCGTTGAGGAACCTCCCGCCGAGGCGGCACTGCAACAGACTGGTGCCGATGCTTTACTTATCCCGATTCGCTAACGAAACTCGTAGTCTACTATCTTCCACTCTCCGTTTTGCGGTACGACATACACGAACGCTGTGCCGACTGTGAGGTATCCCTTTAGATGGTATTCCAAACGGTAGCCTTCGCTGGCTTTGGGATGTTTGAGGTCGCTGGGGGCTGGTACAGCATCAATCAACTCGACTCCATCAATCTCACCCCAAACAGCCATGCGGTCCTCCCAAAGCTTTTTGAAATCCTTGCGTTCTTTGGAGAGGGCAGAGGTATCGACCAGTTTTTGGGCTGCGTCATACTGCTTGCGTGCAAGGGCACGCACAAACTGTGCCCCGACGCGTTCATATGGGGGCTTGCGTGCTTCTTTCATGAGCTGGACGCTCGCCATGACGACGAAGGCGATGCCTATCAGAGCGAATAACCATATCGTCCAGTGAACCTTGCCTTCCGTGCGGTGAATCATAGCAGGTCCCCTTACGCCTCACAGAATTGTACCTCATGGGCGTGAAAAACGGAACCGTATCGGGTACACTATCGTCCGGGGTGAATGATGAAGCGCTCAGGATTCACGCTCGTGGAGGTGTTGGTGGTGATAGCGATGATTGCGGTGCTGGCGGCTTTATTGTTTCCTGTCTTCTCCAGAGCGCGTGCTAAGGCGCGCCAATCCCATTGCCTTTCGAACCTGCGTCAAATCGGGATGTCGATAGAGATGTACGGTACCGACTGGGGCGACCGTTATCCCCTTGCGGTGGATCCCACTGACAAGTATACGCCCCAAATTTGGTGGGAGCATCCTGAGTGGCAACGCTGGATCCCGTATCTGCCGTTACTGCACGAGGTGCTCCAGCCCTATCAGAAGAGCCCCGAAATCTGGCACTGTCCAGCCGATACGGGAATGGAAATTCAAGACTTCACGGGCGAAGCGTTTCCTGCGCACCCCTCGCTGTACGAGCGTTACGGCACCAGCTACCTCTTCCGGACCGAGATCGCCTTCCGACAGATCATCCTCAGTGGAATGCAATTCCCAGCGGAGACCAATATGCTCTTTGATGGTACAGGCAAATGGCATGGCAGTAAGCGGCTGTTCGGACCCGATTATCCCCCTGACCCTGGCTACCACTATAATTGCCTCTTTGCAGATCTGCATGTGAAGAACATCACTTTAGAGCAGATGTGGCGCGCATGGAACACTCCCCTCTGATTCTCCGAGCCAACTGGGTGTTGCCGATTGCTCAGGAACCCCTTGCCGATGGCGAGGTGGTCATTGAGGACGGGCGGATTGTGGAGGTACGCCCTCGCACGACTCACGCTGGTGCCGATGTGTTGGATTTTGGCGACGCGATCGTGATGCCAGGGCTCATCAACGGGCACTGCCATCTGGAGTATACGGGCTTACGAGGCTACAACGATTGCATTCCCTTTTTTGATTGGATTCGCGGGCTGGTGGAGCTCAAGGCGAAAGTGCCTGACGCCTTCTGGTTGCCTTCTGCCCTGTTGGGAAGCGCCGAATGTCTTGCCAGTGGGATCACCTTCGTCCCGGATAACACTGACAAAGGGGTGAGCGTAGAGGCACTCGCGCAGGGAGGTGTTCGAGGACGCGTTCACCAAGAGATTTTCGGTATCGAGCCAGAGCCCAACGACAACACGCTCCTTGAAATCCTGAAAGGAAAGCTGGAGACCCATCGTGCCACACTTCTGCGCTACGGAGCAGGCGAACGAGTTGAATTGGGAGTTTCACCCCACGCGGTCTACACGGTTCGGGATAGCCTGCTCAAGGCTGTAGTCGCCTATGCACGAGCAGAGGGCTTGCCAATCAGTATGCATGCCGCTGAATCGTCCGAAGAGATTGCTTTGACGCGTTCGAGGTCGGGTTCGTTTGCTGAGATGTTTTGTCGGCGTGGGATCGCCTATCTCCATCCTCGGATCCAGCCTATAGAGTATCTCCATCAGGTGGGTATCACGGGCGCGTCCACTCAGCTGGTTCACTGCGTCAAAGTGGAGCCACGCGAAGTTCAGGTGCTGGCACAGACGCGTACTCAGGTCGCCCACTGCCCACGCTCAAATGCTCGGCTCCTCACGGGCGTAGCGCCCATTGCCTCGATGCGCAGACAAGGGGTTCCGATTGTTGTAGGTACCGACAGCGCCGTCAGTGCGGGTACGCTGGATTTATGGGAAGAACTGCGATTTGGCGCCTTGGCTCAGCGCGCGTTTAGCAACACCGCCCAACCGTCGTGGAGAGATTGGGTCTTGATGGCGACGCTGGAAGGCGCTCGGGCATTTGGGATCGATTCCCTGGTCGGCTCGGTGGAGGTCGGCAAACGCGCCGATCTCATCGTGGTGCGCACTCAGCGTCTGGCATATCTGGGTGCCTCAGACCCCTATGCAGGGCTGATACTCGCCGCTCAGGCGAGCGATGTCGCCCTAACGATGGTGGAGGGTACCATTCTCTACCGTGAAGGAGAATGGTATACCCTTGATGTCACGACGATACGCCGAACTCTCCTCAATCTGTTAACAGGTATCTCCCATCAATGGGAGTAGTGGCCGTGTGGCGCGGCCCGCAGTCTTGTCACCCCACCTGAGGGGGCATACGGTCCACGAACCGGAGCGCAGGGATAAAGCTCTGCGTGCATCCCGAATAAGGGTGCCCCTCAATTGATTGAGGGGAGGACGTCACCGTTCTGGAGATGCTATAGAGGCAGAAGAGGGGGGAAGGGAGGCGATTCGGCGAAAATTTGGGAATGATGAGCAACAACAAACCGACGGTCGGCTTCATCGGGCTGGGGATTATGGGGTATCCGATGGCGCGCCACCTTCTGGGGGCGGGGTTTCCGTTATGGGTTCACAGTCGGAGTCGCCCCCCAATTGAGGCGTTGGTCTCGGCAGGTGCCTGCGAGGCTCGTACCCCTGCAGAGTTGGCGACACGCTGTACGGTCGTAATTACCTGCTTGCCTGATGATGAGACGGTACGCCAAGTGTGGCTTAGCGGGGAGTCGCCTGCTCTGCCTGCATTACCCGCTGGCTCGATAGCAATCGACATGGGCACGACCTCTCCAAAGCTCACGCGAGAGTTAGCCGAGTTTGCGCGCCAGCGGGGCGTGGCGTTTTTAGATGCACCTGTAACAGGCGGGCAGTGGGGAGCGGAAGCGGGTACACTGACCATCATGGTAGGAGGAGAGGCCGATGCTTTCGCGCGCGCCCTCCCCCTCTTTCGGGCGATGGGGAAGAAGATTGTGCATGTGGGGCACACAGGGCAGGGGCAATTGATGAAGCTAGCCAACCAAGTTGCAGTGGCTATCGGCACCCTCGCCGTCGCCGAGTCGCTTCTATTTGCAGAAACTGTCGGCCTCGATCCGATGCAAGCCGTGGAGGTGTTGGGATCAGGCGCTGCTAGCTCGTGGGCGATAGAGAATCTGGGACGCCGTATCGCTCAGGGCGACTTCCAGCCGGGGTTTATGGTCAAGCTTCTGCAGGTTGAAGGTTACGAAGATGAGATATTGAGAGGGGCTTCGGTAACACTCGAGAGATACTTGCCGAGAATCGTGATCGAGTACCACAAAGAAAAAATGGGCGTCGAGCGTGCCGAGGAGAGTCTTCAAAAGCTGGCGGAAATTGGGTACCGTGTGAAGTTCGCGTTTCCAAGAGATGAGGACTGGCCCTGGCTTAAGCAGCAGCCGAGGCTATTGGGATTGGTCTCCATCAGGGAGTTTCTGAACTCGAGCATCTGGAAGTCGAGCCGCTTCCAGACATATACCTTGTTCCTGGAGGTGCCCATTGCGCAGGGAAGGTAGCGGGACATTGACTCTGTTCCTGCCGTCGCTGCGCGGCGGCGGCGCCGAACGTGTCATGGTAACACTGGCAAACGGCTTTGCTGAGCGCGGCTATGGGGTGGATCTCGTTCTCGCCAAAGCTGAAGGCGTGTATTTCGACCAGCTTTCGCCCGCGGTGCGGGTGGTGGACTTGCACACGCCCCGTGTCCTGCGCGCCTTGCCCGGTCTGGTTTCCTACCTGCGGCGGGAACGCCCCGCCGCGCTGCTGTCGGCGCTCAACCACGCCAACGTCATCGCCTGCCTTGCGCACCGCCTGGCGCGGGT
>Ga0209993_10098_pt1 | contig 12673 bp, 10 predicted proteins | sample Antgeofumaro1A2A_FD_188082 | JGI IMG/M metagenome (GOLD analysis project Ga0209993, IMG submission 188082) | Geothermal fumarole subsurface microbial communities from Mt. Erebus, Antarctica - 1A2A (SPAdes) (version 2) | ecosystem: Environmental > Terrestrial > Volcanic > Fumaroles | place...
CAACAGCGACAAGCAAAGGGCAAAGGGCAAGGAGCAAAGAGCGAAGGGCAGAGGGCAAAGGAGGGAAGCGGGCGAGAAGCCACAAAAGGAGCACGCTGATGGCAGTGAAGGCGAGCCAACGGGAAAGTTGCGCAAGGGTGAAATCGCGCAAGAGCGGGTGGAAGGCGGTAGCCGCATGGCGCATGATGCCGTAACTGACACAACCAGCCATGAGTAGCAATGCAGTACCCAGCAAAATTGTCAGGGGCAGACGTTCCACTTTTTGTTGCGCCAACTGTGCCACACCAGTGGCGCTCAAAAGGGCGATGCCGAAATCAAACAGAAACAACGCCCGTGAGATGCCCACAAAGGCTTGCGTTAAGGGCAGCCCTACCGCCATGAAGCGATGGACGATCGGCACGGAAGCAGCGAAAAGCCCCACCAATGCGAACACAACACCCACCCAAGCGAGCCACTGCCATCTCCTTTCTCGTTCACCTGCCCCTTGTCCCCTGTCCTGTGTCCGAAGTGCCGTCAACCCGACGAAGGCGAGCAAAAAAGCGATGACACCAGGGTAGCCGGTGCGCTCCACGAAGTTGAAGCGGGCGAAATCCCAAAGGAAGTGGGTGCCACTCCGCCAGTCACCGAAAAAGGAGGGGACGAACAAGCGGATGAACTGGTCAAGAGGTAACTGGTTGAGAGCGGCTGCCGCAAGGGCTTCGGAAGCACTGCGGAAACTCACTCGCGCCATTTCCAAAAGGGGCAGAAGCTGCGGTGCTCCCACGAAAATGCCCGCAACGAGTGTCAAGCCCCCAATGGCTAATGCTCTCCACCCATCCTTTGCGCCAGAAATTCCAAGAAAAGCCGCTTTCAGCACCACATACACGCCAAAGGCCCACAGGACATAGAAGCCCACCTGCGGATGCCCTGCCAGCAATGCCATACCAAGCGCGCCTGCCGCCAGAGCCATCCAGACCCAACTTGCTCCCCTTCCCGCTTCCGATCCCCGCTCCTTGCTCTCCCATGCCTTCTCTAATGCGCCCAACGCCGCTGGCAGCCAGATGGCGGTGCACGGAAGGGGCAAGTAAGCGAGCCATGCGATGAAGAAGCCACACAGTTGAAACACAATAGAGCCTGTCAAGGCAGCGAGGGGAGGAAGGAATTGGCGCAGGAAGCCAAACATGAAAAGCCCTGCCAAAACGAGATGGAGCCACGCCACCCATCCGAAAGCGACTTTTACAGGTAAGGCAGCGAAAAGCAAGTTTGGCGGGTAGAATATCGCCGACATCCCATTGCCGACGAAACTGGTGCCGCAGAACATGTAAGGGTTCCATAAGGGCAATTCACCCTGCCGTAGCGTTTCCGCGTAAAATTTGCGCCACGGGGCATATTGCTGGAGCACATCCAGCAAGGGTGCTTTAGCGTGACGGACTTCGGGGAATTTTTCCGCTACAAAGTGCCGCCACGGCGACATCAGCAAGAGTAAGTCCGTCGGCACCAAAGTTTTGCCCCCAACCGTGACCGACCACAAAAGCAGGGTGGGCAAAAGGACGAGAAGGAAAATTGGCACAAGAGCGCGGAAAGGTGCTGGTAATCTGGGCGTTGAAACGGACCAAAGTTGCGGGGCTGCCGCTTTCTCCGTTGGGCGTTGTTGCTGCTTTTTAGCCATTCTCTGTCACCGCAAAAAAATGTGCCACTTCGCGCCTTACGGCGCTTTCAAAATGCTGTAGGAGCGGCGTCAGCTGCGATGCCCTCTGCCTTTACGCCACTGGTTCGCTGAGCCGATAAGGCGGGCGGGGGTAAGGGGGGCTAAAGGATTGTAAGCCTAAGATTTCCGCTTCCGCCCCCACTGCTTGAGCGGCTTTGTGAATGGCTTGAGTAGCAATGCCACCCAAAGTGGCTGGATCAATCCCAACGCGAGCGTTGAGCACTAAAGTTGCTTCCTTCACCTCTCCCCAATCGGCGCCAGTGAGAGTTGGCTCGGCATCCAATTTTGTCAAGTGTCCTCGCAGGTGCTGACCACCGCTGCTTAGAAGGAATTTCAGGTGGGCAACCTCCGCATTGCGGGCAGCGAGGGCTTGTTGCAATTCCCGCATCAAAACTTCGGCGAACACAAAAGCGGAGAAGGTGGGCTTGCCTCTCAGTTGCACCGTCGCATTCAGCCAACCCAAGACCGCTTCGCCTTTCGCGTAGGTGTCGTAGTCAATGTCACGCAAGATGTGCGAACCGGCAGGTGCATCACTCATCACCGATTGCAGCCACTCGTCTATACCGTCGCCAAACAGGGCGGACACTTTCAACACAGGCTTGTTAGGCTGCAACTCTTGCAACGCTTTTGCCAATCGGTCGGCTTCCTCAGGAGCCAGTGTATCCACCTTGTTGAGCACGATGATGTCGGCTTCCTCCAACTGCTTGCGGAAGATATAGGCGACCTCTTCAGGGAAGCGGGTCGGGATTTCCCGCAGCACTAACTCCCGCACTCGCAGCGGGTCAACCAGCACAGAGAAAGGCGCGAGGCGGAAGATGTCTCCATAGAAAAGTTTGAGGGGATTAACGACCGTCGCTGCTAAGTCCGTGCAACTGCCCACCGGCTCGCCCAAAAGCACATCGGGATTTTGGGCCAGTATCTGCTCCGTCGCATCTACCAAGTCACTGAAGCGACAGCAGAAACAGCCTCCTGCCACTTCCGCAACGGGAACCCCCAACTCCTTGACAATGGCGGTGTCCACTAAGTTGGCGGCTTGGTCATTGGTGACCAAGCCAACTGTCAAGCCTTGTTGGAGTAACCGACGGGCGAACGCCCCTAACGCTGTTGTCTTCCCCGCCCCCAAAAAGCCACCCGTGAAAATCACCCGCACAGGCTTTTTGGCATGCAACTCCTTCGGCTTTTGCAACTGCTCCATCATGGCTTCGCACCTCCTTGCATGGCATTGCTCATCACAGTCACCATCAAATCTTCGGGAGCGCCCTTTCGGGCGAACTCTTCCGAACGAAGGGACTCGTAAAGGCGGGCAGCAAGGACAGCCCCCACAACGGGCGCTATCAGGTAAAGCGGCAATTGCCGAAGCGGTTCACTCGTTACCGATGCAGCAAAAAGAGCAGGGGCAAGAGAACGGGCAGGGTTCATGGAAGCGCCCGTTAAAGCACCGCCCGCTAAAGCGCACAAAGCCACCGTCATGCCAATTGCCAGCCCCGATGCCGCCGACGGCACACGATTGTCCGTCGCTACCGCCATGATGACGAACATTAGCAGGAAAGTCAAGACGACTTCCACAACAAATCCTTGCCCGAAAGTGAGCCCCTTGCCCAACACGGTAGCACCGAAATTGACATTGTAGGCATATCCTGAAACGAGCGCCCAATGCAGGAAACTGGCAAGCAACGCTCCTGCAAATTCGGCGAGAAGGTAATGGGGCACATAACGCCATGGGAAACGACCTGCCACAGCGAACCCAATTGTGACGGCGGGGTTAAAGTGGGCGGCGGAGATATGCCCCGTCGCGTAAACCATCGCCATCACGGTCAAGCCAAACGCCAACGAAATGCCAACAGGCGTTACTTTGCCGTTGGTAATGCCGTCGGCGATAATGCTCCCGCAACCGATGAACACCAATGCGAAAGTCCCCACAAATTCCGCAACGCACTTTAAAACCAACTTTGTCACCTCCTCACGGGGTCATCCACAGCCTCCACGGCGATTGCACAGGTCGGTCAGACTTACAGTCCCAAACCAACTGCCACGCAAACTCCATGCGGTTGGGATTAGCAGGGTCTGGGTCGGGAAGAACCTTGTCATCGCACACGATATAAGCAGTGCGAATAAGGGGCGGATTGGGGGCAACGGGCGGGACAACAGGGTAATCAGTGCCAATGCTCACGCGATACCAAGTGTTGTCCCGAAAGCCGCTAAACAGCCAACGCAAAATCGCTTCCCTCCGCTGCGCCTTCACTTCCGCAGGCAACTCGCTCTTCGCCAGTTGCTCCAACACCTTGTCCGTTTCCGAAAGGTCAAAAGGCACCCAACCGTAAGGCGGCAGGAAAACTTCCAGTTTGCAATGGGAAGGCGAGCGGCGCTTGAAAGGATTGATGCCGTAGGTGACGCGGGCAGGGATGCCGATGCTGCGCAACAGCGCTGTCGCAAAACCGTGATAATCGCTGCAATGCCCGACCTTTTTTGTCAAAGCGTGAAGGGCGCTGGCTTGAAGGGAGCATTCGGCGTGGGAGTAGGAAAGAGTGTCTATGACGAATTGCAGGATGCGGCGCACCCGTTCAAAGGTGTTGGAAGTGTTGCCGATAACTTCTTGGGCAAGCCGACGAAGGCGAGGGTCATCGGTGACAATTCGGCTTTCATTGCGCAACCACTCCGGCATCTGCACTTCTGTCAAGGAGCCGATGCGTTCGGGTTGGAGGTTCCATCGCAATTCCCAAACGCGGATTTTGAGCCGATAAGCGATGACTTGTGCCCCGTCAGGATTGTCCAAGCGGAAGTAAAGAAGGTGGTTGCCGTAAAGGGGGTCAGGGGCTTCCAAAGTCGGCTTCGGGTCGGTCTCAAAGGCAAGCACCTCTTGCCCCGCATCGTCGGGCGGCTTCACGAGCCACATATGGGCAACTTTCGTGCCGACGGGAGGCGTGAAGACTAATTGCGCCGCAATTTCATAGGTAACGGGATGAAGTCGCTCGGCAGGTTGAAGGAGCCCCAACTGGGGCACCGCCCCCAGCACGCCTATTGCGACTGCCCCAACGCCGACGAATATCCCGAAGTTCCGTCGCATCCTTCCTGTACCTCCTCCCTGCGATATATGAGCATCCGTTTATGCATCCCGAAGGGTTAAAACGCTTGCATCGGAGCAAAAGTTCCCGACGGGCTTGGTAGCAGGTAGCGGGAGAAGCGCCACAATTTTTTTGTGTCCAAGGCGATGGGAGAAGGTGATGTCCATGCAAGCAGTGCGTTGGGATGCCTACCCTGACGAACGCGGTTGGTTTGGAGAATTTGGCGGTCGGTTCGTTCCAGAGACACTAATGCACCCGTTGGAGGAGTTGGCGGCAGCCTTTGAGGAGGCCATCCGCGACCCACAGTTTTTGGCGGAACTGGACAATTTGCTGCAGGAGTATGTGGGGCGTCCCACCCCCCTCTATTTTGCCCGCCGGCTCACGGAGTATCTGGGGGGTGCGAAAATTTACTTGAAGCGGGAAGACTTGGCGCACACTGGCGCCCACAAAATCAACAACACCCTTGGTCAAGCCCTCTTGACAAAGAGGATGGGAAAGCCACGCGTAATTGCGGAGACGGGAGCAGGACAGCACGGTGTTGCCACGGCGACAGCAGCAGCATTGTTGGGCTTGGAATGCGTCATTTACATGGGCGAGTTGGACATGGAGCGGCAGCGGTTGAATGTCTTCCGAATGAAGTTGTTGGGAGCAGAAGTGGTGCCTGTCCGCTCAGGTAGCCGAACCCTGAAAGACGCTATCAACGAAGCCTTACGGGACTGGGTGACCAATGTCCGCACCACTCATTACGTCCTCGGCAGCGTCGCCGGTCCGCACCCATTCCCCAGAATGGTTCGCTACTTTCAGTCGGTCATTGGGCGGGAAGCGAAGCAACAGATTTTGGAGCGGGAAGGGCGCCTGCCTGACTATGTGGTCGCGTGTGTGGGAGGGGGCAGCAATGCCATTGGCATCTTTTGGGCTTTCTTACCTCACGAAGAAGTGCACCTCATCGGCGTGGAGGCGGCAGGGAAGGGATTGGAAACGGGCGAGCACGCTGCCAGCCTGTGTGCTGGTTCGGTAGGGGTTTTGCACGGAGCGAAAACTTTCGTGTTGCAGGACGAAGATGGGCAAATTCTCGACACCCACAGCATCAGCGCAGGACTTGACTACCCCGCCGTCGGTCCGGAACACGCTTTCTTAAAAGCGCGTGGGCGGGCTCGGTATGTGGCGGTCACCGATGAAGAAGCGTTGGCGGCTTTTGAATTGCTCGCCAAGACGGAAGGCATTCTGCCCGCCTTAGAACCCGCCCACGCTCTCGCTTACGCTTGCCAACTGGCACGAAAGTTGCCCAAAGAGACCATCATCCTCGTCAACCTTTCCGGGCGCGGCGATAAGGATGTGGAAGTGGTGATGCAGGCGCTGCCTCAAGTTCGCCGAGCAATTTGAAATTTCTCTGCGCCTCAGAAGTCGTAGGTTGTATACTTGGCGCAAACGCAGTTGGGGTCAGGAGAGTTCGTTGCTGGATTCACTGCTCCTGGACAAGGAATGGTTGGCGTTCGTTCCACATTCCCTTGGATTAACTTGGCGTGACCGTCCAGGAAAATGTAGTTGCAACCCATGTGGTGCCGACTCTGCCCCACACCTTCCCAACCGCACTCGCATCCAAATGCCGTCCCAATGGCATAAGGGATACCAGAGGCTCTCTCGTTGATCAATGCTGTGAAGTTGTCTTGCAGGATGGCAACCTCTGCGGGACGGCGAATACTCGGTAAGGTGCGGACTGGCGGTCTAAAGCCCCCGGGAGGAATCCGTTCTGGACTGTTACCTGGGAAAGCGTTCCGAGGAAATTCCACTGTGCAAGCGCCAAAGATGGCACTATGTGCCAAACCGTTGCCATAACAGCAACGCAAGTGCCAATCTCAAGGACGCAACCCAAAACCCAGAGCAGCACAAAGCCGACGATGGTGCGGCAGCATTACTCCACGCGACAAGTGAAGATGGGCGGCAGGTGAAAGTAGGAGATGGAAGGGTCGCTTTTGCCCAGAAAACTTTTCGCTATCTCAATGGCTTCGCGAACGCTTGAAGCCGTCTCCACGCCCAGTCGTTCTGCCACCTTTCTGTTACCCTTGACAAAAATGACCTTGCCCGCGTAGGAGTGTCCCAGACTGCCCCAATACCACATGTAGAAGGGGTGGACGCCGTGATAGGCGTAGTCACGACGATACAGGTGGATGTAGCGTTCGTTGTAGGCGAAAGCGGGCTCAAACTTCGCCATCTCGCGGGGGTCGCGCGTTTGCGGCAACACCGTGTGCCAGAAGTCCACATAACTGGGGTGATGCTGCTCGTGAAAGCGCTCGTAAAGCGGGTGCGTGAAAATGAGCACGCCACCCTCTCGCAGAAGCGGCTTGCCGATGGACATCAAGTGGAACAAGTAGCCAGTGGTCAGGCAGTAGACAAGGATAGGGTTCATGACGCTGTTAACGTTGTAGGGACCAAGATAAGGTGCCCCGCAAATCACGATATCGCTTTGCCCTTTGATCGTCACTTCCTGCTGCTCCGCCAACTTTTTCAGCGTCTGTTCGTGCACGCTTTCCACTTCGCCTGCATAGATGCCGATAATGCCATAGGGCGCTTTGATGCTGTGCCAAATGCGCCAGTTGAGTTCAAAGGGGGCAACGGCACCTCCAAAGCGGAACAGGTGAAACCACATCGCTTCCCACCATTCCCATGAATTTTCAGGGCGTTGCAGCAAAGCGAAGATGGGCGGGAAAGTGTTGGAGTTGACAACGGTCTCAATTTGAAAGTGGCGGATGTGTTGCTCAATCAACCGACCCTGTCGTTGAAGGACTCGGTGAAAGGAGGAGCGGGGCGGGTCCATGTAAAACGAGGTCAGCAGCATGTGGGCGTTGTGGTGATGGCGAAGGGTGGCATAGTTGGTGACACCCGTGACCAGTGATTTGTGCCCGCCATCCATCGGCGTCAGGTTGATGTTGACATAGATAACCAAATCGCTCTCGGCGACTCGGCGGTTGAGCCAAACTTCTTCACCTTGCTCTGTCTTGCCCAGAAAGAAAAGCCCTCGCGGGTCTTCGGCATCGTGATTGTAAAGGCGCAGAGGGTAGAAGGCTTTGAAGATTCGGTCGCCCACTTGGTGGCGTAATTCGTCAGGCGTCATTCTCCGGTGCAACCCAATGGCAGCGATGAGGTGAACATCGTCAATCCCTTTCTCTCCGCATTTGCGGAGGATGTGCTCAATGACTCGCTGTCGGATGTCTGGTTGTTGCATGGGCGGCAAGGGAAGCGATAAGTCGTCAAACACAATGGTCACTTTCATCCCCCGCCGAAGTTGCGCTGACAAGGGGTCGGCGTTGATGGGGTTTTCTACCGCTTGCTCAATGGCAGCCTCTAAGTCGGCAATGGGCTCCATCGGTGGCGGACCGTAGATGACCCGCGTGCCGACGGGCAAACTTTCCCACAGAAAGCCTTCCCCGCAAAAGAACAGGAAACGCTCCCGCTCGCTTTCCACAAACCTAACCAATTGCTCTCGCATCTCCGCCACTGCCACTGTTTCATCCCCCCATTCCGAAGCGCCAAGAAAGGCATCTTTTGGCTCTGCAACCGTGTTACATTTTGAGACAGCCGAAACTGCTTTTGGGAACGAGATGGAGGTTGGCGACGATGCAACGGTTCGTGGTCGGTTATGTCAAGCGCATTTTGCGGGATACACCACAGGTTCAGGAACTGGAAGTAGCGACGGAAGAGGGCGAGGTCGCCAAAGCCATTTGTTATCCCGACCTAACAGGAGCAGTGCGGCAAGACGACATGGTAGCTCTAAATGTCGTCGCTGTAGAGTTGGGCTTAGGGACGGGCGGTTACCATTTCGTCGCCGCTAACCTCACTCGTCCCGAATGCGAAGCAACCCAATCGGGGCACATCATCAAACTCCGCTACACCCCGATGCAGGTGAATGTGTCAACGGCGGAGGAAGAGGGAAGCCCTTTGCGCGATGCCCTCTTACGCACCGCCAATTTGGACGGTCTACCAGTCATTTTGTGTCCCCTTCACAGTTTCCTTGCTCCCGCCGCTGCTGGCATCAAAACTGTCAAGCCGTGCGCCAAAGTGGTCTACATCATGACTGACAGTGCTGCCTTGCCCCTTGCCTTCAGCAAGTTGGTTTCCTTGCTCAAATCTGCGGAACTGGTGGATGTGACCATCACTTGTGGGCAAGCCTTCGGCGGGGATGTGGAATGTGTTAACGCTTACACGGCGCTTTTGTGTGCGAAGGTGTTAGAAGCCGATGCTGTGATTTTGGCTTCGGGACCGGGGCATTTGGGCACTGCGTCGCCATTGGGCTTTTCGGGCGTGGAGATGGGATGGCTGATAGATGCAGTGAACGATTTGGGTGGGAAAGCCGTTTTTGCGCCCCGGCTCAGTTTCGCTGACCCACGACCACGCCATCGCGGCATCAGCCACCACACCGTCACTGTCTTAACCCGCCTTTGCCATACCCGCGCCACTGTCGTTTTCCCCTTCGTCTCGGACCAGAAGCAGGAAATGGTCTTGCGGGAGCAGGTGCGTGTCTCGGGAATTGCGCAGAAGCATGAAGTTGTCTGGGCGGACGGAAGCAAAGCGATTGAGTTGCTCGGCGAATTGGGAATACCGCTGGAAAGTATGGGGCGGCACTATGCTGACGACCCAGTGTTTTTCCTCGCTCCCGCTGCCGCTGCCCTATGGGCAATTCAGCAAAGGCGCTAAGGAAAAGAGGAGGATGTTGATGGAGGCTCGTTTGCGGTCACTTTTGGACGGTTTCCCTGAAGTGAAGGTGGCATTGGTCGGTGACTTCTTCCTTGACAAATATCTGGATTGTGACAGAGCCTTGAGCGAAGTTTCTTTGGAAACGGGCTTGGAAGCCTTTCAAGTGGTGCGGGTTCGCTGCTACCCCGGTGCCGCTGGCACCGTTGCCAACAACCTCAAGGCGTTAGAAGTCGGTGCTGTTTACGCGGTGGGCTTTACGGGCGATGACGGGGAAGGCTATGAGTTGCGGCGTGGGTTGCAGCGAATCGGGGTGGACGTGACTTATTTGCAGTTGCATCCTGATTTGATGACACCCACCTATATTAAGCCGATGATGCGGGAACTGAATGGGCAGTGGCACGAACTCAATCGCTTGGACATCAAAAATCGCCACCCCTTGCCCGACGATGTGCAGGAACAAGTCATCGCCAGCGTCAAGGCATTGCTGCCGCAGGTTCACGCCGTTGTCGTTTCCGACCAAGTTCAGGAACGCAATTGTGGCGTCATCACTGACAAAGTTCGGGAAGCGCTATGCGAGTTGGCGGCAAAGCATTCCGACAAACTATTCTACGCCGATTCTCGGGAGCGCATCGGCGAATTTCACCACTTTGCCATCAAGCCCAACCGCTTTGAGGCGGCAAAGGCAGTGCACGGAGAATGGCACGGGAGTGTCAGTCTAAAACAGGCAGCCGAATTTGGGCAGAAGTTGTTTGAACGCAACCGAAAACCCGTTTTCGTCACCGTCGGCGAACATGGCATTCTGGTTTTCTGCGGCGACGGAGCCTGGCATGTGCCCGCAATGCCGGTGACGGGTGAAATTGACATTGTTGGGGCGGGTGACAGCGTGACGGGTGGGGTTGTTCCTGCCCTTTGCTTGGGCGCTCACCCTGTTGAAGCCGCTATCATCGGCAACTTGATAGCCTCCATCACTATCCAACAAATCGGCGTGACCGGCACTGCCACTCGTTGGCAAGTATTGGAGCGTTTTCGGCAAGTCGCCGATGCCATCGTTCCACACCCCATAACGAGTTAAGGCATGCCTTGCGTTAAAAACAGCGGAGGTGAAAGCAAGGGAACGACGGGAATTGTTGCAGCGATTGTTGCAGCGTTTGAGACTGAGTTTGATGGGCTCTGGGGCATGGGACACAAGGAAGGTCTCACGAAAGCCTTCTTCCCTTACAATTTTCCTCCCAACTTTGGGGCTCACGAGTGCCTCTTTGCGGTTGCTACACAAGCGAGGAGAAATTTTTTGCCCCGACGCTAAGGCTTGCGTCCCAACTCAGTTGTAGGAGCGGTGTCAGCCGCGAACTTCTCACCACATACTTTGTGGGGCAAATTGGCTGAGCCGAGGTGATAGGGTAATGGAACGACCGCTGGTTGGCATCATCGTGGGAAGCGTTTCCGACTGGGAGACCATGAAGCACGCCGCTGAGACCCTGAAAGAACTAGGCATCCCTTACGAGGTTCGGATTGTCAGCGCTCACCGAACACCCGATTGGATGTTTGAGTATGCGTCCACAGCGGAAGAGCGGGGATTAGAGGTCATCATTGCCGGGGCAGGTGGGGCAGCCCATTTGCCGGGCATGACGGCTTCCAAAACGATGTTGCCCGTCTTAGGTGTGCCCGTGCCCAGTGCTGCCTTGAACGGGCTTGACTCTTTGCTCTCCATCGTTCAGATGCCCGCCGGTGTGCCTGTCGGGACTTTAGCAATTGGACGAGCTGGCGCTATCAATGCGGCGCTCTTGGCAGCCGCTATCTTGGGCAATAAGTATCCTGAAATCCGAGAGCGTTTGCGTGCCTATCGTCAAGCCCAAACGGAAGCCGTCTTAAATGCCCGCATCCCAGAGGAAAACCCTTAACGCCTCCCCGAAAAAGGGAAGGGGACACGAGATACGGCAGGCAAACATTTGCCCCATACTTTCTTGAAGCGGTGGCGGCAGAAGTCAAGGGTGCTAAACTTTTGGAGGCTTACGGAAACCTCATCGTCCCACATTTTGAACCCACTTGAAAGGAGGTGCGACATGGAAGGGAGCATCCTGCCAGGTAGCACAATCGGAATTTTCGGCGGTGGACAATTAGCTCGGATGACAGCGATGGCAGCCAAACGAATGGGGTATCGCGTCATTGTCCTTGACCCTACCCCCGACTGCCCGGCAGGGCAAGTCGCGGACGATGAAATCACCGCAGCCTACGACGATGTAGAGGCAGCAAGGGAATTAGCGAGGCGGAGTGCTGTTGTGACGGCAGAGTTTGAGAATGTGCCTGCCGACACTTTAGCGGCTATTGAACCCCTTGTCCCTGTCCGCCCTGCCAGTCGGGTCTTACGCATCGCCCAAAACCGCATCGCCGAAAAAAGTTTTCTTGCCGAACACCATTTCCCTGTCCCCCGTTTCTGTCCTGTCCGTTCCCGCGACGAGTTGTTGGAAGCCGTGCAGATTATCGGTTACCCGGCAGTGCTCAAAACAGCAACAGGCGGTTACGATGGCAAAGGGCAAGTCAAAATTGAGCATCCCGAAGAAGCCGAAACAGCATGGGAGCGACTTGGCAAGGTAGACTGTGTATTGGAGGAATTCGTGCCCCTTGACAAGGAAGTGTCTGTCATCGTTGCCCGCAATGGAAGGGGTGAGCGAACAGTTTATCCCGTCGCTGAAAACACTCATGCCAACCATATCTTGGACACTTCGGTGATGCCTGCTCGCATCCCTGCTCCGCTGGCAAAGGAAGCGCAAGAGTTGGCATTGGCGATTGCGGAAGCGCTGGATGTCGTGGGGTTACTGTGCGTGGAGATGTTCCTTGCCCAAGATGGACGGCTGTTGGTGAACGAATTGGCGCCGCGCCCCCACAACAGCGGACACCAAACTTTTGATGCAGCAGTAACTTCCCAATTTGAGCAACTCATCCGTGCCATTTGCCACTTACCGCTCGGCTCCACGAAATTGTTCCAGCCTGTTGCCATTGCCAATTTGCTGGGCGATTTGTGGGCGGATGGGGAACCCAACTGGACAGCGGCGTTGGAATTGCCTGAAGTGAAGGTACACCTTTACGGCAAGGCAGAGCCACGCTCCGGGCGCAAAATGGGACATCTGACCGCGACGGGAGAGACCCCTGACGAAGCCTTAGCGCGTGTGCTTAAAGCCCGCCGCCGTCTCAAAACGCAATGAAATCTTGACTGCCAGTGAAGCGAATTGGGAAA
>Ga0209993_10100_pt1 | contig 12607 bp, 9 predicted proteins | sample Antgeofumaro1A2A_FD_188082 | JGI IMG/M metagenome (GOLD analysis project Ga0209993, IMG submission 188082) | Geothermal fumarole subsurface microbial communities from Mt. Erebus, Antarctica - 1A2A (SPAdes) (version 2) | ecosystem: Environmental > Terrestrial > Volcanic > Fumaroles | place...
CGGCGGGAGAAGTTGGGGCGGGATGAGCAACGCATCGTAGAAGTCAAAGTGGCAGTAAACGACTCCTGCCGCCAGCAAGTAGGACGCAAAGTAAAGGACAGCAAGAACATGGTAAAGCCCCCCTTCTTGCCCCAAAGGTCGCATGAGCGCTTTTTGCCGCCCACAAAGCCACAGCAACCCATGAGCCCCTAAGCACAACAAAGCAATGCCCAACCACGCCAACCAGAAGGTGCGTGGGGCTTTAGGGGTAACTCGCAGGCTGACGCCTAAAGGCACTCCCGTTTCTTGCACCCACCGGCGCACCGTCGCCGTGGACACTTTGGGGCGTAATACCAACCACGCAGGTTGCCCAAAGGTCGTCATTGGCGCGAGATTGTCAACAGCGAACAAAACCATCCACTTGAAAGCACGCTTTTCGGCAGATAATCGGACGACAGGTAAGTGGCAGAAGGGATGCAACGCTTCTTGCCACTTTCCCAATTCCGTAACGGAAAAGGAGGAAGGCACCCCATCACCTATCAACACAGCGGGCAGCGTGACCGATGGCAGGAAGCGGCGGACATCGTGACGGGTGGCTACCAAAACAGTCAACAAGCGCCGTCGGTGCGATTTTTCAGCGCGGGTTTCGTAGACGCCAACAAAGCGGGCAGGCAAGATATCCGTTGACGAGAATTTCGCCGCAAGAAACTGTTGAAAGGCACGGGAAGTTGCTTCATCAGGAGCGATGACTAACACCCCTTCCGAGAAAGGCTTTGTCGGAGGCAAATCCGTAAGGGGCGCAAGGAGCATCAAAAAAACGCCGAGGGAAAAGAGGAAAGCAAAAGCACCAAGCCTTAAGCGCATCACGACCACCCGCAGCGTGCCAAAACTTCGTCCAACCGTTCTGGTCGCAGTCCCACCAAGTAAGCGATGTCCAAAATCTCTTGCCCATTCTCCATTCGCTGCACCAACGAAGGCAGCAAGTGGAAGGCATCAGGTTCTATGGGCACCCAACGGGTGGGGATGGCGTAATCGCGATGGCAATGCGGATACCGCCGCTGCTTCCCCAGCAATTCCGTTGCCGACCAAAGCATGAACATCACCACTCATTTTTCCTGCGTTAGCCCTTGCAGCACAAACCGCACCGTTCCGTCCACTTTGGGCACGACAACGATATGGTAAGGCTGTGTCAAAACTTGCAACACGATGGCGTTGGGAGGGGGGGCGATTTCTTTGACATGGACGAGGATTTCGCGGTTGCAAGCGAAGACTTCGGCGATTTGAATAGCGAAGCCGCTGGTGCGCTTTTGTCCCATGAAGACCGCCAGAACCATTTGCTTACTGAAGTCCACTTCCGGCACGGGCGGGAGAGGCGTTCGCCTTGCATGCACCGCTCGCCACAGGCGTTCCCAAGTCTTCTCGTCCGTCACCACGATGCGGCGTGGTTCCGCAATGCCGCAATGGCTGCCTTTCCATTCAGAGATAATTGTCAAGCGTTGCCCTTTCATCGCCCTCCTCCCTTCCCGTAATGCTTCCCAGACAGGTTGCCCGTCCCAAGTGGAAGGCACCGAAACACCTAAGGCTGCCAACGCTGTTGCGGCGGTGTCCATCGTGCGGATCGTTCGTTGCAACCGTAACTCTCCGTTTTTTTCTGCCAAGCCGCCCGCTGCAATCCACGGGACGAGCACATCTTCCGGGTCAGCACTCCCGTGCGTTTTCTCGTGACCGCCATGGTCGGCGGTGACAATCACTAACGCCCTCTCCCATCGCCCAAGCCCTTTCAACGCTGTCACAATTCGTCCCGTTGCCGCATCGCACCGCACCAATGCTTCCACGAATTCGGGCGAAGGCGGGATGCCTTTCTTTTCGCTGCCCCAACCGTAACCGTGACCGGCGCTGTCAGGGTCAGAGAAGTGCACGAAAAGCAAGTTCGGCTTGGTTTCCCGCAGAATTCGCACGGCTCTCTCCGCTACTTGGAAGGCATTGCCTCGCACATACTCTTCGGCATCCAGAGTGCCGGGCTTGGCGATGTGATTGAGCTTCTCCTTGCTGACAACGAACGCCGTTTTCAAACCCGCCTTCTTCGCCAACTCAAAAACGGTCGCTACTTTGACAAATTCTTCCTGCTTGCGGAAGTGGTCGTTCCAAGTGATACCGTGCCGTTGTATCGTCATGCCGGTGAGCATGGAAGTGTGGGAAGGTAAAGTGGAACTGGGGACGGTGGTTTGCGCCACCCACGAGTAACTTCCGTCCGCAAGGAGTGACTGAATGGTCGGCAACTTGCCGTCATTAACTAACTGGCGAATGACGGATGGTTTACCGCCATCCCAACTGAGGATGACGACGGTTCGGTCAAGTTGAGCGGCAGTGGGCAACACCAATGCCAAAACGATCAACCCGCTGAGCCAACAAAACATCCGCCGTCGCATCCAAGACACCCCCATCGCTTACAAAAGTGAGCAGCGAAGTTGCAAATTTGTCAATGCTGCCTAAAGTGCGAACTTGGGACAGGACATTGTTATTGTTGGGCTTAGGGACGCAAAGTGCAACCCTTTCTCTTACGGTGCTTTCGCCTTGCTGTTCCACTTGCACCTGAAACGAAGGAGAAACAGCACGGTTAAAGAAAAAGCGAGGCAGGCTTTTAGTCCTGCCTCGCTTTTTCTCAACAATTCAAGTGAGGGCGGGATGTTCTTACCTTCCTGGTGCTGCTGGGGCTGGCATTGGGGAAACCCCACCCCCACCTTGAGGGGGTTGGGCAGTTATGGGCACACCTGGCTGACCAATCGGCGGCCGCTCTGGAGAAGCAGTGGGTGCAGTAAACCGCCAATAGACTATGCCGACAATGATGAGCACCAAGGCAACAACAAGAACAGCAACCCACATCGGAATTTCCTGTCGCATCCCCTTCCTCCCTCCTTCCTTACGGGCTGCAAGGAAAGTCTAATCTCCCTACCAGACGCGGCCAACTTTGCCAACCGTAACTTGGGATGGTCCGCCCAATTACATCGGGGCAAATGAAGTCCCAAACGCCTCCCGGAGCCCGTCGGGTCTTAATCCGCTGCCACCGCTCCCATCGGGTATGACCATCAGCAAACATGATGTTAGAGCCACCCAAGTGGCGCGTGTGCTTGTCCATTTCGCCGGGGCGCAAAATTGTAGCAGGACAGCCACACTGGAAATCTGCTGTGCCACCATACCATGCTCCAATTCGGGCAAATGCCATCCGTCGCAAAATGCCATCCCTCGTCTGCGACCAAACGCAGTGGAAGGTATTCTCGTTATCCCCTGCAATGCCAAAGGAGGTAGGTCGCTGGATAGCCGGGAGAGCGAACAAGGTCGGATAAACGAACGCTGCTTCGTTCCAGCCATAAGCGACCGTCCAACCAGATGGATAGCGCCTTCGCTGAGTCGGAAAGCACATAGACTTCCATGTCCAGTAAGCCGCAGTTGGACAAGCAAAGATTTGCCGGTTGCGGGTGTAGGGCTCAATGGACATATACCAGTCGGGGTTCTGGAGAGGGTCCCACGGGTCAGCCGGCTTATCGCCAGGAAAGGCTTCACTGCCACAGGGAGTCAGGTGATACATGAACTTCTCGTCATAGTCCTGCGAATATTGGACGGCTGCCATGATGATGTTGCGGTTGTTGCTAAGGCAGGAGGCTTGTCGGGCTTTCTCGCGAGCCTGGCTGAACACGGGGAACAGAATGGCTGCCAGGATCGCAATGATCGCAATCACCACGAGTAACTCAATCAGCGTGAAGCCACGAACACTCCTCGGGGGAACCACTCCATGAAAAGAACGCCCTTTGCCGACACTGCCCTTCAACATCATCGCTCCCTCCTTTTCTGCCCTTTCGGGCGGTTTTGGCTTTGCCCTTCGGCTGCGGGCATTATAGCGCAAAAAAAAAGTGGCGTCAATACTTTCGCCCCCTCAAAAACCCCACCAGTTTGACGGCTTTTTCCCTTCATTTTCTCCGATTTTGTGCTAACAGTGTTGCTGGGGAAAGTTTTCAACGAGAGATTGACCGGTCAGCAAGATTGCTGGCGAGTAACTCGGGCTCTATTGGGGTATGGGAAGTTTTGCTACTTGCTCGTTGCCGGCGGCATCGCGGGCGCGGATTTCCACTGCTTTAACTTCCCGCGTGAGCAGTTCAGAGAAAAGATGCCACCAAGTCGCCGACTTCGGAAGTTGTCAAGCCCATCTTCCCTGCTTCCAGCGAGCGGATTTTGCCTGTCTCCAAAGCGTGCGTCACCGCTGTTTCAATGCGCTGCGCTACTTTCGTCTCGCCCAGATGTTCCATCATGAGGGCAGCAGTCAGGATGGCGGCTAAAGGGCACGCTAAGTTTTGCCCTGCAATCGTTGGCGCCGAGCCGTGCACGGGCTCAAACAGGGAAACTTTGCCGGGGTGAATGTTTCCTGAAGGAGCAATGCCAATCCCGCCTTGGATGGCAGCCCCCAAGTCAGTCAGGATGTCGCCGAATAGGTTAGTGGTGACGATGACTTGGAAGCGCTCTGGATGCAGCACGAACTCCATCGCCGCTGCATCCACATACAAGGCTTCCGTGACAACTTCAGGGAAGTCTTGGGAAACTTCCGCAAAGACGCGCCGCCATAATCCGTGACCGACCGTCATCACATTGGCTTTGTCTACCAGCGTCACCTTTGCTGGCTTTCCTCGCTCAGCGGCGCGTTTGCGAGCGAGTTCAAAAGCGTAGCGGATTACCCGCTCAGTGCCTCGGCAGGTGTAAAGGGCAGGTTGCAACGCCACTTCCTCCCGCGTCCCTTCCCGAAAAGACACACCCTCCACTGCGTAGACATCTTCCGTGTTCTCCCGAACGACCACGAAGTCAATGTCCGCTGGTGTTTTACCTTTCAACGGGGTCTCCACGCCGGGGTAAAGTTTGACGGGACGCAGGTTCACGAACAAATCCAAAGCGAAGCGGAGTTTGAGCAGAATTCCACGCTCCAAAACCCCCGGCGGAACTTCGGGGTGACCGATAGCGCCAAAGTAGATGGCATCAAAGGAACGCAACTCTTCCAAAACACCATCGGGAAGCGTTTCGCCCGTCCGAAGGTAGCGCTCCCCCCCAAGGTCAAAGAAGACGGTGTCACACTTCACCCCTTCCAAGCGGCAAGCGGCTTCCAAAACTTTCAACCCCTCCCGAACGACCTCTGGTCCAATGCCATCGCCGGGAACGACGGCGATGCGGTAGCAGTGTTCGCTCATCCCAACTCCCCTCCTTTCCTTCACGCCCAAGCATCCTTTCGCTTCCTGAAGCCGCGACAAATTTTGCGACTTAAATGGAAGTTGTGTGGAGCGCAATGCCAAGGGTGTTAAACTTTTTCCTGCAACGCTTCAAGATGCCTTTTGACCCGAAAAGGAGGGAGAAAGGATGACGACACCGCGCGAGCGGACGGTCATTCTCATCTTAGTCACAATTGCGGCGCTTATCATCCTGTGGGATTTTTCCGAGCCCTACCGCAAGAGCATCGGCAAGATGCTTTTGGTGCCCGTCAAAACTATCTCCGCCCACGATGCCCCCATTACCACCATCGCTTTATCGCGGGACGGGAAAGAGTTGGCGACGGCGGCACGGGACAACACCATCAAGTTGTGGCGGTTGCCGGAAGGGCACCTTTTGCACACCCTCAAGGGGCATACCCGCACCATCCTCCGCCTCGCTTTCACGCCAGACGGCAAGCACTTGCTCTCGGCTTCAGCGGACTTGACAGTTCGTATGTGGGCAGTGGAGACGGGCAAATTGGAGCGACAGTGGGATAGTGAGCGAACGGTGGATTGGCACACGGGTTGGATACAAGCCCTCGCTGTCTCTCCCGACGGAAGGTGGATGGCGACGGGGAGTCGGGATACGACAATCAAGGTGTGGGATTTGAAAACAGGCGAACTTTTTCGGACTTTGTGGGGGCATGCCGACGCAGTGACAACGGTTGCCTTCCATCCCAAGCAGAGCAACCTTCTGGCATCCGGCAGCACCGACGGTTCCATTTGGGTATGGGATGTCGTGAGGGGAGAACCGGAAGTGAAGTTGTCCCCGATGGGGGGCTACAATCCTTGTGCGATGGCGTTTACCCCTGACGGGGCGTTGCTGGTGATCGGCTCTTACGCCAGCATGGGGGTGCGAGTGCTTGATTGGCGCAAAGGCAAGTTCGTGGGATGGGGCACAGGGATTGAAGGCACTGTTTGGGCGTTGGATATTTCGCCCGATGGTCGCTATGTCGCAGCGGGTGCCGGAGACAATGCCGTTTGGATTTACGACCTAACGCACATCCACGACCAAACTTTGGAACGAGTTCGTTCCATTCGCTACATGGTGGAGCGACAGTCCGGGATGGACCCGTGGGGCGATGTGCGAGGAGTGGCTTTTGCACCTGACGGCAAAACTTTGGTCACGGCGATGGAGGACGGGAAAGTGCGATTGTGGCGCCTCACAGGTATTGCTTTTGACCTGCCTTCCCTTCCGCTCCCTTCTCTTCCTGAGGGGCATGGGCATAGGCATTGAAGGGGAGCACTTTGTGTTGGGAGGACAAGGAGGTGCAGTTCTTGAAGTTGGGGTTGGTGACCTATAACCTTGCAAGGGACTGGGACTTGGACACTTTGCTTCGGGTGTGCGAAACGGTGGGTCTGGAAGGAGTGGAATTGCGGACGACCCACAAACACGGGGTGGAGCCAGCCCTTTCGCCATCGGAGCGGGCGCAGGTGCGCCGCCGGTTTGAACAAACCCCGGTCAAATTGGTGGGACTGGGGACAGTGTGCGAATTCCATTCCCCAAACCCTGAGGAAGTGCGGCGCAATGTGGAGGAAGCCAAGCAATTCATCCTCTTGGCTCACGACATTGCCGCTATCGGCGTGAAAGTTCGTCCCAATGACTTGCCCCCTGAAGTTCCCCGAGAGAAAACCATCCGTCAAATTGGCGAAGCCCTTTTGGAGTTAGGCGAATTTGCACAAGGTTTTGGCGTAGAAGTTTGGTTGGAAGTGCACGGACGGGGCACCAGCAACTTAGAGGTCATCAAAGCCATCATGGAAATCGCCAACCATCCGTCAGTGGGGGTTTGCTGGAACTCCAATCGGGAGGATGTCGTGGGTGGTTCTGTCAAGTCCACTTTCGCCCTCGTGCAGCACCGAATCCGTCATGTCCACATCACCGACCTGTGGCGGGAAGATTACCCCTGGTGGGAACTTTTCTTGCTCCTTCGGCAAGCGGGTTACGAGCGGTTCACGATGATTGAGTTGCCTTACACCATGAGCACGGTTGATGATGCCGTCAAATTGCTCCGTTACTACCGAGCCCTTTGGCGCGAGTTGGTTTCCCCATCGGTGGATGGGCGGTCACGACGGTGAAGAGGTGGATGTGTCAAACTTGCTGAGGGCGAGGGGGCTCCGCTGCGCTCTGGGTCTTGGTGGGAGGTGTTTTTTCATGCATCGTTGGTTTTCGCTTTTAGAACTGTTCGTTTTCGTCGCTCTTTTGGGGGCGAAACCGACATGGGAATGGCACACGGTGCAAAAGAGCGAAACCCTGTTCGGGTTGGCGCACCGCTACCGGACGACTGTTTCGCACCTCGTCCAACTCAACGGTTGGACTGCCCCGCGCCCCTTGAAAGTGGGAGAACGCATCAAGGTTCCGTTGTCCGCAAGGTCTTACCAACCGACGCTTTCGCCCCAAACGCCCTCTCACCCTGCATCCAAACCGCGATCGCCTGCTCCACTGCCCGCTCCCAAGACGAGGGTCGTGCAGGTTCAAGTGGGAAAAGCCATCGTCGTCACTCTTCCCAAGTTGCGGACAGTCAGCATTGCCAACCCAGAGGTTGCTGATGTGCAAGTTCTGAGTCCTGAACATGTGGGCGTTTTGGGTAAAAGCGTAGGGAACACCACCCTCATCGTTGTGGCAGATGGACGAACTTTCACCATGGAAGTCCAAGTTGTTCCGGAGCCCTTCCTAAAGGAGCGCCTTCAAGCCCTCATCGGTCTTCCAACCGTGCAAGTGGATGTTGTCAAGGGCGCCATTGTGCTTTCGGGCACGGTGCCGTCGCAAGCCGAGCGTGACCGCATCACCGCTGTTGCTCGCCTGTTCGCTGCGACGGTTTTGGATTTGCTGCGGGTAGAAGAACCGAAACCGGCGGAGCCGCCGAAGCCACCCCGACCATCGCCAGAGGAAATTGAACGCACCATCGGCATCAAAGGTGTTAAAGTGCGGATGGTGGACAACAACCTTGTGCTTGAAGGGATGGTGGAAAGACCCGAAGATGTCACCCGCGCCGAGAAAGTGGCAGTTCTGTTGGCTCCCAAAGTGGTCAACCTTCTGCAAGTTCGCCCTTTGACCGCTGAGGAGTTGCAAGCCCTCATTGCGGTGCCCACCGTCAAAGTTCGGGAAACTGCTGAAGCGTTCGTGTTAGAAGGCGAAGTGAGCACTCAGGAGGAGTTGCAGCGGATTAACGAAATTGCCGCTCAAGCCCGCCGCAAAGTGATCAACTGGGTCAAAGTCGTCTCGCCTCCCCCTCCGCCGCCTCCCTCCCCGCCTCCCAGTTTTGCGGAGCGGGTGAAAGAAGCCATCGGCATTCCCACCATTGATGTCAAGGGCGACGAGAAGGGGTTAGTGTTGGTTGGCACAGTGGCAACTCAGGCAGAGAAGGAAAAAGCATTGCGGATCGCAAGGTTCCTGTTGGGCTTACCGCCTGTCCCCACCCTGCCTCCCTCGCCTCCGGCGGGTGTGACGCCTTATGTGCTTCCCGGAACAGGCGTGATGCCGCTGATGCCTTCCGCTCCTTCCCAGCCCCTACAAGGTGCCCCTTCTGGACAGCAACCGCAAATTCTTGACCTAATTGAGGTCAAAGGCGGAAAGCAAATTCGGGTGGAGTTGCGGGTCGTGGAGATTAACCGAGGGGCACTCAGGCAGTTAGGCGTTAGTTACCCTGAACTTCAAACGGGAGTGACCTTTGGGCAAGTGGTAAATCCTGCCACTGGTGAATTGACAGGTTTTGAGCAACGAACACCCATCACTGCTGTCTTGCAAGCGTTGGAGCAGAAAAACCTTGCTCGCACTTTGTCAGCACCTAGCGCCGTCGTCCTCAGCGGGCAAGAAGCGCGATTCAATGTCGGCGGAGAAATTCCCATCCCCGTCTCCACCGTCGCGCCGGGCATTGGCACAACGGCAACGGTAGAATTTCGTCCCTTCGGCATCGTCTTAACTGTCCGTCCCACCATTGAACCTTCCGGAAAAATCGCCCTCCATGTCAATACGGAAGTGAGCGAACTGGACTTCACGATCGCTGTCAACATCGCCGGCGCCACCATCCCCGGCAAGCGCATTCGCACTGCCACGACAACGGTGGAGTTGGCGTCAGGGGAAACATTGGTCATGAGCGGGTTAGTGCAGCGTATCCATCAAGAAATCGTCAACCGCGTTCCGTTCTTGAGCAAACTGCCCATCTTGGGCGAACTGTTTACTTCTCGTCGGTTCCAGCAAGGGGAGACAGAGTTAGCCATCCTCGTCACGCCCGTTATCGTGGAGCCGAACGAATGAGGGCGCTCTCTGCTGAGCAATTTGTCCAAACGGATTACGGAACCAATACCACTTTGCCTTTCGTTTGCCGCGTTTCCAAGCGGTGCTGTGCCAAGCCAGCGTGCTCCAACGGATGAACTTCGCCCACGACGGGTTTGACTTTCCCTTCCCGCAACCAAGTCAAGAGGCGGTCAAGGGCTTCACGCGTTCCTTCCTCCGTTCGCCGAAGGACAGTGATTGTTCCTCGCCGCTGAGACAGTTCGCGGGACGAGATGGTGCCTTCCTTGCCGCTGGCTTCTCCATACATGACCAATCGTCCCCCCGTTGCCAAACAGCGGACGCTTTTGGTGAACACTTCCCCTCCCACGCACTCCAAGACAAGGTGGACGCCTTCCCCGTTGGTTCGCTCCATCACGATGGCTTCAAAGTCCTCCCGCTCGTAATTGATCGCCACATCGGCGCCGAGGGATTGAACCAACTGGACTTTCTCATCGCTTCCTGCCGTGGCAAACACTATTGCACTAAGTTGCTTAGCGATTTGCACGGCGGCGGTGCCGACTCCGCCCGCTGCGGCGTGGATGAGCACTCGCTCGCCCGCTTGCACATTACCCGTCGCGACCAAGGCAAGGTAAGCGGTTGTCCAGTTGACAGGGATGGCAGCGGCTTCCACATCACTGAGGTTGTCAGGCACGGGAAAGGCGGAGGAAGCAGGCACGAGGCAATATTCAGCATAAGTACCCGATACGCCTCCTGCCATCACCCGCTGCCCGATTTGCCAACCCGTTACTCCTTCCCCAACGGCTTCCACCACTCCCGCCATTTCAATGCCAGGGATGTAAGGTTGCCGTTGGGGCATGGGGAACTGACCGCGCCGTATCATCGTCTCCACATAGTTGACGCCAATGGCTTTCACCCGCACCAACAAATGCCCCGGCAAAAGGTCAGGTATGGGCACTTCTTGCAGTTGCAGGACCTCTGGTCCGCCCGTGCCCACTTGGACGATAGCGCGCATCCACGACACCCCCTCAAGTTTGAACTTTCCGAAAGTCGGCAATGGTGAGGAGCAGTTGCTCAATGTTTCGCAGAAGTGCCAGCCGATTGCGGCGAATGGAAGGGTCTTCGTGCATGACCAACACTTCGTCAAAGAAGCGGTCAATGAACGGTGCCAACCCTGCCAAGGCTTCAAAGGCTGCCACCGTCCCGCATTGTTGCAGGCATTCTCGGAAGAAAGGAGTGACTTTTTGGGTGACTTGCCACAAAAGTTGCTCCGCTTTGGGTTGCAGCAAGTCCGGTTGCACTGTTGTGTCCACTGGTTCGCCTTTCTGACGGGCTTGAGCGAGGATGTTGGTGACACGGGTGAAGGCGACAACCGTTTGGCGGAACCACTCTGGATGGTGGCGCCGCAGATGTTGCAAGGCAAAGGCACGCTCAAAAGTTGCTGCCACATTGTCAAATCCTGCTGCCAACACGGCTTGCCGCAAGTCGTAATCAACCCCATTAAGCTCCAACAACGCATCCAGTCGCTCCCGCAAGAATTCGGTCAATTTTTCCTTCGTCTTCAAAGGGTCGCCTTGCGACATGGCGGTGTCCGCCAAAACTTGCAACGCCGTTGTAAGCAAACGGTCAAGACTTATCGTTAAAAAACCCGAGCGAAGAAGCATCAGCAAAGTAGTGGCAGCACGGCGAAGCCCATAGGGGTCGTGGGAGCCGGTCGGGATGAGGTGACGGTCAAAACAGGCACACAAAGTGTCCGTTCGGTCCGCCACCGCCAGTAGCCAACCGATCTCGTTGCGGGGTAAGTCAAAATCGGGCGGTAGGGGCTTGTAATGGTCTTCAATGGCTTCAGCAACTTCCAAAGGCTCACCATCCAACTCTGCATAAATGCGCCCAATGACTCCCTGCAATTCGGTGAATTCGTTGACCAAGCGGGTTGCCAAGTCGGCTTTGCACAACTGGGCGGCACGCCGCAAACTGGGGGAAAGTCCACCGTAAAGTTCGCTCGCCAATCGGGTCAATCGCTCCGTTTTGTCCGCCATCGTGCCCAAGCCTTCAATGAAGACGATGTCGCGAAGCAGTGGGATAAACTCTTCCAAGCGACGCTTTCTGTCTTCGGCGAAAGAAAAGCGAGCGTCTTCAAAGCGGGCTGTGAGCACTTTCTCATTCCCTTGCCGAACCAAATCAGGGCTCTTCGGCATCCCGTTGCTGACGAACACGAAAGAGGGCAGCAAAGGTGTCCCTTTCGTCCCGTGCCCTGTATTCTGCGCTATTGGGAAGTAACGCTGGTGGTGTTGCATGACAGTAATGAGCAACTCAGCGGGCAAGGCAAGGTAACGGGAGTCAAAGTGCCCCACCATTGCCACCGGCTCTTCCACGAGGAAAGTCACTTCGTCCACCAACTCTTCCGGCATGATAGCGACGCCGCCGACGGATTGTGCCGCTTTCTGCACCAACGCCTTCACCATTTCCCGCCGCCGCTTATGGTCAACAATAACATGGGCGAGTTCCAAAGCGGTCTCATAAAGGTCAGCGTGAGGCAAGGAAATGGGCTTTCCGCTACTTCGTCCGTCGGTGAAGCGGCGACCGTAGGTGATTCGGTCAGAACGGACCCCTGCAATCTCAAAGGGGATGACTTCTTCGCCCAAGAGGGCAACGAGCCACCGAATGGGACGCCCAAAACGCAACCCGCTGGCTTCCCATCGCATTGTCTTTGGGAAGGAAAGGCTTCGGATGACTTGCGGCAAGGCTTGCGATAAAACCTCAACAGCAGGTCTTCCTTCCTCTCCCTTGATAGCAAACACGAAAGTGCCCCGTTCCGTCTCCTTGACAACCAATTCGTCAACGGAAACGCCTTGTGCACGGGCGAAGCCTTCGGCGGCTTTGGTTGGGTTACCTTGTTCGTCAAACGCCACTTGCTTGGCAGGACCGCGAATTTCTCGCACGATGGGCGTTTGGTGTTCGGTCACTTCTGGCACAATGGCTGCAAGACGGCGTGGCGTCCCCACTGTGCGGACAGGACCGTGTGGGAGTCGCAAATCTGTCAAGGTTTTCTCAAGGAGTTGGCGCAACTGCTCAAGAGTAGGCAACAGGAACCGTGCTGGCATCTCTTCCG
>Ga0209993_10101_pt1 | contig 12435 bp, 9 predicted proteins | sample Antgeofumaro1A2A_FD_188082 | JGI IMG/M metagenome (GOLD analysis project Ga0209993, IMG submission 188082) | Geothermal fumarole subsurface microbial communities from Mt. Erebus, Antarctica - 1A2A (SPAdes) (version 2) | ecosystem: Environmental > Terrestrial > Volcanic > Fumaroles | place...
CCCTCGACCCTGCTGCCTCGGAGCTGTACAACGCCGCCGCCGCCACAAAGCGGCAAGGGTATTGCTTTTTCAAGAGCGATCCGCATCGGATCGCCTCGACGGAGGAGCTGGTCGAGCTATGGGAACAGTGGTGCCAGCGCTGGCCCATATTTTCCATCGAGGACGGCCTGGCCGAGGACGATTGGTCCGGCTGGACGCTGCTGACACGACGGCTCGGAGAGCAAGTGCAGCTGGTCGGCGACGATCTGTTCGTCACCAATCCGCAGCGACTGCGTCGCGGTATCGCAGCCCGAGCGGGCAACGCGATCCTTGTCAAAGCCAACCAAATCGGCACCTTGACGGAAACACTGCAGACCATCGAGCTGGCCAAGCGTCATGGTTTTGCCATAGTCGTCAGTCATCGCAGCGGCGAAACTGAAGACGTGACCATCGCCCATTTGGCTGTGGCCGTCAACGCGGGACAGATCAAAACTGGATCCGTCAGTCGCACCGACCGCGTAGCCAAATACAACGAATTGCTGCGCATCGAAGAAGCATTGGGCGACGCCGCAGCCTTCGGCTGGCCGATTCGGCAAGCGCGTGCAAGTGAAAGCCCCACCGCATGACCTGGATCACCGAGGATCCGACGCCGATATACGCCATGTTGGCAGTGGTCACGTTGGCCCTGGCAATTGCCGGCTACGCGACTGGGCTGGTGCGGTATTATCTGTGGTCCCTGGCCGCCGTGGCAGCAGCCGCTCTGGTGTTTTTCGTGGACTGGCTGGTCGTTACCGATCGGGAGTATGTCCAAGAATTGACGCAGGAACTGGCTGCCGCTGCTCAGGCGGGAGACATGGCCCGCCTCGAACGTCTGTTTTCCGACGAGTCGTCCAGCATTTTCCAAGGACTGGACAAAAAGCAACTCATGGATTTGGCACGGCGTTGGCTGCCGCGGGTCACCCCGCGCGAGATCGTCGTATGGGGCTTTCAGATCGAGAAGACCGCACGCGGCAGCGGCTGGCGCTGCCGGTGTTTGGGCAAAGCCAGCGGCACCTTCGGCGGTTTCGAAATCGTCAACCAACTCTTTCAATTGGAGGTGACCTATTTCAAGGATCGCACCGGCCAGTGGCGCATCTGGGAGTTGCGTATTTACAACTTCGGTGCCAGGGAGGAGATTCGCGTTTCCGGCGTGGCACCGACAGGCCCACCGACTTCGAGCAGGCCCGACGGCGCACTCGATCGCCGCGAGCGACCTATCCCCTGGGATCTGCGGAATGCGAACTAGCCCAGCCTTTGCCATGTGTGCTCCGTCTATTGGACCTAGCGCGCGCGGCTCTCCCGGTCCATGCTCCGGCCCGCTGCACGTGGGCGCGATAAGGACCACTAGCCCCTTTGATCGGTCCCGGCTATCGGCTATGATGGCGACATACTCACTAGCACGCGCTGGTTCGCGACAGTGCACGGAAAAAGGGTTCGTGGGACGAAACGGATAGGAAGGGTCCCGATGGCTAGGGGCCTAAACGATCAGGAGGAGGTGGCCGCCATGACTAGGATCGTGCTAGGTGCGCTGTGGATCGTGGGAGGGATAGTTTCGACGGCACAGGTGTGCTGCCCGGGGAATTTCGCCGCCGGTTCCATACAGACCGGCAGCACGATGGCCAAGCTTGCGCCACAACAGATAGCCCAAGGCTGGATCATGCTTTTCGACGGCGAAAGCAAATTCGGCTGGCACATCCCCGGGGACGTCAAAATACACGACGGGGTCCTGGAATGGAGCAGCGACCAAAAAGCGACTGCCACCTGTACGACTCGCCTCGGCGCTTTCGAATTCGAACTCGAGCACGACACCATTGACGGCGAGGCCTGCAGTTTGGAGTTTTTTACCGGCTCGCAAAGTCTCGCTGCCGGGTCGGCGTCGAGCGGCGAAGGATGGCAGGTGATGCGCGGCCGTGTAGAGCCGGCGCCCGTCACCGAGCCGGAAGCTTCGTCGGAGATCTCCTTTGAAGCCGATCGGTTGGTTTACAAGGTTCAGGCACGCATAGGCGGCGGACCGATCGGCCTGCGGCTGCACAAGGACGGCGGAGAAACGATCCGTATCCGCAAGTTCAACGTGCGTCCTCTCGGACTACAGCCCATTTTCAACGGCAAAGACCTGACCGGCTGGCGCGTCGTCGCATCCGATCAGGCACGCTCCGTGTTCGCCGTCAACGACCAAGGGGAATTGACGGTGCGCAATGGTCCGGGCGATCTGCAGACCGTGGACCAGTGGGCCGATTTCGTGTTGCAGCTGGAAATCAAAACCCACGGCAGGCATCTCAATAGCGGGGTTTTCTTCCGTGCCTTGCCCGGGCAATTCTGGAGCGGTTACGAAGCCCAAATCCGCAACCAATGGGAACGCGACGACCGCAATCGTCCGGTAGATTTCGGCACGGGGGGCATTTACAATCGCCAACCGGCCCGTCGGGTCGTCAGCAACGACAACGAATGGTTTACCATGACTATCGTTGCAGCAGGCAGTCACCTGGCTACTTGGGTGAACGGCTTTCAAACCGCCGACTTCGAAGACACCCGACCGCCTGCCAATAACGCCCGGCAGGGCAAATATACCGGCCGCGGTTGCATCAGTCTTCAAGGGCACGACCCCACGACCCACTTGAGTTTCCGCAATTTGCGTCTGGCTTCTCTGCCCGATACTAGGTAATCTAAAGGCAGACTAGAAGCCGAGCATGGACCCTGCCGTAGCGGCACATGCCTGACAGTTGCGTGCAACACATAACGACAAGAGGACCTACCGACCAGCGGCATACGACAAGGAGAGACACGATGGACCGAAGAGAGTTTTTGACGACAGCGGCGGGCGTGTGGGCAGCGACAGCTCTAGCTCAGGAGAACCAGCGCGTGGCAGCCAACGACCGTATCGCCGTGGCTCTGATCGGTTGCGGCGGTATGGGCAACGCCAACCTGGCCGATTTCGTTCGCTTGCCCGATTTCGAAGTCATCGCCTTGTGCGATGTAGACGAGCGACAGTACGGCAACTCGTTACGCATCCTCGAAAAAGCTGGCCGCCGTACCAGCAACATCAAAATGTACGAAGACTATCGCAAAATGCTCGACGAACGCAAAGACCTGGATGCAGTGATCATCGCCACTCCGGATCACCACCATGCTTATGCCTTGATCCACGCCTGTCACGCCGGGCGTAACGGCCAGGGAGTGGACGTCTACTGTGAGAAGCCGATTTCGCACAACATCGTCGAAGGGCGGGCGATGGTCAACGCCGTCCGCAAGCAGAAACGGGTCTGCCAGATCGGTACCCAACAGCGCTCCGGACAGCATTTCAAAGACGCAGTCGAATATGTGCGCTCGGGCAAACTAGGCAAAGTCTATTTGTGCCGCACCTGGATAACGAACAATACCCCTCCCGAAGGATGCGGCAATCCCCCGGACCAGGAGCAGCCGCCGGCAGGCGTCAATTACGACCTGTGGCTCGGGCCTGCGCCCAAGCGTCCGTTCAATGCCGCGCGCTTCCACGGCAATTTCCGCTGGTTTTTCGATTATGGCAACGGCCTATGCAACGACTGGGGCGTGCATCTGAACGACATCGTTCTCTGGGCTATGAACGTGCGTTGGCCGCTGGCAGTCTCCGCCTGCGGCGGCAAACATGAAATGAAAGACAACAGCGATACCCCGGACACTTTGGACGTGACCTACGAATACCCCGATTTTACGCACATCTACACGGTCCGGCGCGGACGGGTCCACGGCGGCTTCAGCGGTCGCACCCACGGCATGGAATTCGTCGGTACCAACGGCACCCTCACCCTCGATCGCAGCGGATGGGTGGTCACCTTCCCGGACGGCAAACAAGAACGTCATGGCGGATCGGAGCAACACTTCGCCCATGTGCAGAATTTCCTCCATTGCTTGCGCCACCGCGAAGAGAAATGCGCCTCGGATATCGAAGACATGCACTATGCCACCAATACCTGCCATCTGGCCAATATCAGCTACAAACTCAAGCGCAAAATCTACTGGGATGGACAAAACGAACGCTGCTACCGTGGCTACAACATCGTGGATAAACGGTTCGTGCACGAGGATGGGGAAGCCAATGCGCTACTGTTCCGGCAGCCGCGCGCCGGCTGGCAGCTGCACACTTAGCCCAGCAACGCGATGCAGCCAACGGGTGCAGCTCTGAACTACCTTGACAGGGGCACTCGCACTTTTTGCTCGGAGTGCCCTTTTTGCTTACCGAAGTCGCAGGTTGCTACTGTGATTGGCGCCCAAGTCAGTGGGCACGAAGCGTCGAGCACCTGCGGGAACGACTCGCCTGTACAGTCCAGACTGTTCGCCCTGATACCTGAGCAACTGACAAACGCTTGCAGATGCCGGCGACGGGTTCGGCGAGCGGCTTGGCAGTCGGCGAGCCTTTCTCGTTCCAAGGAACTCGACGAGGCTTTTTGGTGGTCATTCGAAGGAAATATCCGCCGCTGCACCGACCGGCGGCGCTGCCTGTTCCGACGGAGCATGCGTCGAGTCGTGAGACACCGGTCTGACCAGATTGCCAGGTCTGGGCATTTCCGCAGTGCTTTTGCCTCGCCGGTCTCCAGGGTGTGCCCTGCCAGGTTCCGGACGATTACGCGAGGGTAATGACGTACCCGGCTTTTGCAGCAGAGGATTGGCGTTTTGCTCTCGAGGCTTGGGGGGCATGCGTTCGGCTTCTTCCAGTTTCGCCAGAGCGCCGGCGGCAATTTGCAATCCCGGCTCCAAGCTCAATGCTTTGCGATAGGCCGCTTTGGCCTCTTCCCATTTGCCCTGCGTTGTCAAAAGAAAGCCCAGGTTGGCATGTGCCTGGGCCGGCGTAACCGCTTTGACAAAGGCTTCGTAGCTCTCCGCGTAGCGGCCCTGCATGGCCAGCGTCATGCCCAGATTGACCCAAGCGCGCTCGTAGCGAGGATTGACGTGCAGGGCCTTGCGCAACCATTTCTCGGCTTCCTGCCAATCTCCACGTTGGTACTGGAAATAGCCGTAGTCGTTGAGCAACTCGACGTTATTGGGCTCGAGTTCCAAAGCTTTTTTGTACTCGTGGGCGGCGCGCGCATGGTCCCCCTGCCGATCGTACAAGACAGCCAATCGCCGGGCTACGTGGGTCAGTCGCGGATCGTAGTGGCGCGCACGTTCGTATTGGTAAATGGCCTCTATTTCATGGCCGTTTTGCTCCAGCAGTTCGGCGGTTTTTAGGCAAGCACGGGCCGCCTCGTGCGGAGGCAATTCCAACTCTTGTGCCTTGCGCGTGTTGGAGGCGACAGGCATCTCTAGGGGCGGGGGCTTCCACTGCGCCCACTGGGACGAAGTCAAACTGCTACATCCGCCCAAGGAAGCACTCGCCAGAGCCAAGCCAACTACGTAGATGCCAGCCTGACTGACGCGTTTATGCATGTGCTATGCCTCTGTCCCGATCCTGCCTCGCCGACGATCGCCGGACGCAAGGTGGGAGCTTTTTCAGAACGACCAGGGTCGCCAGCTGGGCCAATAGGACCGGAAGCGATCGAAAAAGCCCTGCCTGCCATACGTCCAGTAGAAGGGGAACCATGGACGCGGCGCAATCATTTGCTCGTACATCCATTCGGCTTCTTCGCCGTAGAGCCCCTCGGCGGCTGGATATCCGACGACTACGCGCTCCTGGGCGTCCTGGATGCCACGCATAGCCAGCTGCGCGATGACCGTTTGCCGACGCGCTTCGTTCAATTCCGGATCGGCATGAGCCTGGATCATGACCGGAAACGGCACCTCCGGCAGACGTCTGGCGATCTGATCCAAGTGGTACAGCCCATAAGGTCCCAGGTCCTTGCCGCCCATGTACCACTCGTGTTTATAGATGACGAAGTCGTCCATTTCTGCCTTGCCGGCCTGAACGTTTTGAAACTCGCGCACATAGGTGCCAGCAGGTGCGGGCAAAGCCCCCGGAGGTACATCGGAGCAGTTGTCCACGCACCAGGGATGCGTCGTGTGGCAGCCGGCCAAACCCGCCAGGATCAGGCCCGCCCACCAGGCGGCCGCGGATGCGCTTGCTTTTGCCATGGGTCTCCCTCGTGTCCTCAAGCCCTCAATATCGGCCATCCGAATGGCCGTGCGGACCCACGATATAAATCTGCTCGCAGCGACGATAGCTTTTCATACGGTGCAGGTCCGTCATAACTGGCGTGCGATAGTCATAGCTGCGGCGGCTCTCCAAACGGCCCAACAGATAGAATTCCAGGTCGCCTGGCTCGAACAGATCGGATCCAGGCAACGGCGGCACTTCTTCCGGTTCCATGGGATGTACCAGCTCCGGGGTGATCAAGACGATCAGCTCTTGTTCGCCGGCCGTAGTGCGATCGAACGCGGCGAGCCGACCGACGATCGGCAGATCGCCGAAGAAAGGCACCCGTGTGGCATCGGCGCCTATATTGGTTTGAATGAGTCCCGCCACCGCTAACGTTTGACCTTCTCGCAACTCCACCGTCGTGAAGAAATTCCGCGTGATCAGGCTGGGCACTGCCGCGCTGCCGATAAAGGTTACCCCCGTCTGCAAATCACGCGTGCTCACCTCGGCGGCTATAGTCAGTCGGATGCGATCTTTGTCCGTGACATAAGGCGTGAAGCTCAATTGGACTCCGAAGGGAAAGAAGGACACGCCCTGCAAGCCAGCCGCCGTGAAACCGGTAACGACCGGTACGGGAAAAGCGCCGCCCGCCTGAAACGTTGCCGTTTGGCCATTCATGGTGACCAGGACCGGCTCAGCCAGGGAACGAGCATAGTTGAGCGTTCGGAGTGCGCTGATGGCTAGTTGTACTTGGCCATTATCGAGGGCTGCGGGCAGGTTGTTGAAGCCCCCCAGGCCGCCGGCTACTCCGGCTTGTCCCTGCAGATTGAAGACGCTGAAGCCGCCCAAGCCGCCGAAGCCACCTGTAACTCCTCCCGTAGCGATGCTCCCCGTATTGTTGGCAAAATACGTGAGCCCTTCGTTGTTGCGCAAAGTGAAGTTGAGGCCTATGCTCCTGGCTGCTGCCCGGTTGACTTCGGCAACCACGACGCGCAGACTGACTTGTTGCTCGCCGGGGACACGCAGCAAGTTGATGATGTTGGGCCCGCCGGACAGCAGGAAGTTCTCCAAGCCCTGAGGCGGCAATCCGTCTGGCCCGGGTTGCAGCGTTACATTGACCTGATTGACGGGGACTTGTGCCGCTTCGGGCACAGGCGCATTGGCACGGATGACCCGTAAGATTTGCGTGGCCTCGGCAATGTCTTTGGCCTGCCCGGTGACCACCAGTTTATCGCCGACCAGGAATAAATGCACGTAACTGTCGGGAAAAGCACGATTGATCTCTTCTTCCAGGGCTTGGTAGGCACGCTCCAAACGCTCTTTGGCTTCTGGATCGGGCAACACGCGGACCAAATAACTGAGGATGCGCTGCTTGGCGGGATTGGTCTCGTCGCCGAACCACAAATGCAGCGTAGTCGTCCCGGTGCGAACACCCAGTAGGGCCAATTCACGTGGCGCGTCGCGCGATACGAATGACAAAGTGGCCACGGTTTCGTCGGCAATCTGCACACGGAACGGTCGCTCCTTGAGGATCATCAAACGCGTGCGACCCTCGACCAAATCGAGGGTGTTTTCCGGATCTACGAATCGCTCGACGTATTTGGAATACTCTTTGATCGTTTCTGCCGACGGTCGCGGCGTAGTCCCGATCGGCAACGGGCCGCTCCCCAATTGCTGTAGCCGGGGGTTGCGCACCAAGGGATTGAGCTTTTGCGGCATCGGCGCAGCAGCAGGAGCGGGCTTGACCGCCGCGGCGGACTTGCCTCCTTCCCCATCCGGCTTCTCCAAGGACAACTGCGGCGCAGAGGGGCGTTCAGCGGGTGTTTGCGCAACGACCGTGCCTCGCGGCACACCTTGCGCCCACACCGGCGCGCTATTCAGCCAGAGGGCAGTTCCCAAAACCACCAGCAGTGGCCATACTGCATGCCTTTTTCTGCTTCGCCGGACGGCCCTTTTCGGCTCTACTGGCCTTCGGTCCCTCATAAGCTTTCTCCGCTATGCCCGCCCGTCCCGAGCGATTCCGCTAGCCTTTGTCTGCTGAGCCCATGAGCCATTTCGCACCCGCCGTTGCTTCCTCCTGGTAGTCGCATAGAATCTGTCTACTTTTTTTCTGCGTTTTCACAGGCTTGTGTCTGGTATCGGATGTGCCGGTCAAAACCTTTACACAAACAGCTATGAGTTTGCGGGCTGTGACGGAATTACTGATTTCGGCGGCTGCGAAACGCTTGCTGGAAGCCAAGACTTTGCCGGACGGTTTTACCTGTTGCATAAAGATTTGAACCCAGTCGCGGTAGTTGCTACCATAGCTTACAAAGGATCAGGCCGCTCAGTCGGTAGACGAGCGTTTTGGGATTCAGTGCTCAGATGCGCAATTGCACGGTGACGGCGACGCATCGCGCGCTTAGATAGCACCACCAGTGCACCAACAAGGTGCCAACCAGTTACCGCTGATGGTGTTTGGGGGCACGAGCTGGGCAGCGTGAACCCGGCAATTTCGGCAAGGGGTGCTTGCCTCCGTTACCTGGATCGGTTGGCAGAAGCATATAGCGAGGGCAGTCGTGGCCATCCAGATCATCTGTTGTCCACACTGTGGCAAGCAAGTGAAGGTTTTGGAAGAGTATCTTGGTCGGAAAATGCGCTGCCCACATGCCGGCTGCCGGCAGGCGTTCCGAGCAGAAGCTTCCATGGTAGTGCAGGAAGCGGGCAGCCCGGCAACCAAGGCACAGACACCTGAGCCGTCCGCGCCACCGGCTGGACCGGCGGCGGTGGCACCGGCAGAAGTGGTGGACTGGCAAAAGGAACCGCCACCGGCTCAAGCAGTTCCCCCACCAGTAGCAGGGACTTATGAAAGCAGATCTGAAGCGTTTGCGCCGCCTGGGGCTGCGGCACTGCCCGATCATGGAGGGTTGTACGCGACCAGCGGTTACGAAGAAACATCGGCCTCCGCCGCGATACCGGTCGTGGATCTGGCTCCGGAGACCGCTCCGTCACGCGCCCGCACTGTGACGCGAGTCATGCTGCTTTTTATCGCTTTGGCAGTCGCAGCTACGCTCGCTGCCGCCATCTATGCTTTTTCAGTACGCCGATCCAACGAAGCGATCCTCGCCGAGCGCGCACACAAGCTGGTGCAAGAAGGCAAACTGACCCAAGCACAGCAAGCTTTCAATGATCTGGCTGCTCAGTTTCCTAACAGCAGTAACGAACCCCTGTACCGGTTCATGAGCGAGTGGCTCGAAATACGGGCTGCCGCTCAGGGCAGCGCTGTGGATGTGCCCACGGTCTACAGCAAGCTACAAGCTTTTCTCAAAAAACATCGCGACAAGACCTACTATCGTGAGCGAAGAAGCGAGGTATGGGAGGCGCTAGCGAACGTCTCCCAAGCTGCCAGCAGCGAAGCGGAGCGCCGCTACGATCCCGAAGCTCTCAAGCAAGCCGAGGAGATCCTCAAGCTTTGTGACGATCTAGCCTCTACTGTTCCAGACCACGAGGCAGCTCTCAAGCGACTCGAGGACCTGAAGGCGCGCCTGGGCAAGGCACAGCATGCTGTGGCAGCTCAGCAGGCAAAGAAGAAAGTACTGACCGCCTTCGATGATTTCTTCAAAGAGAAGACTCCGGGAGCTGTAGATAAGGCTGAGCATTTACTGCAAGAATTGGTGATCCAGTATCCAGATTTTGCCGGCGACAAAGAGTTGCAGGCACGCATTGCCACGTTCCGCGAGAATGAAGTGAAATGGATCCGGTACGTGCCTGCTGCGGCGTCATCGGCATCGAAATCTCCGCCGCCAGAGGTCTCGCGACCCGCGCTGGTTTTCGCCCCGCTTGTACAAGGTGGCCCAGTTCGAGCACAGGGGATTGTCATTGCCGTAGCTCGTGGCCGGCTGTACGCCCTGGCAGCTGCCGACGGCACTATCCTATGGTCGCGAGAAGTTGGGCCAGATGTTCAAGGACTGCCGACACGTTTACCGGCTACGCCCGCACAGCCGGAAGCGCTCCTCATCCCCTTTTCCGACGGACAGCGTACCATCTATTCGGCAGTGCAAGTACAAGACGGCAAATTACTGTGGCACTACGATTGCGGCGCCATGTGCCAGGCACAGCCCATCGTCGCTGCCGGACGCATCTACTTATTTGCGACCGACGGCCGTGTGCACGAGTTGGAACTAGCCGGTGGCAAGCCGACTGGCATTTATGAAATCGGGCAGAAAATCACGGTGGGTGGTAGCTTCGATCCCCGCAAGCGCCAGTTGCTGGTTGCTGGGGATCACCGGCGCGTATTCGTTCTCGATATAGATCGGCGCGAGTGTGTCGCCGTTCACTATACAGAGCACACTGCCGGGAGCTTGCTGGCGCCTCCACTTCTGATAGGCGACGTACTTTTGCTGTTGGAGTCTGCCGAGCTCCAGATGATGCGGGTGCGAGCCTTTCGACTGCCTACGACTGACTCGGGCCTACAAACGCTGGCGGAGTACAACGTACAGGGCTGGGCCACGCAGCCGCCCTATTTCGACGGAGAAATACTCGCGTTTATCACCGATCGTCAGTTGCTGGCACTGTTTGCCGTGCGGCGTGGGAGCGGTAGCCGCGATCGCGAGGTGTTCCCGCTGGTTAAGCCCATGCTCGTGCCAGCGGCCAAGGAAAGCTCTTCCCAGTCCGCTGGTGTCGGATTGCGCAACGTGGTGGTGGGACGTGACATACGACACTGGTGGATACTGTCAGGCGGCTTGTTGCGCCGACTGCACGTAGATTATTATAGACAGACAGTCACTGCCCATGATGTACAGCCGATCCCTTACCTTGGCTCGGCCTTGCACGGGCCGCAGGCGCCTGATCCCGAGCATCCCTACGTCTACTTGGTAACACAAGTCAACAAGGATCAGGTTGTATGCACAGGATTGGATACCAGTTCGGGCAGAATCATTTGGCAGCGACAGCTCGGGCTTTCGCCTACCACTAAGCTCCTTCCCGGAGATAACGAGGTACTATTGGTCGAAAGTAACGGCGGTTTTTTGCGCGCGTCGAGCACACTTTTGGCTGCATCGGCCGATCGGCCGGTGTCAGTGGAGACGTGGACGCCCCCTGTGCATAATACGTCTTGGGTCTGGTTTTCCTTTGACCCGTCCCAAGGCTACCTAACGCGTGTTACCTATCTCGACACGAGTCGAGAATTGCTCGTCGAACGGCAAGACAGAACCGGGAAAATGCTTTCTACCAAGCATCCCTTACCGGCAGAGCCTGCAGGTGAACCAGCTGTCACCGACAACGGTCTGATCGTTTTCCTGCGCGATGGAAGCTTTTACGACTTGCCCTGGAGCGAAACACAAGTGCAGCCCAGGCCCCATCCATGGCTGCGGGCTCGTCGTAGCGCTCACACTGTTTGCCGGGCAACCATGATCGGCAGCACTGAGTTGATGGTATCGGATGGCGGCCGGACTTTACAGCGCTGGCGGCGATCGGCACCCGGATCCTGGGTCCCGCAAGCGGCTGGGTCCGTGGAATTGCCGGCGGACGTTGCCTCCCCCTTATTGCCGCTACCCTGGCAAAACGATACCTACGTGGCCGTCGTTACGACCGATCACATCCTATGCCTGGCTTCCCTCGAACGGGTTCTGGTGCACCGACAATTTTCCCTCGGGGCACCCGCTACTTTTGGGCCCTTTCGCGTCGGCGATCGAATAGGCGTGGTAGTTCGTTCGCAACTCCAAGTCTTTGCACCCCATGAGGAAAAACCTGTTTGGACCTTCGATATTCCACCGCCCGGTCCGGCAGGGCCACCTTTGACACTACCCAGTGCCCTGGTCCTGACGTGCCTTAATGGCGAACTGATCTACCTCGATCCCAGGAATGGCAAGGTATTGGAGAGAACAACCTTGCCTGGGCCTTTGGCACCCACCGGCAGCCCGGCGCCGCTGAACACATCCCTTTTGATTCCGCTCAGTGATGGCACGTGCCTTGTGGTGCAGCGGCCACACTGAGTCTTGCTATCCTTCGTTGTGCACATGCCATTTACCTACGCCGGTATCGCGTTGGACTTGACGCATCTTGCGCCGATCCTTTAAGCTCTTGGCTCCTTGAGCAGGTTTCTTACACCCTGGGGCAAAGCGAACGGAGGCGACATGCTATGCCTGGATGTAGTGGAGGACCATTCGTAGCGATCATCCCTGCGCGGGGCGGTTCGAAGAGGCTGCCAGGAAAAAACTTGCGCACGCTCGGAGGACGACCTCTTTTGGCCTACAGCATTCTCGTTGCACGCGCCTGTCCGTCTATCGGCGGCGTCTATGTAACTTCCGACGCCGAGGACATCCTAGCCTGCGCAAGGCATTGGGGCGCTTTGCCGATCACCAGGCCATCCCAGCTAGCAACCGATGAGTCGC
>Ga0209993_10104_pt1 | contig 12217 bp, 10 predicted proteins | sample Antgeofumaro1A2A_FD_188082 | JGI IMG/M metagenome (GOLD analysis project Ga0209993, IMG submission 188082) | Geothermal fumarole subsurface microbial communities from Mt. Erebus, Antarctica - 1A2A (SPAdes) (version 2) | ecosystem: Environmental > Terrestrial > Volcanic > Fumaroles | place...
GGTCTTGGGCCGGCTGGGGGCCATCGCCTTGGGCCCCATCCGCCCCCTTTCCGGACCCCTTCTCCTGGCCTTGAGCCTGGCCGCCCTGCTCGTTCTCCTGCCCGTGCCGGTGAACGTCCTGGGCAAGACCCCGATCTTCCACACCCCACAAGGGGAGAGGATCTACTACCGCGTGACCACCTGCCAGAAGTGCGTCCGCACCGGGGATATCGAGAACGTGGGCCGCACCAACCGGCATCAGACGGTCTTTGAGATGCTGGGGAACTTTAGCTTCGGGGATTACTTCAAGCGAGAGGCCATCCTCTGGGCCTGGGAGTTCCTCACCGAGGAAAGGTGGCTGGGCCTCGAGCCGGACCGCATCTACGTGACCATCTACGAAGACGACGACGAGGCCTTCGAGTACTGGACGAAGGACGTCGGGCTGCCCCCGGCGCGCCTACACCGTTTCGGTGCCGACGAGAACTTCTGGCCTGCCGACGCCCCCAGCAAAGGCCCCAACGGCCCGTGTGGGCCCTGCTCGGAGATCTACTACGACCGGGGGCCAGAGTTCGGCTCGGACACCTGGGCCGACTACTACCAGACCCGTGAGTCGAGCCGTTTCGTGGAGATCTGGAACCTGGTGTTTCCCCAGTACGACCGCAAGGACGGCGGGGTGCTCGAGCCTTTACCCAAGCCCAACATCGACACCGGGATGGGCCTGGCCCGGGTGGCGATGGTCTTGCAGGGGGTGACCGATTTCTACGAGACCGACGAGTTCAAGCCGCTCATCCGCAAGGTCGTCGAGCTGAGCGGGGTGAGCTACGAGGGGCCTTCCTCGCTGGCGCACCGGGTCATCAGCGAGCACGCTCGGGCGGTAAGCTTCATCCTCTCCGACGGGGCCACCTTTTCCAACACCGGGCGTGGCTACGTGGTGCGCCGCTTGCTGCGCCGGGCGGTGCGCTACGGCTACTTGCTGGGTCTGCGCGAGCCCTTCATGCACCAGATGGCGGCCCTCGTGGCCGAGGTGTTGGGCGGGGTCTACCCCGAGCTTAGGGAGAACCTCGAGAGCGTGCAGAAGCAGATCCGGCTGGAGGAGGAACGCTTCTTCGAAACCTTGGAGCAGGGTATCAGGCGTCTGGACGGGCTCCTATCGGGTCTTGAGCCGGGCCGTGTGCTTTCCGGGGAGGAAGCTTTCCGGCTTTACGACACCTACGGCTTCCCGCTGGATCTGACCCTGGAGATCGCCGACGAGCGCGGGATCAAAGTGGACACCGAGGGCTTCGAACGGGCCCTCGAGCAGGCCCAAGAGATCGCCCGGCAGCGTGCGGCCTTCGACAAGGACGTGTTCAAACGGCAAAACGAGGCCCTGCTGGCCCTCGCCAAGGACTCCGGCGGCACCGCCTTCGTGGGCTACGAGCGCACCGAGGAGACCGCCCAGGTCAAGCTCCTGCTGGCCGGTGGGCAGTCCCTCGACGAAGCTCCCGCCGGGACCGAGGTACAGGTGGTGCTCGATCGGACTCCTTTCTACGCCGAGGGCGGTGGGCAGATCGGGGACTTCGGGGTGCTGGAGTGGGCGGGGGGCTGGGCCAAGGTCACCACCACCCAGAAAAACCCTGACGGCATCTACCTCCACCTGGCCAGGGTAGAGGAGGGAACCCTCAAAGCGGGCACCGCCGTGCGGGCTTTGGTAGACCCCCACCGCCGCGACACCGAGAAGAACCACACCGCTACCCACCTTCTGCACGCCGCCTTGCGGGCGATCCTGGGAACCCACGTGCGTCAGGCCGGAAGCTACGTAGGTCCGGATCGGCTGCGCTTCGACTTCACCCATCCCGAGCCGGTAAACCCCAAGGATCTGGCCCGGATTGAGCTGTTGGTGAACCGGTGGATCCAGGCGGATTTCCCGGTGAGCTACGCCTACAAGCCGCTCGAGGAGGCCAAAAGGGAGGGGGCCATGGCTCTTTTTGGCGAGAAGTACGCCGACGTGGTGCGGGTGGTGGCGGTGGAAGGCACGATAGACAACGTCTTCTCCAAGGAACTCTGCGGCGGCTGCCACGTGCGCCGTACCGGCGAGATCGGGGCCTTCGTGATTCGCTCCGAGGAGGCGGTCTCGGCGGGGGTGCGCCGGATCGAGGCCCTCACCGGTACCGGGGCAGTGCAGTATATGCGGGAGGCTCTGGGAGTGCTCCAGGTCCTCTCCCGCGACCTGGGGGTGAGTCCCGAAGGGCTGCCGGAGCGTCTGGGCAAGCTCCAGGACGACCTCAAAGCCCGCGAGAAGGAGATCGAGCGGCTCAAGCGGGAGCTGGCCCGCGCCCAGTTCGGCGGGGGGATCGGGACAAAGCTCAAGGAGGCCGGGGGCTACAAGTACCTGGCGGTGCGGCTCGAGGGGGTCGAGGCCGGGGCTTTGCGCTCGCTGGCCGATGAACTGCTGGACCAGCACAAAGCCGATTTGGTGGCGGTGGGCTCGGAGGGGAACTTGGTCCTCAAGCTCTCCAAAGAGGCCCAGGCCAGAGGTCTGGATGCTGGGGCGGTGATGAAAAAGCTCTCTGGGCTAGCCGGTGGACGCGGAGGTGGGAAAGGGGGCCTGGCCCAGGGGGGGGGCTTTGACCTCGAGCGGGCTTTGGCTGGGTTGGAAACGGTGCTCTCAGGGGAAAGCTAGCGGACCCCCAGCCCCAAGGCCCGCTCCACCACCCGACCTAGGTAGGAGAAAAGGCCCGAGCAGAATAGGTAGAGAAGGGCCACGAAGGCGTAGACCTCTCTCTCTAGATGGAGGTACTTGGGGTTGGCCAGGATGGCCTGGGCCATGCCCAGCAGGTCCAGCATGCCGATCACGGCCACCAAGGAGGTGTCCTTGAAGAGGGAGATGAACTGGCCCACAATGGCCGGGATGACCGACCTAAGGGCCTGGGGAAGGACCACGTAGAGGGTGGTTTGGGTGGGGGAGAGGCCCAGGGAAAGGGCGGCCTCCACCTGCCCCCTAGGGATCGCCTGCAGCCCTCCCCGTACGTTCTCCGCCAGGTAGGCGGTGGTGAAGAGCACGAAGCCGGCTAGGGCGCGGGCGAACTGGGAGGGGCGGAATCCCTCGGGCAGGAAGAGGGGCAGGGTTACGAAGGCCAGGAAGAGGACGCTGATGAGGGGCACTCCCCGGACGGTCTCGATGTAGACGAGGGCCAGCACCCTAAGGAGGGGGATCCGGCTCTGGCGGGCGAGGGCCAGGAGCAGACCCAGAGGGAAGGCCAACACCATGGCCGCTAAGGAGAGGACCAGGGAGAGGAGTAGGCCACTCAGGACGTTCACCGGCACGGGCAGGAGAACGAGCAGGGCGGCCAGGCTCAAGGCCAGGAGAAGGGGTCCGGAAAGGGGGCGGATGGGGCCCAAGGCGATGGCCCCCAGCCGGCCCAAGACCAGGAGGAACAGACCCGCCCCCAGAAGCAGGAGGAGCCAAGCCCGCCAGGTCTCCCCTACCGGCAGGCGGCCCAGAAGGAAATAGCGGAGGTTCTCATAGACCACACGCCAATCCGCCCCCAAGGCCCAAAGGGCCAAGGTGCTCACCAGGACAAGGGCCAGTCCAAGGAGAAGAAGGGTAAGGAGGGCCTGGCCTGGGGTTCGGAAGAGGCCTAGACCCCCCATCGCAGGATCACCCTCCTGTTGTAGGCGTTGACCAAGGCGCTGATGCCCAAGCTGATCGAGAGGTAGACCGCCATCACGATGAGGACCCCCTCCAGGGCCCGGCCCGATTGGTTGGCGACGGTGTTGTAGACAGAAAAGAGGTCGGGGTAGGCCACGGCTACGGCCAGGGAGCTGTTCTTGGTGAGGTTAAGGTACTGATTGATCAGGGGGGGCAGGGCGATCCGCACAGCCTGCGGCAGGATGACCACCCGCAACACCGTCCTCTCGTCCAGACCTAGCGCACGGGCAGCCTCCCACTGCCCCCGTGGTATGGAGAGGAGGGCCCCGCGCACCACCTCGGCGATGAAAGCCGCGGTGTACACGGTGAGGCCAAAGAGGAGGGCGGTGAACTCCGGGCTCACCTCGAGCCCCCCCCGGACACCGAAGGCCGTGCGCTCAGGAAGGAGAAAGTTGAAGGGGGGCCAGAGGAAGAGGAGGCCAGCCAGGAGGACCAAGGGGAGGAGAACCTTCGCCCAGAGGTAGCGCCGCAGGCCCCAGACCGCCAGAGCCGTCCCCAGAAGGAGGAGGAGAAACCCATAGGCCTTGGGCGTGGCCTCAATCCAGGGCAGGAAGAGCCCCCTCTGGGATAGCCAGATCCCCAAAAACCTCAAAGCCCCCTCGACCGGGGGCAGTTTGAGGAGGACGGCAAAGTACCAGACGAACAGCTGCAGCAGCAAGGGGGTGTTGCGGACGAGCTCCACATAGAGGAAGCCCAGGCCCCTGGCCAAGGGGTTGCGGGAGAGCCGGGCCGCCCCTATGGCAAAGCCCAGAAGGGTAGCTAGGACAAGGCCCGCCACCGCCACCCTTAGGGTGTTGAGGAAGCCAGCCAGAAAGGCCTGCCAATAGGTGTCGGAGGGAGTGTAGGGGCGCAAGCCTTCCCCCGGGGCATAGGTCAGGCCCTCGGAGAGGCTGAAGCCGGCCTCCTGGGCAAGGAAGGCGAAGCTGAAAGGGATACCCTGGGCGGCCATCCGCTCCCGGGCAGTATGCAAAAAGAAGAGGAGAACCCCCACCACGGCCCCGAGGACCAGGGCCTGGAGGAGGATCTCTGCCGGGCGAGGCGCGAAGCGCATCAGCGGAAGGGCGGGCTGTACATCAGACCACCCTGGCGCTGCAGGGCGTTAAGGGTGCCGAACCGGGGGATGGCGAACGAACTCTTGGGCCCGAAGTAGCGGTCGTAGATCTCACCGTAGTTGCCCACGGCCCCTAGGATCCTCTGGGCGAAGTCCTGAGGCAGGCCTAGATCCTTGCCTAAGGTGCCCTCCAGACCTAGGAAGCGCCGGATCTCTGGGGAGTCGGACTTGAGGAACTGGCTCAGGTTTTTGCTGGTGATCCCATACTCCTCGGCCTGGATGGTGGCGTAGATGATCCAGGCCAGGGCGTCCCGCCAGCGGGAGTCGTTCTCCCGCACCATGCCCGCCAGGGGCTCTTTGGAGATGGTCTCCCGTAGAACCTCGAGGGCCTCGGGGTTCGGGGTGGTGCCCTTGTAGCCGATGAGTTGGGACTTGTCCGCGGTAAAGGCGTCGCAACGTCCCTCCAGGAAGGCATTCATAACCTTCTGCCCGTCCTCGAAGGTGAGAACCCGGGTGTTTGCCCAGCGCCGAGCGCGGATGTAATCGCTGATGTTCTTCTCGTTGGTGGTGCCCTGGGTGGTGCAGAAGGTGGCTCCCTCGAGCTCCCGCAGGGTCTTGGCCCGGCCCTTCTTGACCATCACGCCTTGGCCGTCGTAAAAGGTTACGGGAAGGAAATCCACCCCTGCGGCCCCATCCCGGCTGCTGGTGACGGTGGTGTTGCGAAAGGCCACGTCCACCTCGCCGTTCTGCACCGCCTGGAAGCGTACTCGAGCGTCCAGGGGAACGTACTCCACCTTGTTTGGGTCGTTGAAAAGGGCCGCGGCTACGGCCTTGCAGAAGTCTATATCAAACCCCGCGTACTTCCCCGTCTTCTCGTCCAGAAAGCCAAAGCCTGGAAGCTTGGCGTTAACCCCGCAGATGAGGCGGCCTCGCTCTTTCACCACGTCCAGGCGGGACCCCTGGGCCAAGGCCCCCAGGCCCAGCAAGAAGACCATAACGATCCAGACCAGCCTTAGTGCCATCTCGACCTCCTTACGCAACTCTCATTTAGACCGCCCCCATGTTATGAGCTTGGGGAGGGGCCGTCAAGGGCCCGAGGGTATGCCAAAATGGGCTCCATGGAGCCCTTGGTACGCATCCACAACCTCCACAAGCATTTTGGTTCTCTCCACGTCCTCAAGGGGATTCAACTCGAGGTGGCCCTTGGGGAGAAGCTGGTGGTCATCGGGCCCTCGGGGAGTGGAAAGAGCACCCTCATCCGCTGCGTCAATCGCCTCGAGGACTTCCAGGAGGGGGAGGTGGTGGTAGATGGCCTGAACGTGAGGGATGACCGGGCCCTCCCCCAGATCCGCCGAGAGGTGGGGATGGTCTTCCAGCAGTTCAACCTCTTCCCCCACATGACCGTTCTGGATAACATCACCCTGGGTCCCAGCCGGGCTCGGCGCTGGCCCAGGGAGAGGGCGGAGAAGAAGGCTTTGGAGCTTTTGGAAAGGGTTGGGATCCTGGATCAGGCCCAGAAGTACCCGGCCCAGCTATCGGGGGGACAGCAGCAGCGAGTGGCCATCGCCCGGGCGTTGGCCATGGAGCCTAAACTCATGCTCTTCGATGAGCCGACCAGCGCCCTCGATCCGGAGATGGTAGGGGAAGTCCTGGACGTGATGCGGGATCTGGCCCAAGGAGGGATGACCATGATCGTGGTCACCCACGAGATGGACTTCGCCCGCGAGGTGGCCGACCGGGTGATCTTTATGGATGGGGGGCAGATCGTGGAGGAGGGCCGAGCGGAGGAGATCTTCGCCCAGCCCAAGGAGGAAAGAACCCGGGCCTTCTTGCAGCGGGTCCTGCGCCACTAGGCGTTAGGCTATGGGGGTGAGGGTCGCAGCCTTGGATGTGGGAGAGGCCCGCATCGGCTTGGCGGTAGGGGAGGTGGGCCGGCCCTGGGCTTTTGGGCGGGGCTATCTGGTGCGGCAGACGCCACAAGCCGATCTGCTGGCGCTGCGGGGGTTCGCCGAGCGCGAACGGGTGGACAGGTTCATCGTGGGGCTGCCGCTGCGCACCGATGGGAGCCCCAGCGCTCAGGCTGAGCGGGTGCTCGAGCTAGTGGGGGCTTTGCGGGCTGCCGGGCTCGAGGTCGAGACCCTCGATGAGCGCTTTACCACCCAGCTCGGAGCCCAGCGGCTCAAGGTGGCGCCCCGGCGGGTGCGCCAGGAAAAGGGTAAACTGGACGAAGCCGCCGCGGTGGCCTTGCTGGAGAGCTATCTCCAGCAGAGAGGCCGCGGGGCCGGTGCCTGATGGGGTGAAGCGTTGAATCCGGAAAAGCCCCCTATCCCTAAGGGCCTCCCCCTGGCCGAACGCGAAGGACGCCGCAGCCCCTGGCTGAGGTGGGGGGTGCTGCTGCTGTTTGGCTTGCTGACCGGGGCCTTGGGGTATCTGCTGTGGCTGTCGGGGCCAACCGGGGTGCAGGCCCAGGTGCGGCTCGAGCGGGGGCAGGGGGCGCTGGCGGTGGGCCAGGCCCTGGAGCGGGCTGGGCTGGTGCGCTCAGGGCAGCTGTTCGCGGTGTACCTGCGGGCTTCAGGGCGGGACCGGCTCCTCAAGCCGGGGGTGTACCGGCTCGAGGGGGAGGGGGTGCGTCGGTTGGCCATCTCGCTCACCGAGGAGGCCCACCCCCTCACCGCGCGCCTGACTTTCCCCGAGGGCTGGCGCATGGACCAGATGGCCCTACGGCTCAGCCAGAATGGTCTGCCCGGGGAAAAATTCCTCGAGCTGACCAAGGACCCCCCGGCCGGCCTGCGGCCCGGCTATGTGCAAAGCCCTACGCTGGAGGGTTTTCTGTTCCCCGCCACTTATACCTTCCCCCTCGATGCCAGCGCAGAGGAGATCGTGCGGGCCATGCTGGCGCGTTTTGAGCAGGAGCTCACCCCTGGGGTGAAAAACCGCTTGGCCCAGGAGGGGCTCAGCGTGCAGCAGTGGGTTACGCTGGCCTCCATCGTCCAGGCCGAGGCCGCCCACCCCGCTGAGAAGCCGTTGATCGCGGGGATCTTCCTCAACCGGCTGGAGGCCGGGATGCCTTTGCAAGCTGACCCCACCGTGGCTTATGGCTTGGGCAAGGCCCTCCCCGAGCTCTCCCGGCCGGCTGGGGATTTTGCCAGCGATACTCCCTATAACACCTACCGGGTCGCCGGGCTGCCGCCCGGGGCCATCGGCAACCCCGGCTCCGAGGCCTTGCGGGCGGTGCTCGAGCCCCAGCGCACCGACACGCAGGGAAGGGCGCTTTTCTACTTTTTCCATGACCGCCAGGGCAGACTCTTCGTCAACCCCGACTTCGCCAGCCACAGCCGGGATCTGGCCCGGTATCGGTGACGACTCCCCGTTCTGAAGAACAGGGCTTCGCGGTTCTCACGGGACGGCCCACGCCGTACCCATCCCCGCAGGCTCCGTCCGAGCCCTAGACACGTGCATATGATCGCACATTCGCCGCCCGCTATGCTATGGGGGAGTCCATGTATCCCACGAACTGAAATTCCGGGGGATTATAGCTCCCCCACACCCCCCTTCCTTCTAAATTAGCCGTGGTATGTGGCTTGTGCACAATTACTGGGCCAAGCGCGAGTAATATGGGGCGGATATGGAGTTGATCTTCGAAGTGCGCGATGCCGAAGAGGGGTTCACCGCCCACGCCATCGGTGAGGAAAACCTCGCCACCCGCGGCCAGACCTGGGATGAGCTTAGGGCCAACGTGCTCGAGGCGGTGCGCAGCTACTTCGGCCCCGGCATGACCCCCCGCCGGGTGCAACTGCACTACGTGCGCGACGAGCTCGTTCTCATCTGACCCCAGCCACCCGGACCTCCGGGCCAGGCGCCTGGGGGCGTGGGGGTGGTTGTGCGTCTTATTTGCTGCGTATCACCAGCACCGGCTTTTCCGAGCGGTGCAGCACGCCCTCGGTCACCGAGCCTAAGAGCAGGCGGTCGATCCCGCTGCGCCCGTGGGTTCCCATCACGATCAGGTCATGGTTCTTGGCTTCGCCCAGGATGGCCTCTACCGGTTTACCCTCGAGCAGCTTGCTCTGGGCGCTCACCCCCGCCTGCACGGCCATCTGGGTGGCCGCTTGCAAGGCCTCGTGGCCGGCCCTTTTGAGGTCCTCGATCAGCTCGAGGCCGTACGGCACCGCCTCGGGGCTGATCCAGAGGGTGCGGGTGGGGTCTTCCACCACGTATACGAAGGTGACCTGGGCGTTGAGGCTTTTGGCTAGCTCGAGCCCTTGTTCGATGGCCTTAGCGCTACAGCTGCTGCCATCGGTGGGCATCAGGATTCTGCCGTACATACACCACCTCTTTCCCGCCTTTAGTGTAGTCCTACAGCGCAGGGACAATCTACCCCGGAAGGGGGTCTGACCTCTCATCACTTTGAAAGCTAAGGCTTGACAAAGGGAAGAAGAAGGGGGGAGTTGTAAGGTGTGCAAAACCCAACCCCCCTCTCTCAGACTATCACCACCTGGGTCCACCAGGCCTTTGCTTCCCTCAGAAAAACCGTCCGGTCCAACCTGGCCCTCTTTCTTCCAGCCCTCCTCTTTGCCTCCCTAGAACCCACCCTCTCCGACCTCGCCCGCAGAATCCCCCTGCCTACCCAGGCCCAAAGCCGCCTCAACCGGCTCTGGCGCTTTCTCCGTCACCCCGCCCTGCAAAACCCCTGGACCCTCACCGCCCATCTCCTCCCCCTCCTCCTCCCCCGCTTCCCCAAAACCCAGCCCCTCCCCCTGCTCGTGGACTGGACGCCCGGGGAGGATGGAGCGCATCAAGCCCTGGTGGCCGCCCTCCCCTTGCGGGGAAGGATCCTGTGGGTCGCCTTTGAGCTGCATCCCCTTGCCCCATGGCCTAGCCAGAATCGGGTGGAAGAGGAGTTCCTCTACCGCCTGGGCCGTAGGGTCCAGGACCTGGGGTATACCCCCCTCTTCATCCTGGACCGGGGCTTTGACCGATTCAGTCTGATGAAAAGACTGCAGGAATGGGGGATGGGCTTTCTCATCCGTCTGCGACGCCACCGGGAGGTGAGGACAAAGGCGGGGGAGAGCTTCCTCTTGGGGGAACGCTATCCGGAGGTGGTCAGGCCCTGGCGGGAGGCGGTGGGTCTTTCTGGGCACAACGGGAGGGGGGTGGAGGTGGAACTCTTCCTGGCCCAGGGGAAACGGGAACCCTGGTATCTGGCCCTTTGGTCGCCTTTGGCATGGGAGCCCAGCGGCTACCGTCTGCGGATGTGGATTGAGGAGGGGTTCAGGGACCTGAAGGGGGGAGGGTTTGGACTCAACCGGCACCGGCTCAGGACGGGGGCAAGCCTTAGGGGATGGCTGTGGCTTTTAGTCTTAGGGATGGTGCTCTTGGTCCTGTTGGGGGCGGTGTTGCGGGGGAGGGACTGGTTAGTCGATGTCGTGGCGTACCCCGAGCGGCAGAGTCTCTTTCGCTTAGCCCGGATCGCTCTGGCCCAGGGACCCCCTCCCTGGCGCGAGCAGGTGGTGGCGGAGCTTGGCAGAATGCTTCGGGAGCTAGGGGGGAGAAAGTGATGAGAGCTCAGCGGAAGGGGGTGGATGGTTCAGGGCCGATGCCGACTCATGTAAAAAAGTCGGTTGACCCTTCTATCCTCCCCACCAGGGGCCTCCACCAGCACTCTGGGGAAAGAGTTCCCGTAAGCCTTTCCCAGGGGCTCTTTTCCCCAATCCGCCGATGCCGCATCCGGTAAAGCCCCACCATCAACCAGGATTCCCCCACCTCCAGGCTCCGCAACACCCTCCGCCTGCGCCGCCGCCACAACCGCCCATGCCCTACCTCTGCCACGTTGTTCGTCCAAGGAGGCGGTACCTCTGCCCTCCAAGCTTCCCGCAACCCCTCCCAAGCCCGCACCCAGCCCCCCAAGGCCTTACCCCACCGGGGCAGAAGCTCCTTCCAAAAGAACGTCTCCCTCTCCCCAGGCCCAAGCCCCCGCAGCACCCTCAGACCCTCCCGTATCTCCCCCCACGCCTTCCGGTCCACCTTGGCCCGTACCTCCCGCATCAGGTGGAAAGCGCACCGGGCCCAAAGCAGCCTCCGCCCCAACCAGCCCAACGCCTCCCCTACCTCCTGCGCCCCGTCCGAAACCACCCCCAGCCTTGGAGGTAACCCCCAAAGGAGCTCCCGCACCCGCTCGTAACTCCGCCGATGGCCAAGGTCTCCCCACAGGGGGCAACCCGTCCAAGCCTCAAAGTAAAGGTACCCGTACCCCTTGGGACCCCGGCCAAAGGCCCATTCATCCACACTCCCCCAGTACACCCGCCCTCGGAAAAGACGGTTCTCCCGCTGAAGGAGCCGTTTAGCCCTGACCCCCGCGGACCTGAGCCAGCGGAGGCGGGTGGGACGGGTGAGGGGGAAGCCCAGGTTCTTGGTGAGATCGCTTTGGACGCTTTCAGGGGCGCGATGGCTTGCGAGGATGAGGAAGTGCTCCTGGATGGAGATCGCGTACCAGCGGCTTCTAGAGCAGTCCTCCGGGTAGAGAGCTCGTTTCTGGCGCTTGCATTGGGCGCAGCGGATCCGTTTGACTCTGACTTCCTGGATGCCCCGAAAGGTGCGCAGCTTGCGTCTGCGGTAGCCCCCGCTCTCCTCACGGGTGGCTCCGCACTGGGGACAGGGTACAATGGAGCTCGGGGAGTCCTTAGTCGGCTTCATGGCAGAACCAGACTAAGGGCTCCCCTCTTACTCAACCGAGTTTTTTACATGACTCTCCGGGGAGGTGAGGGGACAGGGTGGGGTAAATCAGATAGACTGGTGGGAAATCGTTCGCTGGATTTTTCGTATTGGGGGGGTTCTTCCTTGGATGAGGTGGGTTGGAAACTATTTGCCCCGCTCTCGGTGGAGCGGTCGCCGTTACTCGTAGAGTATTGCCTCCGCCCCGAACAGACCCTGATCCGGTTAGGGGGGGCCAAAGGGGCAATACTCCAGCCCTACGGGCTTCAGGAATTGTTGGTACATCTGATGAGCGGTCAGCCCTGGACCCACCCCGAAGCGGCCTATGCACCCCCCAAGCTGCACCTGGGAGCCCGCTCCTATACCCTGAGAGAGTCGGCCCGGCTGACCCTGATCGAGACCCTCCAGACCCTGCTGGTGGAGATCCGCCTGGAGACGTCCCTCTCGGGCCAAGCCCCGCTGGTGCAAGACCGTTGGCAGCGCACCATCGTGCAGCTGGACCGTTCTTCCTTTATTACCCTCGAGGATGGCCTTGCCGCCATAGCCCAGGCCGCCCGGCAGACCCTGGGGCTGTTTGGGGTCAACATCTGGCTGCGCGAGCCCAGCAGCGCCGACCTGCTTTGGAGGTGGCCAGAAAACACCCCCTCCGAGCGAATCAGCCCCCACACCCACCCGGTCTTTTTCACCGTGCTCGAGCGCAGCCTGGTGCTGGCGGTGGAGGATACCGGCAAGGATGCTCGGGTGGCCGAGCTTCGCCCCTGGCTCACCCCCCGCGGGGTGCGGGCCTTGAT
>Ga0209993_10105_pt1 | contig 12055 bp, 6 predicted proteins | sample Antgeofumaro1A2A_FD_188082 | JGI IMG/M metagenome (GOLD analysis project Ga0209993, IMG submission 188082) | Geothermal fumarole subsurface microbial communities from Mt. Erebus, Antarctica - 1A2A (SPAdes) (version 2) | ecosystem: Environmental > Terrestrial > Volcanic > Fumaroles | place...
AGAAATCGCGAAACACCCGCTCGGATAACATGGGCACCCATCAGCATCAACACTGGCGCTCTGTTTCGTCGGGCTCGCACAATTCGTTCGGCAAGGAGGTCAAGGGCGGGATGGTCAAACGGTAGGACAGGGGAGACAAGTTCAATGGGAAGTGCCTAATGAGGCAGGAGTGTATTGGATAGAGTTGGTTGTAGATGATGACTTCGATCCAGATTATGATGCTCCGGCAAAGAAAAAGAGTTGCGAAAAGTGCACGGTTTACGATAATGGTGATGACCCTGCCGCTCGTGATTGGTTGAGGGTGATAGTGCAAGGCGAAGTTCGTCTTGTCAGCAGTTCCCCTCACCACATCGTTTACCGCCGCCCCCCTGAACCTCTTGGACCTCCTCATAGTTTAGAACCAATCGTTTCCCTTTCTTCTCCCGCCGACGACCTTCCTTCTAATGAAGAGTTTGTAGAAGAGGATGAAGAAGAGGTACTTGTTCCTGAAACAACTTCACCTGAACCTGAATATGACGAACTTTTTGAACCACCTGTCTCCATTGAGCCACCTCCAGACGACGAATTAGAAAATCCCGTTATTCGCTTTCGAGTTCAAGTCAAAGGTTACCCTTATTGGCAAGCACAAATCCTCATTTATCCTGTGGGGCAATCCTCACCCATTGCCACATACACTACAAAGGAGTACCCTGCCACCGAAACAAGTCAATCAGTTGCATGGAGCACTATATTCCCTGACAGAAAACCCCCAAGTGGGGTTTATACTTATGACATCCTTGTTCGCGGTGTTAATAAGCAACTGATTCCTTCACCAGCTTCCATCAATGGCTTTTGGGATGATAAGCGGTTAAGTGAGCAAGCAGCTATCCAAGGCTTTATGGTTACGACCCATCTCTCTCAAAACATCGGTACGCTTTACTTTTTTGTGCAATTTAGGGTCCTTAGAGGAGATTCCGATGCAGATGTAATGAGTGCTTGGGTGGAATTTTATAATTTTCAATTGAGGCACTTAGGTAAAATTTACCTGTCACGCCAAGAAAGAAACGGAGAAGTTTGGTGGGTTGGCAGTTGGTCTGTTTATCTTTTCTCATATGAAAAGTTAGGGAATTGGGAGATTATCGCTTGTGCTGAAGTTCAAGAGGATAAAAGTGTTCGGGTCGTGAAAGAGGCTCGCAAAGTTATTCCTATCCTCATAGGGATCTCTGGATATGCTCTTGGTTTTACTGTCTACAATGGGCAACAATTGGTGGAAAACGAGACAGACCGATTATTCCCATATGTCGGATGGCAAGTGTGCTTTTATGCCTTCATCAAAGTCCAATGGTTAGTTGGGAACAGCTTTTTGGAGGTATGGTATTCGGATGAAGCCTTTACCCCCGAACAGTTATCAAGGTTTTTTACATGGATAGATCCTTTTGATGACTTTACTATTCCTGCAGTAGAGTCATTACCTCCCAACTTACGCCAACTTCTTGACCTAAAGGTCAATTGGCGGCGCTTTGAGAGTCTCGTTCGCACTCAGGAAAAGCACTCGACAGGAATAGAAAGATGGTATGGGATGGACAAAATAATAGATCTACCACCGAACTCTGCCTTAAAATATTCTTGGCGGATAAATGCACCAGGCGTTTATCATTGGGGCTGGGAGGTGTCTTGGCGGATGCAACAAAATGGGGTGAATGGGAACGCTATACGTCATAGGATAGTTTATCTTTATCCGACCGATCGGGCAGATGGACACCATTTGATTCGAACCGGTGAAAACCCTAACGAAGAATATTTTCCAACAGGGACAGGGTGGGTGAAACGGGTAGGGGATGAGCGACTTAACCTTGTCAATGTCGGGAAAAAATTACGAGTGTCCCAGCGCCTTTGGTTACCCAATCCTTGGAAAGGGCGAATCTGTGCCCGAGAGCGATGGTCATCTGAAATCGTCTTTGCGGCTGACGATCCCTTCTTTGACAATTATCCCAACAAGCAAATAGCGATGAAACAACAGGCAGCATTTCATGCTCGTTTGTTGGAATTGGCTTTCAGTTTTCTGGGAGTCCCTTATGCTTGGGGTGGGCAAACTTATGGTGGGTTGCAAAGCAGAACAAATGAAGATTTCACTTGTTCCTTTGTCGACAATGGAAGAAGTCATAGGATTGATAGGGTTAGCCGGATAGGTTCAAGTTTTACAGGTTATGGCTATGGCATAGATTGCAGCGGCTTTGTGGGAGAAGTGGCATTTCGTGTGGGGATACCGATTAAGGATATGAGTGCTTCTATGATGCAAAGTTGGCCAAAGAATGCTGATAAGCCTGCGGAATATCTTGTCAATGACAAAGGACAAAGGATTGCCCGTCTTATTGCTTATTATGATGGCAAACAGTGGGTTGGATTGGAGTATGTTCGTCCCGGAGATTTTGCAGCAACAAAAGGACATGTTGTTTATATTTTGTCAGTAAATTCACCAACACAGTTACAGACAATTGAGGCTAATTCAATTGGAAAGGTTGGCAAGTTTACGTGGAACATCGAGGGAAAGAGAGTTGTGGTTAGGCGATGGATCAATCCAGAAATAAGAGTTCAATCAAAGGAGGGAGAAATCCCATGAGACAAGTCTTCGGGTTCATCATCGTTATATCGCTTGTGTTTGGCATAATTTTCACTGCTTCCTTGCTGCCTGAAGTCGAACCTGCCAATGTTTTGGATGAAGGCAAAATAGTCTTGCGTTTGCGGTATCGTCCATTAAAACCCCCAGATTATCATTTAAAAAATCCTTATAGTCTTGTAGATCCTGCTACCTATGAACTTGGTGAATGTGATGAACCCCTCACTGTGGTTAGATTTCTAGGCACTGATTGGGATGGTGATATTTACTTTATGGATCCGTTGGATGGATACCACTGCATCTTAAAGCGCTTTGACCGGCATGGGAAGTTTAAGCAAGCATGGGGTCCTTTGAAAGTCCGGTCAGGTTGGTTTGTGGCAGTAACAAAAACAGGGTATGTGTGGGTGTGGCTGGAGACTTGGGACCGGCCTTATCGCTTTCCCATCGTTGTATACAAGAAGGGTGAGACTAAAAAGGTGATGGATTGGCGAGAGGAGTACTGGCAAGTGCCTAAAAAAGTTGAAGAAAAGATTTATGAAACTTTGAAGAAGCAAAAAGAATTATTTTTCATAGAAAACATTAAGGCTGCGAAGAAAAAAGGTTTGCTTAAGGGAAAAGGATTAAATTTAGCAGCGATTATGAGAGCTACAGGATGGGGTTATAATGATGTTATTCTGGATCTTTTGGGAACTCCAATAATGGCTGGACAAAAAGAAATAGCCATTTCTTTGTATGACTATTGTTATCCTTATATATCAGTTGATGAAGATTGCTATCTCTATCTCTGGATATTAATTGAAGGGGATGGTGGTCAAGTTTTAGATGTTAAGGTTCTTCGCGATAAGGATCCAACAAGGATATTAATGCCTGATGGAACGATTTGGTTGACACAAGTAGAGTTGACAGAATTATGTTTTCCATCAGAGGTGAAACGAAAAGGATGGTGGGGTAAGATTTGGTTATGGAAAGAAGGAGAGGAGAAAGGAGAGCCCCTTATTGACCGAAATAAGAAACCGTGGGAAGATTGGCTCCCTTTGTACCGGCAACGGGAAAAGCCATGGGGGATATTAGATAAATCGTACTTTGATGATAAAGGAAGAATTTATCTTTATTATCGTATCATCTCTGACTTGAGAGGAACGTTACGCTCTAGTTTGATAATTTTAAATCGACAAAGGGAAATATTAAGACATGTGACAGAGTTAAATATCACTCAACCGGTGCAAGAATATGGGGATTTAACTTTGTCACATCTTCCTGATGGGAGTGGGTTTTACAGGATAGAGTATCGGGAGAGGGAAGCAGTGATTTACTTTCATCCGCTACCGAGATGACAAAGGAAAACTGAGCCGAAGAGTTCTGTCAAGGAACTTTTAGCCGCCACACTTTGACGGTTCCGTCTTTGCTGGCGGAGGCGAATAGGTCGCCGAGGAGGGAGAAGGCGAGTGCCAGCGACCAGTTTTGTCCGCCTTTTCGGGTCAGCAAGAGGTGCCATGTGTCTGTGCGCCAAACTCGCAAGGTGTCGTCCATGCTGCAGGAGACGGCGATTTTGCCGTCGTGGCGGAAGGCGACGGCGCGAATTTCCTGGAGATGCCATCCATCCAATCGCTTTGTTAGCACGGCTATCAACTGTGGCCGATAAGCCTACCTAAGCCGTAGAGAAGGCTTACGTTCCCACTTTTTTCTCTATTTCGTTGTGGCTTAAGGTGCTTTGTTTGCCCCATGCTTTGGGGCGATAGATGCAATAAGGGTCACTGCGCATGTAATCGCCTGTGACCGCATAGGCGCGGGAGCGGCTTCCGCCGCAGATGTGCTTGAATTCGCAAACGCCACATTTGCCTTTCAGTTGCGAATAATCGCGGATTCGGATGAACAACGGGGAACGCCAATAAATTTCTGTCAAGGGCTTTTCGCGAATGCTGCCCCCTGAAAGGGGTAGGAAGCCGCTGGGTTGAACGATACCCACATGAGAGACGAAGACGACACCTTTGCCGTCGTTGACACCCAAAGGGGCGCGAACGATTTTCGGTCGGTCTTTAGCGGGCACAATATCGGTGGGGCGCAAGGCTTTCTCCATCACTTCCCGCAGCAATTCTTCCACCGGCACACCTAACTCCTGTGCTCGCCGTTGCAACATCACCCGCCGATAGTGGTAACCCTCGCGAGGCGTGATGTCATAGGGGGCGGATTTGCTAAGGTCATACATCCAGTGGAAGACCCGTTCAAAGTCATGAGGTGAAATGTTCAGGCGGCGCACTTCAGGACGAGCGGCGCGCCCGACAGCAATTAGGAAGAAGAGCGCCCACAACTTGATACCCCTCTTCGCCACCATATCGGCAATGCGGGGCAAATCATCCAAACTATGTTTAGTGACGGTCGTATGGATTTGCGTCTCAATACCAAACTCGCGGCACCAATCCAAGATGCGGAGTGTGTGAGCAAACGAACCTTCTACCCCGCGAAAGCCATCGTGAACTTCAGGCGTGCTCCCGTCAAGGCTAAGGGCTAACCGAACCAATCCCGCTTCCGCCAAGCGGCGAATTGCTTGTCGGGTCACTAACGGTGTGGCGGATGGAGTCATTGCCACCCGAACCCCCTTCTGGGTCGCATATGCCACGATGTCAAAAATATCAGGGCGCTTCATTGGGTCGCCCACCGTCAAGATGAGGATCGGATAAGGCTGTCCAAACTCGCAAATCATGTCCACCAACCGAAAGGCTTCCTGCGTCGTCAATTCGTAGGGATGACGGTCAGGTATCGCATCCGCACGGCAATGCAAGCAAACCAAATCGCAAGCGCGGGTTGTCTCCCAAATCACCGTGAACGGGTGCTCGTTAAAGTTCATCGCTCTCACTCCTTTCAGCAACCTTTCCGACAGCAACTTGCCTTGCGATTCCGAAATCGCTGTCAGGGAAACTCCCGATGGACGAAAATGCCTGACTTTTCTGCCCAGTCAATTGCCCGACAGGTAGTGACAAAATTTGAATGGCGAACCGAAGGCTGTCAAGGAGGTGGTTGTGATGGCGTTGCGACCTTTTGAGGTTGGCATCATGTTGGGCGTGCACAGTGACCCGAGCGTGAGCGTGGAGAAGTGCAAGAAGGTTGGGGTGACCAATGCACAATTGGGTGTCCCACCTGACGAGTGGCTGACTTTAGAAGGGGCAAAGGAAGTTAAGCGAATGTTTGACGAAGCGGGCGTGACTATCACGACGGTTTTCTGCGGGTTTGAGGGAGAGCGCTACGACGACATTGAAACGGTGCGGCGCACCGTTGGCTATGTGCCCGAAGGGACGCGGGAGGAGCGGGTCCGCAAGACGCTGCAAATTGCCGAATGGGCATATGCGATGGGTGTTAAGCGCATCGCCGCCCACTTTGGCTTCATCCCTGAAGACCCCACCGACCCGAGGTATCCTGTGTGCGTGGAGACGATGCGACGCATTTGCGATTACCTGCTGCCGAAAGGCATGACCTTCGGGTTAGAGACGGGACAAGAGACGGCAGATACTCTGCTGCGCTTCCTCCGCGATGTGGGGCGCAAGAACCTGAATGTCAACTTTGACCCTGCCAACATGATTCTCTACGGCACGGGCGACCCCATTGAGGCGCTCAAGAAATTGGGCAAATTTGTCGTCAGCGTCCATTCCAAGGATGGTAAGTGGCCAACGGAGCCTGGCAAGTTGGGCACGGAAGTGCCGTTGGGGGAAGGAGATGTCGGCATTGACCGTTTCATCGCCACCTTAAAACGCATCGGCTACAAGGGTCAATTGACGATTGAACGGGAAGTGCCCGACCCGCCGCAGACGGACGACATGCTCAAAGCCAAAGCCTTGCTAGAGTCATTGGTGAAGGGCAAGCGAGCGGTGCCGACAAGAGGGCGCACCGCCAAGAGGTAATCGCTGAGCGAGTCGTCAGCGCTCCCCCACACGGTCGGTGAGGCGTTGTCATCCCATCCGACAGCACAATCTTCATCCGAATATTCCATCACCGTTGCCCATAAAACCAAAGCGAAACTGCAAGTTACAAGTCCGCGGCGGTGTAACCTTGCGTGTTCGTGATGGCTCAGTGAAAGTGGCTATTCCGAAAGACTTGCTGAAGGAGGGACTGCACAATGGTCGTGGAGAAGACGAGCATCACCGCAAAGGAATTGAAGCGGATGCTGGATACAGGCGAGAGGTTCTACCTGCTGGATGTGCGCAACGACGATGAGTTCCGTCGCTGGCGCATTGAGGGACGGACAACCCCACCAACCTTGCACATTCCCTACTTTGTAGCGGTGGAAGACCCTGACGGATTCGTGGCGGAAGTGGAACGAAACATCCCGAAAGACACACTGGTGGTGGCGGTTTGCGCGAAAGGCGATTCGTCTTTATGGGTTGCCGGAGAATTCCTGCGCCCGCGTGGCTATCAGATTGTCAACTTGGAAGGTGGCATGATTGCGTGGGGTAGTTTCTACGACGCTCACGAAATCGCCGAAAGCGCCGACGATGTGGTGCGCATCATCCAATTGGAGCGCACGGCGCGCGGGTGTCTGCACTACATTGTCAACTACGACGGCGACAAAGCCATCGTCATTGACCCGCCCCGCCACTTTGAGCGGGTGCTGGAAATTACCCAAGAGCGCGGGTGGCGTATCACCCACATCTTTGACACTCACGCCCACGCCGACCACATCAGCGGCGGCCCGGCTCTGAGCAAACTCACCGGCGCCCCCTACTATCTGCACCCCTACGATGGCATCCACCCTATAGATGTCTTGCCCGCCACCATTCCTTACGAGCCTCTGTGGGACGGAATGACTTTCTCGCTGGGCGAAGCAACTTTGAAGGTGTTGCACATTCCTGGTCACACTTTGGGCAACATCGCCTACCTGTTGGAAGGCAAGCGGCGCTATCTGTTCACAGGCGACAGCATCTTCATCGTCAGTATTGCGCGCCCCGATTTGGGTGGACGTGGGGAAACTTGGTCGCCCATTTGGTATGACACCCTTACGCAACGGTTGCTGACTTTGCCCGATGAAGTCGTTATCCTGCCGGGACACTTCAGTCAACACAAAGAGGCACGAGAGGATGGCTCCTTTGCAGCAACTTTGGGCGAACTGAAACGAAGCAACGAGGACTTGCGGAAAGCGATGACAATGAGTAAGGACGAATTCGTCGCCTACATGCTGTCCAGCCTGCCTGAATTCCCGCCCCCGTATGTGGACATCAAGCGGGTGAATGCCGGCTTGCTGGTGCCGGATGAAGAGAAAGCGAACGAGTTGGAGTTGGGCAAGAACATTTGCGCCTTGGCGAGCGCCTACAAGTAGGCGTTGTGAGAATGCACTTCTGCACCCATCTTCCCGTCTCAATTTCATAATACCTTGCTCCCACATGCATTAATCCGGCATCATGGTCGTTTCGGTAACCCCACAACCCACACCATTGATACGGTCCGCCCCCGCCACCTTCCTGCCCCACTATCTTCCTAAACCCCTCATCATCATAACCGTAGCTTATTTACCTATCTTATCAATAAAGATTATTAGTTTTTATTTTAAATCTGATTTTAATTGTTCGTAAACTAAATCTAAATTATATAATATCATAGGATCATTAGGAGCAAAAAGAAGAGCCTGTTTAAAAGCTTTAATAGCCTTATCATAACATTTAAGTTCATAATAAACACATCCTAATTCATACCAAATAGAAGGATCTTTTTTAAAATCCTCTTTAAATTTCATTGCATTTTGATAATATACTATCGATTCGTCATATACTCCTAAATACTTTTTAATATAAGCTATCATCAAATGAGCTTCTGCAAAATCTTCTTTAATCTGAATTACTCGATTATAGGCTTCAAGTGCTTTTTTATACTGCTGTATCATATAAAGTGCATTTCCTAACCAATACCAACAATACGGATCGGACGGATTTAATAAACATGCTTGTTTGAAAGCAGAGATAGCTTGATAATAATGTTCAATTTCGTAATAGAAATACCCTAATTCGAGCCAAATAGATGATTTTTGTTTAAATTCTTTTTCATATTTCATTGCTTTTTCGTAATATATTATTGCTTCATTATAATTCTTCAACTTTCCTTTAATATAACCAATCTCTATTAAAGCTGCAGCAAAATTTTCTTTTAGTTTAATTGCCTGTTGGAAAGCATTTAATGCTTTTTTATAATATCCCATCATTTCGAAAACACATCCAAGTCCGTACCAATATTTAGGTTCCTTTGGATTCAATTTAATTGCTTTTAAAAAATCTTCTTGAGCTTCTTTATAATTATGAAAGTTAAAAAGCTTAATCAAACCGCGATTATAATATGCTGTATCTAATAAAGGATCAATTTCTAATGCTTTATTATAATAAACCAATGCTTGCTCATATTGGGATTTTCTATCGTAAAAATACGCTATTATGCAAAAATTTTCTGCAGAAGGTTGAATTGAAATAATTTGCTTACATATTTCGATAATTTTGTCAATATCGTTTATCTTTTCTAAAATACGTATAGCTTCTTGATATTCTCCTCTTTGTATGTAAATCATTATTTGATTGAATAAGTCATTCATATCAATCACCTCCAACTAATTAGCTACTTATCTACTCCGGTAGAGGAAACAGTAAATCTGCAAGCTTTTGGCCAACCCATGTAAAAGGGCCTACCGGAGGGCCTCCCGGTTCATATCTAATGATTTCATAAGTAGCTTCGATACCAGCCGCAATAATTATATAATACAATAAGGGAATTCTAGGAATTGGGGGAGCAGGCTGACCGGGAGAGGGAGGTATTCTAGTTGTTGGTTGTGTTCTTATTTGTGGGATTCGAGGCTCCTGATGGGGTATGTGCGGTGGTAATTCTACCTTTGATGGGTGGTGTGGTATAATTGGGTGGTGTGGTATAATAGTTGGTTGCGCAGGTGGCAATATTCCAGGTGTAACGTGGCTACCACATTCATGGATAATAATGATTATACAGAGGAGAATTGCAATAGCGGTTGCTCCGGATGGATCAATAAAATTAACTGGATCATTTAAACAGTAAATATAAAAATTTAAACTTAAAATAGGGTCCTTTTGCACCCATCTTCCCGTCTCAATTTCATAATACCTTGCTCCCACATGCATTAATCCGGCATCATGGTCGTTTCGGTAACCCCACAACCCACACCATTGATACGGTCCGCCCCCGCCACCTTCCTGCCCCACTATCTTCCCAAACCCCTCATACACATAACTGACCACAAGGTTCTGCTCTCCATCCGTCACCCATCGCACGCTCCCCAACCTGTCTCCATGATACACCCTCAACCCCCTGCCAGCAACAAACCCCACAGGACCTCTCCCCAACAAATAACGAACAACCCATGAATTCCCCTCCCTCTCCGCTATAATTCTGTCCCCATCGTAGAAGAAATACCGCACGCCTGCTCCCTCCTTCCTCCATACCCTCCGACCCAACCCATCATACCCATACCGAACCTCCCTCCCATCAGGATAGACAATCTTTATGAGCCTGTTGTCAAAATCATACTCAAACTGCGTCCTCCGTTCCCCTTCTACCCTCCCCACCATGTTCCCATTTGCATCCCATTCATACGCCACAACACTCCCATCCTGCTTCACATAAAACTCCAACCTGTCCGCCGCATCGTAAAGATAATCCGTCCGCTCCCCATTCCAAACCCTCGCTACCCTGTTCCCTGCCCCATCATACTCGTAACTCACCATGTAAGGATACCTCCCCATCCTCTCCTCCAAAACAAGCCGAAACAGCGGGTCATATTCGTAACTCACCACACTCCCATCCCCTTCCACGACTTCCCTAACCAAGCCATCCAAGTCGTAGCCATAGTTCAGATACCCGAAAACTTGCCCGCTACTCTTTTTGTGCCAAATCTCCCTTACCTGTCCTGCCCCGTCATAACCCAATTCCTCCACCGTCCCATTCGGGTTGACTTGCCGAATTATCCTCCCTTCGGCATCGTAAGCATAACTTGTCTTCCCAACTTCGTCAACATACTCCACCAACCTCCCCCCTTCATCATACCCAAAACTTGCCACCGAACCTGTCCAATCCCTTCGGCTTCTTAACCTCCCTGCGGCACTGTAAGCGTAATAGATGCTGAAGCCTCCCTTCCTTTCTCTCACCTTCAAACCTCTCCCCTCATACTCCCACTCCGTCACCCCCGTGCTGTCTTGCATACGAACTAAATTCCCCATCCCATCGTAAGCAAACGTGACAACGCTCCCGTCTGGATAGGTGACCGAACTCAGACGCCCCAAGTCATCGTAAGCGTAATGGGTGATGCGCCCTAACCCATCCTTCCTGTAAACCCTCCATCCCATCTCATTGTAACCAAACTCCACCCGATAACCCATCGGGTCAGTGATGGAGGTTAAGTTCCCCGAAGCATCGTAGCCAAAATAAGTCGTCTTCCCGTCTATCGTTTGGCTTGTTCGGTTCCCGTAGGCATCGTAAGTGTAACGGGTGATGTTCCCCAAAGCATCTTGAACTTGAACGAGGTTGCTTTTTTCATCGTAAAAGTAGTAGGTCACCTTCCCTGATGGCGTGGTCACGGAAGTGAGGTTGTTTTTGTCGTCATAGGTCATGACGGTGGTTCGGTTGAGAGGGTCAGTGAAAGAAGTGATGTTCCCTTTGGCATCGTAGGTGTAACGCCATGAAAAACCAGAAGGGGTCGTCAGACTGACAAGGTTGTGGCTCCCATCGTAAGCAAACTGGGTGGTCAAGTTAAGCGTCCCGTAGCCAACAATAACCTTCCCCAACTCCCCTTCCAAATTTCTCTCATACCGAACTTTCACCCCATCTTGGTCAGTAACGGTCACGCCACTGTTGTCCCAACTAAGGCTAATTTGGGTGTCTCCTGTGTTGGGATGCTTTGCCCAAACCACTTTTCCAGAGGCATCGTAGCCATATTCCCAAACGAAGCCTCTCTTGTCAGTGATGGAAGTGAGGCGATGGGAGCCATCGTAGGTGAAGGAAAGGGAAAAACCCATCGGGTCAGTGATGGAAATCAAGTTTCCATCAGCATCGTAATTAAACTGCCAAACTTTCCCCCTCGGGTCGGTAACGGTGCGGATTTTCGTGTCAACCAAACTGCCCACCATAGTTCCCCCTTCTCCAAAATCGCTACCAGAACCGCTGTCGGAGTAACCGAAACGTAGAACTTTCCCCGATGCTTCCTGAACTTGAGTTAAGCGACCGAAGGCATCGTAGTGGAGCGAAACAGTGTTTCCGTTCCTGTCCACAATCGCCACCAATCTCCCAGAAGCATCAAAGTGCATCTTTGTTTGGTCTTTGAAGGTGAGAGTCCAAGTTCCGTCAGGATGGCGGATAAGGTCATCGTAGATGCCAGAGGGAGGAAGGAATTTGCCCGTTTCAGGGTCGTAGGTGTATTTGTGCTTCCTTCCTGTGCCTTTGATGACGATGGCATTGCCGTCATTGTCC